>Ga0190274_10000269_pt1 | contig 33432 bp, 35 predicted proteins | sample Popmic531T_FD_133002 | JGI IMG/M metagenome (GOLD analysis project Ga0190274, IMG submission 133002) | Populus adjacent soil microbial communities from riparian zone of Yellowstone River, Montana, USA - 531 T | ecosystem: Environmental > Terrestrial > Soil > Riparian zone | place: USA: Montana... | reverse complement strand
TTCCGTTCAGATGAACGGTACAGGCGCCGCACAGTGCTTTGCCGCAACCGAACTTGGTGCCGGTAAGGCCCAAGGTGTCGCGGAGGACCCACAGAAGCGGCGTGTCTTGCGGCACATCCACGCTCGTCTGTTTGCCATTTACATTGAACGAGATTTTCATTGCGAAGCTCCCCCTTCGAGCGGTAGTGAGGAATGAAACTTATAGGGTGTAACGCGATTGAGTTACTCAGCCAAAATACACGAATAGAATCTGCGTTTCAACCTTTTACGTTGCGTTGCAGGTGTTCCGAAAACCGTGTCGCGCGGCAATGCGAATCCTTCGCAAAGCCGCACCAGGCGCGGGTTTCCGGGCGGCGCGTTTTTGCGCGCAAATTCAGCGGATTCGGAATGCGGGCGATCACGTCTGCGTCGCTCTTTTGCTGCGTCGCAATATCCACATTGCGAAATGCCGTCTCACAACACCGAAGCGGCGGCCAGACGTTTTCCATTGAGGCAAAAGATCGGGCCGCGCTGCAAGACAACATCAGCGGTGCGGCTTGTCCTGATCGAACTTCTTCAGTTCGAGACGCGCAACCTGGTTGCGGTGAACCTCGTCCGGACCGTCCGCGATGCGCAGTGTGCGGTTGAAGGCATACATCCAGGGCAGCGGGAAATCCTGGCAGACCCCGGCCGCGCCGTGCGCCTGAATCGCCCAGTCGATGAGTTGCTGGGCCATGTTCGGCGCGATGACCTTGATCATGGCGATTTCGGCCTTGGCTGCCTTGTTGCCGACGGTGTCCATCATGTATGCGGCCTTGAGCGTGAGCAGGCGCGCCTGCTCGATCATCAGCCGCGACTCTGCAATGCGCTCGTGCCAGACGCTGAACTCGGCGACGGGCCTGCCGAAGGCCACCCGGCTCTTGAGGCGCTTGCACATCAGTTCCAGCGCCCGCTCGGCCTGGCCGATGATGCGCATGCAGTGATGGATGCGGCCCGGCCCGAGGCGCCCCTGCGCGATTTCAAAGCCCCGTCCCTCGCCCAGCAGCATGTTCGAAACTGGCACTCTCACGTTGGTCAGCGACACTTCCATGTGGCCATGGGGGGCATCGTCGTAGCCGAACACACTGAGGTGCCGCTCCACTTTGACGCCTTTTGCCTCGGCCGGCACCAGGATCATCGATTGCTGCTTGTGACGATCGGCATTGTCGGGATCGGTCTTGCCCATCAGGATGAATATCTTGCAGCGCGGATCTCCCGCCCCCGACGACCACCACTTGCGGCCATTGACTACATACTCGTTGCCCTCGCGTTTGATGCTGCACTCGATGTTGGTTGCGTCCGAGGAAGCGACGTCTGGCTCGGTCATCAGGAATGCGGAGCGGATCTCGCCGTTCTGTAACGGCACCAGCCACTGTTTCTGCTGTTCGGGCGCGCCGTAGCGCAGCAGCACTTCCATGTTGCCGGTATCCGGCGCCGAGCAGTTGAACACTTCCGGGGCCCAGTTGATGCGCCCCATGATCTCGCACAGCGGCGCATATTCGAGGTTGCTCAGCGTGCCGCCATGGTCCCGCGGCTGCCAAAGGTTCCAGAGGCCCGCGGCGCGGGCCTTGGGCTTGAGTTCCTCGACGATCCGGGTCGGAATCCATGCATTGCCCTTGGCGCGGTTTTCCTCGATCTCCTGGTAGAAGCGGTTTTCCTGCGGCTCGACGTACTGTTGCATGAAAGTCAGAACTTTCTTCTGCAAATCCTTGACCTTGTCGGTGAAATCGAAATTCATGACTGTTCCTTGACGTTGGAGTGAGGTGCTGCTGGCGCCAGCCTGGGGGAAGGCAGGGAGGAATTGACGAATGCGCTCATGCCGTTGCAACTACCTGCACAGGCAAACGTATCCGCGCCGGGAAGGCGGATTTTCAACTCTTCGAACATGCTCCCCCTCGCTGATACTTGTCGTTCGTTATTATTATTGGCCCTGCATTGCAGCTGCGGCCATCCGGATGCCGCAGCGCAATACCGACAGTATGACACTGCGGCCGGCCTTTTTTAAGCGGGGGCAACATTCGTTTCGGCCGGAGCAGTGCGCTCGAAGCCCTTGATCGCCTTGCGCAGGAATTCGGGCAGGGGCGCGGATTTGCGCGAGGCCGGGTCGGCATTGACGTAAATCACCTTGCCGCTCACCAGAAGCTGTGCAGCCAGGTAAATCTCGATCTCGAAGTCGAAGCTCGAACGCCCAAGGCGCCCCACCCTCACGCAGACGTCGAGTTCGTTGTCGTACTCCGCCGAAGCGTGATATTCGAGCTCGGCTTTCTTCACGTACAGGTCGGTGCCGTGCTGGGCAAGGCCATCGGGATAGGGATAGCCCAGCGCCCGGTAGTACTCGGTGATGCCGACGTCGAAATAGGCGAGATAGTGGCCGTTGAACACAATGCCCTGACGGTCCACTTCGGCCCAGCGCACCCGCAACCGGTGCGCGAACTGGAAATCCTCTCTGGCCATGCCCGCTCAGCCGTAACGGCAGGTCACCCATTCCGCGACGAGGGCGGGCTTGGGCTGGCCTTCGCATTCGACCGTGACATCCCAGATGATCTGCACGCCGCCTTCGATGCGCCGCAGATCCTTCACGCCGAAACGGCCGCGAAGGCGCGACCCCGCCTTGACTGGCGCCGTGAACCGCAGGCGATTGAAGCCGTAGTTCACACCCAGCTTGGTGCCGCCGAAATCCACGGCCTCGTTGAGGAACTGGCTCAACAGCGACATTGTCAGGAAGCCGTGTGCAATGGGTGCGCCGAACGGTGATTCCCTGCGCGAGCGCTCGACGTCCACGTGGATCCACTGGTGATCGCCGGTGGCTTCGGCGAAGGTGTTGATCCTTTCCTGCGGCACGTCGAACCAGTCGCTGACGACGAGTTCCTTGCCGACGCTTTTTTCGAGTTCCTGGACATCCTTGATGGCGATCCGCGGCATTGCTTCTCCCCCCGATACGGCTGCAAGGCGGCAATGTACCGGATTCGCCTGCGCCACGCATTGCACGGGGAGCGCCGGCCCGGGACAATGAGCATCCCGTACAACGGCAGGAATCAAAATGGAAATCGGAATCGTGGGGCTGGGTCGCATGGGCGCGAACATGGCCCGCAGGCTCGCGCGCATGGGCGCAAAAGTCGCGGCATTCGATGTCAGCCCCGCGGCGCGCGCGGCGGTGGAAGCCGAAAAAGGCATCACGAGCTGCGCCGGATTGAAGGAACTGCTCGCGGCCCTGCCCGCCCCGCGTGTCATCTGGATCATGTTGCCGGCAGGCGAAATCACCGAGCAGGCGCTGCGGGAACTGGTTGCCCTGAAAATCGGCGGCGATGTGATCGTCGAGGGTGGCAATTCGATGTACAAGGATTCCCAGCGGCGCGCTGCCTGGCTTGCGGACAGCGGCATCGGCTTTGTCGACGCCGGTGTGTCCGGCGGAATCTGGGGCCTGGAAAACGGCTATGCATTGATGCTCGGCGGTGAGAAAGCCCATGTGGGCAAGGTCGAGCCTTTCGCGAAATTGCTCGCGCCCGGCCCCGACCTGGGCTGGATCCATTGCGGTCCCGCGGGTTCGGGCCATTACGTCAAGATGATCCACAACGGCATCGAGTATGGAATGATGCAGGCATATGCCGAAGGCCTCTCGATGATGAAGGCGAAAACCGAATTCGGGCTGGACCTGGCTGGCATCACCGAAATGTGGCGCCACGGCAGCGTGGTCCGGTCATGGCTTCTGGACCTGACCGCGGATTTCCTCAAGGACGGGCGGGACCTCAACGCAATCAAGCCGGTCGTGGCCGATTCCGGTGAAGGCCGCTGGACCGCCATCGAAGCAGTTGAACTGGGCGTGCCCGCGCCGGTGATGAGCTTAGCCCTGATGGCGAGATTCGCAAGCCAGGGCAATGACGACTACGGGTCCAGGCTGCTCGCGATGATGCGGGCCGGATTTGGCGGCCACGCGGTGCAGGAGCGCAAGTGATCGTCATCCTCATGGGCGTGTCCGGCTCCGGCAAGACCACCATAGGCCAGCACCTCGCGCGCATACTGAATTGGCGACTTCTGGACGCGGACGATTTCCACCCCGCGGCGAACATCGAAAAAATGAGCCGCGGCATTCCGCTGGAGGACAGCGACCGCTGGCCATGGCTCGACCGGCTCAATGAAATGGTAAGGGCGGAGGAATCGAGCGGCGAGAACGTATTGCTTGCGTGTTCGGCGCTCAAAGCGCGCTATCGCGACCGGCTAGCCCGCGATTGCAAGGACGTGAGGGTGGTTTACCTGAAGGGCGACTTTGACCTGATCGAAGCCCGCCTGATGGCGCGCAAGGGGCACTACATGAAAGCCGGCCTGCTCAAATCGCAGTTCGCCGCGCTCGAAGAACCGGAAGGCGCGGTGGTCATGGACATCGGGGGCGACCCGGAACGCATTGCGGCCCGGCTCCTCGAGGCCTTGAACCTGGCAGCTGTCAATCCGGGTTCTTGAATCGTGCCGCAACAGCGGCGCTCTCCCGCACCAGCAGGTACTGATCGGAAGTTATGGCCACGAATTGCGCGCCATGTGCGAGCCAGCGCTTCGCGTCGGCTTCGGCAAAAGCCAGGATACCGGGCACCTTGCCGGTCTTCTTGATGCGCGTCAGCGCATCCGCCATGGCAGCCTGCACTTCCGGATGTCCCGGATTGCCGAGATGGCCGAAGTCGGCGGCAAGATCCTGCGGACCGATGAAAATTCCGTCGATGCCGTCGATTGCCGCCATTTTTTCGATCTCGGCCAGCGCCGCGCGCGTTTCCACCTGCACCATCAGGCAGATTTCGTTATTGGCGTGTTCGAAGTAGTCCTTGACCCGGCCGAAGCGGTTCGCGCGCGAGTTGGCTGAAACGCCGCGGATGCCTTTGGGCGGATAGCGCACCGCCGCCACGGCGCGTTTCGCTTCCTCCGCGCTCTGCACATAGGGCAGCAGCAGGGATTGCACGCCGACATCGAGCAGGCGCTTGATCAGCACGGTATCGTTCCAGTAGGCCCGAACCAGCGCCGATACCGGGTAGGGCGCAATGGCGTGCAGCTGGTGGTGCACGTTCTGCAAATCGGCCGGCGCGTGCTCGGTGTCCACCAGTACCCAGTCGAATCCCGCCGACGCGCAGATTTCCGCCGAAACATGGCTTGCCAGGCTCAGCCAGCAGCCGGTTTGGGTGCGGCCCGCCTTCAGCGCGCGTTTGAGTTGGTTCAGCGGCATGTCCATATATGCTTATCCCGATATTTTTTCTGTCGACGCGCGATTGTACCCGCTCTTTGACAGAGGCCATTTCGCGGCCGACAATGCGCGGCTGCGGAGACCATGAATGAATGAACTGAATTTCGCGGGCGTGTTTCCGATCCTGGCCACGCCTTTCGACGACGATGAAAACCTCGACCTGGAATCCTTCGACCGTCTGGTGCGGTTCATGGGCGGCCTGGGCGTCGACGGCATCACCATCCTCGGCGTCCTCGGCGAGGCGAATCGCCTGCTCGATGGCGAACGCGAAATCCTGATCCGCACCGCCGTCGCCGCGGCCGGGCCGATGCCGGTCATCGTCGGCACCAGCCACAGCGGCACGCGCGCCGCGCGCGAGCTGTCGCAGATGGCGGAGCAATTGGGCGCGAAGGCTGTCATGGTCACGCCGCATGCCGAAGCGGTGCCGAACGATGATCGCATCGTCGAATACTACAAAACGATCGCCGACGGCATCACGATTCCGATCGTAGCGCAGGACCATACGGCGTCGACGCAGGTGCACATGACGGCGGCGATGCTGTTGAGGATCGTGCGCGAAGTGCCGCGAATCGCGAGCATCAAGGAGGAAGCGGTGCCAACCGCGCCCAAGATCCGCGCACTCGTCGCCGGCATGAAGGAAAGGAAAATTCCGGTCCTCACCGGGCTTGGCGCGTTATACGGCCTGTTCGACCTGGAAGCCGGATCGAGCGGCTTCAATACCGGTTTCGCCTTCCCCGAGGCGCTGACCGCGATGGTGCACGCGGCGCGGGCGGCGGACTGGAAAAGGGTCCGCGAAATCTACAACCGCTTCCTGCCGCTGATCGTATTCGAACAGCAACCCGGCGTCGCGGTGCGCAAGGAAATCCTGAAGCTGCGCGGAGCCATCGGCTCGGGTGCAGTTCGCCATCCCGGCGCGTCGTTGCAACCCGCCACCAGCAACCAGTTGCGCAAACTGCTCGAATTGCTGTTTCCCGGGCAGGATTTGACGCGCCCGGTGGCCGTTTAGAACGACGAACTCTCGAACGTTCGATCGCCGGAGTCGACCACCCGGGCGCGCGGCTTGCATTCCTTGCCCGGCGGCAGCGTGAAGCGAAAGACCGGATTCTCGCTGATCGAAAAATCGACATCCGCGGAAAAGACCAGCCCTTCGCCGCAGGTCACCTGCACATTGCGCACGTAATAAGGCGGATCGTACAAATGGGTCACCTGGTCCATCGCCAGCCCGGAATTGTTCGGGTGGCGCATCATGAGCTGCACCCACGATGGCGCCGCCGGATCGGCCGCCGGATCGATGCGCCATTTGATCTGCCCGATGCCCGCCAGTCGTTCGGCGAGCGATTTGCCGGCAGGCGCGGAGCAGCCGCCAGCGGCCTTCACGAAGCGCTGCGTACTCAGCAGCGACCCATCTTCCCGCTCGGCGATCAGGCGCACCCACGTGTACTCCTCGATCCTGACCCGGGTTTCCATATCAAGGCTTCCGCTGCGTTTTCCGAACTCGAAAATTCCCGCGATCGGGGACGGATTGCGGTCGATTACGACATACAGCTTCGTCGTTGCGGCCTCATCCGGCGATTGCCTGACGCGGATCGCCAGCGGGACCACTGCCGCATCCGCCGCGCGTGCGGGCATTTCCAGGACGACATGCCCGGCGCCTGCGTCGTCAGTGATCGGCCGGTCGCCAAACAGGTCGGCGCGCACCTGGCGCCAGATTTCAGTATCCGGGTTCGCGCTGTCGTCCGCGGCCGTGGCGTTGAGCGCCAGGCACCAAAGCGCCAGGGCCGGGATCAGAAAGTTTCTGCTCATTGAATTTCCCGGATTTCAGCGCAAGAAACAGGCGCGCCCGGCTTCGACGACAGCTGCGCGATAACGCTTCGCCGCTTTCTGCGCCTCATCATTGTCGCGCAGCGTCGAGCCGCGCTCGCCCGCGACGGTGACGGCTTTCGACATGGTCTGCGCTTCGACGTAATCATCGTACTTGTATTGTTCGGCCAGACGGTCGATGGCGCAAGCGCACTTGTTCAGCAGTTCGAACTGTGCGCCAGTGTGATCGCGCATGCACTCGAGGACGAATTCGACCCGGTCGACAGTCGGAAAATCGTTCGCCATGCACAGCGGTGTGCAAACCAGCCCGGCTACGGCCAGGCAACAAGATCGTATCTGCTTCATTGGCGCACCTCCGGAAATTCGTCCGCGATCCGATTCGACAGGATGACACTGAGCGGCACGAGCCTTTCATAGGCCTGTCGCGCAAAATCCACATCACGCACGCTCAGGGACGCGCGCACGAGCCCGCTCCATGCAAGCGCGTGGGCGGGGTCGCGGCTGACGGCTTCGCGATAGTCGACCAGCGCCCGCTGCATCTGACCGTGCCGGCTGTCGAGTTCGCCGGCCAGGAACGCCGGCTCCGCGCTCGACGGTTCATCGAGCAGCCATTGCGGCAGCAAGGCCTGCAGATCGTCCCAGCGTTGCTCGCTGATCAGCAGATTGGCGCGCATGAAGTACGGCAGCTGGTCTGGCGGCCGATTCCAGAACGGTTCGCCTGAAATCTCCGCATCCGGCATGTCTGCAGCGGGACCGCGCAGCCCGTCCGCAATCCACTCGACCGGCGCGGAAAAATATTGTGGGCCGGGACCGCGCATGCGGAACAGCAGGATGCCGACCAGGCGTTTTTCGGCGTCGAACAGGCCGCCCCCGCTCGCACCCGAGGTAAAGGCGGCACTTCCCTGGATTACCAGGCCGTTGTGGTACGGATGCAGCCGGTGCACCGCTCCGCGCGCGTAATGGACGCCGGCGCCCGCACTGAAACCGATGGCCCCGACCTCCTCCCCGATCGAAAGTTGTGATGTCGGGCGCAACATCGCCGGCGGAACTTCAAGCAAGGGCACTTGCAGAATGCAGACGTCGTCCTCAGAAGACGTATCCGGCGCTGCGGCGCCGTAGCGCACGCCGCCATGGAGAACGGCAATCCGGCGGCCGCCGCGCAGGACATGACAGGCCGTCGCCACGCGGCCGTGGGCCACAGTCACGCCGGTGCCGAGAGCATAGCCGCTGGAGCGGGAAACTTCGATCTTCACCACGCCGGACGACACCGCTATCCAGTAGGCCTGGTCGAACGGCCCGCCCAGCGTCGCCCCGGACCAGATGCAAGCGGCAACGACGAGCGCTATCTGCTTCAGCATGTGCCGTTGCGACGCCTAGTGAATCGGCTCGCCCTTGTCGTCCACCAGGGGAATGCCGTATTCCCTGAGGAGTTGCGAAATATCGTTGCGGCTTTGGTCGAGCGCCTGCTGAACGAGCGTACGCCATGCGTTTTCACCCTGCCTGACGCCCATGGCCACGCCGAAATCCATGCGCACGCCGGGCTCCGACTTCAACGGGACGACGACGAGCTCGGGCGTCGCAATGCGTTTGGAAAAATAGCCGCCGATCGGCCCCCATACCAGCGCCACGTCGATCTTCCCGTTGACCAGATCATCGTCGATTATCTTGCCCGGATAGTGATTTGGATCGGCATTCAGCAACCGGTACGGCACCGCCTGCTTCAGCAGATCATGCTTCTGGAGCCAGGCGACGGCTGGCGTACGCTCATAGACGCCTATCCGCAAGCCTGAAAGGACGGATTTGTCGAGCGAGAGGAACTGTTCCGCGCTGGGGGCTTCGATCTTGCGCCCCTTGGCGTACACCAGCACGTAGGTCGAACGGAAATATGGTTGCGTCGTGGCAACCGCAGTGAAGTCGGACGGCACGCCGGTCAGCAGATCGCAGCGATATTCCGGCTCGTTCGGCAGCTTGTAGCGGATCGTGTTACGCACGATGTTGGTCCGCTGTGGATAGTGAAAAACCTCCAACGGCAAGTCGAGGCTGCGCGCCATCATTTGGGCAATCCTGTTTTCGAAACCTTCGCCCTTGTCGTTGGAGAACGGGAGATTGTTGGGGTCGTCGCAAACCTTCAGCGCGCGTGGCCTGGCGAACGGTTCCTCCTCGGCCGCCGCCACGCCGGCCCGAGGGAGCACCACCCAGGCCACCAATAACAGCGCGACGATTGCCGCGCTACTGTATCGGCTCCACCTTGGATTTCGTAATCGCACCATCGGAACGTCCTTTGAGATAGGCGTACAGGTGATCCATATTGGTCATCACCATCTTGCTGGTATTGAAGCTGGGCATCCCCTTATCCAGCCTGCCTTCAGTGACCGTTTTCACGAAATCGGCCTTGCTCAGCGTTTTCAGGCGCTCTATCAGCGAAGGCCCGACCAGGCCTTGTTGATTGGCCCCGTGGCAGCGGTCGCAGGCTGCGGCGCGCCAGGTTTTGAACCCCATCAGCGTATCCGGATCGACCTTGTAGCCGTCCACCACGGTGTAAAGCGGTTCGTCGGCGATTGCCGTTCCGAAAAAACCGGACAGGGAAAGAATGACTAAGTAGCGCAACACCCTCATAAGACGCTCCAGGCAGTGGAATCGTTCAGAAAAAAGCGCCCGGACCGACGGTCCGGACGCTTCCAGGAACGCACGACATGCCGCTTTGGTTTATTTCGGCGGCAGAGCAAAGACCGTCAGCGATCCGCCGAGGTCCGTGTAATTTGCAAGTTCCTTGTAGCCACCCACCGCGCCGAGGCCGTCAGCGTCCTTTTCCAGGCCTGCCGCAAGGCCGATCCCGGCCCAGCCGCCGATACCCGAATAGACGCCGATGTACTGCTGGCCCTTGTGCTGGTAAGTAAAGACGTTGCCGATGATGCCGGACGGTGTCTTGAACTTGAACAAGTCCTTGTTGATGTCCTTGGCGTCAACGCACTTCAGGAAACCTTCCAGCGTACCGTAGCAGGCAATGCCGCCGGCAGTCGTGAGCACGCCGCTCCAGACCGAGAACTTCTCCGGCTTCGACTGCACGATCTTGCCCGCATTCGCGTCCCAGACGATGAAATTACCCATGTGCTTTTCGCCGGGAGGCGGATACATGGCCAGCGTCGCGCCGACATACGGTTGTCCGGCGACATACTCGACCGCGAACGGCTCGTAATCCATGCAGACATGGTTCGTCGGCACATAGAACAGGCTGTTGTTCGGGTTGAATGCCGCAGGCTGCTGGTCCTTCGAACCGAGTGCTGCCGGGCATACGCCCTTGGTATTCTTGTCGGGACCATTTTGTGCGGTCGAATACTTCGATACCACCTGTGGACGGCCTGTCTTCATGTCGACGTGGGTCGCCCAATTCACGGCGGGATCGTATTTCTGCGCCACCAGCAACGCGCCATTGGTGCGATCCAGGGTGTAACCGAAGCCGTTGCGGTCGAAGTGCACCAGCGCCTTGGTCGCCTTGCCCTTGACGTTGATGTCGGCGAGGATCATTTCGTTGATGCCGTCAAAATCCCATTCATCGTACGGCGTCATCTGATAGACCCACTTGACCTTGCCGCTATCCACATCGCGCGCCCAGATCGACATCGACCATTTGTTGTCGCCGGGCCGCTGGGCGGGATTCCACGTGCTCGGGTTGCCGGTACCGTAGTACACAAGGTTGAGCGCCTTGTCGTAGCTGTACCAACCCCAGGTAGTGCCGCCGCCGATCTTCCACTGGTCTTCCTGCCAGGTGCTGAGCGACGAATCCGCGCCGACCGGCTGGACCTTGCCGTCCTTCCAGGTCGTCGTCGTGTTCGGATCGATCAGCATTTCTGCGTCGGGACCGGTGCTGTACCCCTTCCAGGCGAGCGATCCGTCCTTGATGTTGTATGCGGCGAGGAACCCGCGCACACCCCACTCGCCGCCGGAAATGCCGGTGATGACCTTGTCCTTGAAGATGTGCGGCGCGTTGGTATTCACTGCACCCAGGGACGGATCACCGTTCTTGACCGACCAGACCACTTTGCCGGATTTGGCATCCAGCGCAACCAGCGTGCTGTCCGCCTGCTGCAGGAACACCTTGCCCTCCGCGTAGGCCACACCGCGGTTTACAGTGTCGCAACACATTTGCGGGATGACCGCCGGATCCTGCTTCGGTTCGTACTTCCATTTGATGGTCTGGGTGTTCAGGTCCATCGCGAACACCTTGTTGGGGAACGCACTGTGGATGTACATCATGTCGCCAATAACGAGCGGGGATCCTTCATGGCCGCGCAGTACTCCGGTGGAGAACATCCATGCCACCTGCATCTTGCCGACGTTGCTAGTGTTGATCTGATTGAGCTTGCTGTAGCGCTGGTTGTACATGTCGCCAGCCTGCATCGCCCAGTTCGCCGGATTCGCAATATTCTTTTCGACGTCGGAATTGGCCTGCACGATTCCTGTCGCAGCGGCCAGCGCCAACGGCACTGCCAGGTACCAGAATTTGACTCTCATCTCTCCTCCTACTTATATGTTTTGAAGTGGAACGAGGACTTCACGTTGCCCCACGGCAAACCAGTCTGCTGCCACCTGCGCCGTAACGGCATACACATTTCAGGCACACGCATTCCGCGAGGAAATCACACCGAACGTGTGCAGCTATAACAGCACAGTGGATTTACAGGGTCAATGATTTTCCAGAATGGAAATCGCATACGCGACAATGACTCCGAATCAAACCTGTTTCACTTCTGAACAACTGTTGCAGGATGGATCACCTGCAAGATTTCCGTTAAATCAGGCAAACTCGACCAACGCCACGCAGCGACAGCACCGTCACTCAGAGGCTTGGTAAACGCGCAATGTCATCCGCGCCGGCCGGCATCGCGCTCTACCTGCTCCACGCGGGTCGGGATACTGGATTGCCTGAGCTTGCGATAAAGCGTGGTGCGGCTCACGCCGAGCTGGCGCGCGGCCGCGGAAATGTTGCCGTGGTTGTGGCGAATCGTTTCCTGGATCGCATGCAGTTCTATTTTCTCCAGGCTGTCCGTCGCGATCACGTAGGAAGCAGATGGCGCCGTCCCCTGCTCCATCTGGGCAAGGAAATCCTCCGGCAAATGCCGGCGCTCGACCTGCTCGCCTTCGTCCACCATCGCCATCGCCGTCCGGATCACCGAGTGCATCTGACGGACATTGCCCGGCCATGGATGGTGAACGAACGTCTGCAGCACCTCTTCGGATATATCGATCCGGCGCGAATTGCCGGATTCCCTTGCATCCAGCGCCTTTGCCAGCTCGACGATGTCCTTGCGATTGCGCAGCGGCGGCAACTGCAACATCAGTCCGTTCAGGCGGTAGTACAGGTCTTCGCGGAATTCTCCGGCGCTCACCAGCTCGGCGAGCCGGTGATGCGTCGCGCAAATCACCGCGATATCGATCTCGACCGGCGTGCCGCCGATCGGCGTGACAGTGCGATCCTGGAGGACGCTCAGCAGACGCGCCTGCAGGCCCATCGGCATTTCACCGATCTCATCGAGAAACAGCGTCCCGCCATGAGCCCTCTGGATCTTCCCGGATGCGGCCTTGAGTTTCTTGCCTGCAATCTCGCCATCCTCGAAACCGAACAGTTCCGCCGCCATCATGGACTCAGGGATGGCCGCGCAGTTGAGGGTAACGAATTCATGCCCCGCCCGCGGGCCGCTGTTGTGGATCGCGCGCGCGAACCATTCCTTGCCGGTACCGGTTTCGCCTTCGATCAGGATCGGTATGTCCCGGCCCAGCGTGCGCCTCGCCTTGTCGATGGTAACCAGCAATGCCGGATCGGAGGCGCCCAGCGCTTCAAGCTTGAGCGCCGGTCGCGCCGGTTCCTCGGGCGGTTGCTTTCCAGGAAAGGAAGGCTCCAGCCCGGCGCCCGGCACGACTTGCCTCGGAACCGCGGGATGGGCAAGTTGCAGAAATACCGGCACGCCGTTGTGCTGCAGCCTCACCTGGATGGTTGACGCAGAGGCGGTGCGCAACTTGTCGAGAATCTGCTCGAAGTGCGCGTCGAACAATTCCTCGAAGCGTCCGTGGAATAAGCCCGGCCGCAGCTCGAGCTGGCTGCAAGTCGCGGGCGTGGCCGCGAGAAAGTCACCGTCGGGAGAAAACGCTACTTGCACGTCGAACGGACTGCCGAGATAACTCTGTTCCGGATGCACGTTGAAAACCACATCGCGGCTGAAACGATGCTGAAACAACTGTCTTTCGATGACCCGCACCGACATCTGCACCAGCGCGAGCGTGTGGCGCTGGTGATAGCGGTAGTCGCAGGTAATGTCTAGGACACCGGCCACCTCGCCGAGTGGATCGAGCACCGGCGCCGCGGAACAGGCCAGAAAATGATTCTGCCGGATGTAGTGGTGTCCTGCATAGATCACGACCGGCTGGCGTTCGACGATGGCGGTGCCGATCGCGTTGGTGCCTTTCTGGTTCTCGGCCCATGAGACGCCGGGTTTGAGAGCGATGTGCTGCGCCTTCGGCAGGAAATCCGGATCGCCCATCGAATGCAGGATGAAACCTTCACCGCTGCACAGGAGCACCACGCTGCCCGACCCGGTCAGCTGGTGATGCAGGTTTTCCATCACCGGGGTCGCCAGGTTGATCAGGTTGCCATGCTGGCCGACGACGATGCGCAGGTCAGTCTCGTCGACCCGGCCTATCTCGCGGATGCGATCATAGGACACGCCGAATGCGGCGCTACGCTGCCAGGATCGTTCGATGAAATCGGGGACGACGCCGCGCGGCACCCGACCCTTGCTCAAGAATTGTCCATACGCGCGGCGGATTGCCGCCACGTCGGTAACGGGCTGACCCTGCTTCATTCGGCCTCCTCCCCCGCCTCGGCTGACCGCTCGGAGCTGGACGAGAGTTGTTGGTTCCGGAACTCGTGGCGGAGAACCTCACCTGATGCCGTTCAGTCGCAGTCACGAACCGGGTTATGGATTCCCGCGTTCTTGAGGACGCTTGGGTGCATACAATCACAGTGCCCCGGTGCGGTCAACGTTCTTCCCGGGTCACCTGCAAGGGGGATTCTTCATCTTGCAGCGCAAGATTTCTTCACAACCCGTCACCATTTCCCGGCGTGTGCGACCGGCCGGCTGGTGGCACCGCGCATGAAGTCCGCGCATCTGGATTCCAGGTTCCACATTGGCGGGAATTTGCGCCAACTCGCCGCCCCCCTGGTTTCCCGCCCCGGGCAGCGTCCGTGCTTCCGCAATGCAATATAGGTTGCTTATTCCAAACCCGCTTATGCTTCACTGCAAAAAGCTATATCGCGTCACCGCGCCGCCCGCGCTCGATGCGGACCCCGACATCACGCGCATCAGGCACGACGCCTGTCTTGGAGATTTCGATCCGCCCCCATTGGGCATCGAACTTTTCGAGCACCAGATTGAGAATGAGTTCCGCGAGCGGTTCGAGCAGATGAAAGGAATGCGAGGCAAACGTTGCCCTGACCACTTCCACCACTGCCGCGTAGTCGATGGTATCGGACAGGTTGTCGGTGGTACAGGCGCCGATGGCATCGCGGCCGATTTCGAGGTTGACGGTCAGCGTGCGTGGCTGGCGCCGTTCGTGTTCGTAGGCTCCGATCAGGGTTTCGAGCCTGATATCACGGATGAAAATGACGTCCATGCCCGTCGATACGATGTGTTTCGATCGCGCGTCCATGTCAATCGTACTTGAGGTACCTGAAGCGCTGGTCATCGTTGGGGGTTCCCTCGAGCGCCCCGCCTTCCTTGCCTGGTTGCCACTGGACGACGTCTTCTATCTTCCGCGCCAGCGCAAAGTCCTTGTCGGTGATTCCCTTGGCGGAATGGGTGACCAGCTTCACGATCACGAATGCATACGACACGGTCAGGTCAGGATGGTGCCATGCCGCTTCCGCGAGATGGCCGACGGTATTCACCACCATCAGGGTCGCTTTCCAGCCGCCGGTCTTGAACTTGCGCCGGATCCAGCCGTCCTCGTAGTACCAGTGCGGCAGCTCCGCGGCGAGTCGTCGCCGGACTTCGTCTTCGCTGTAGGCTGTCTCGGCGGGCTCGCTCATGATTACTCCGGAACGCGCAAGAATATCTCGCGGCTCATTCTAGCCGGATATTTCCGCATCTCCAGCGTGTTCCGTTTGACGTCGAACACGATTACCATCGTCAAATGGAAATCGCCGGCGCAACACGTTCCAATTTGGAACAGTTGTGGCGGCGGCAATGCGCGACCGGCAACCATGAAAAAAAACTTTTCTGTTCTTGATGTCCGCGACCATGTCTGAATCTGCGGAATCCCGCGTCGCCTGGGTGCTGACCGGATCGGGCCACTACCTCAGGGAGTGCATGGAGATCGTAAAAGGCCTGGACGGCGTCGACCTCTTTCTCAGCGAAGCGGCCGGCGAGGTCCTGAAGATGTACGGCTACGATGTCGCCAAGCTCCGGGACGGCATGAAGGTGTTTCGTGACAACACCGCGAGTTCCGTCCCGGTAACCTTCCTCTACGGCGGCGACTACCATACGGTCGTGATCGGCCCCGCGAGTTCCAACACCGTGGCGAAATGTGTGGCTGGCATTTCCGATACGCTTGCCACCAACATCTATGCGCAGGCCGGCAAGTGCCGCATTCCGTCCATCGTGTTCGCCTGCGACACGGCGCCCGCGCTGATATCGGAAGCGCCGGGCGGCGATGTCTGGGTCTATCCGCGAGCGGTCGATCTCGAGAATGTGGCCCGGTTGGCGAAGTTCGACCACACCACCGTCGTGCTTTCGGTCGAGGAACTGGCCATCGCACTCGACCAGAGGTTGAGTTGCCCGAGCACATCCTCTTCCTGACTGGCCGGCTGGCCGAGAAGAACCTGCACCGGGTGCTGGAAACCATGCACCCGGCGCCGTTCCGGCACTCGGTGCTCACGCTCTCCCTCCAGGTAGCGGGCCTGATGACGTCAGACATGATCCGGCGCAGGTTGGCCGATATCGGCGACGTCGATCGCGTCATGGTGCCCGGGCGCTGCCGCGGCAACCTCGAAGCGTTGGCATCACACTTCGGCGTGCCGTTCGTACGCGGGCCCGACGACCTCAAGGACCTTCCCCGGCACTTCGGGCGGGAGGGCGCACCGATCGACCTGAGCCGCCACGATGTGCGCATTTTTGCGGAAATCATCGATGCCCCGAACATGGGCCTGGAGGAAATCCTCCAGCAGGCACACGCCTATCGCAATGCCGGCGCGGACGTGATCGACCTGGGATGCCTGCCTGAGACGCCTTTCAATCACCTCGAGGAAGCAGTCGCAGCGCTGCACGCCGCCGGGTTCGCCGTCAGCGTGGATTCGATGGATGCCCAGGAACTGTCGCGGGGCGGCCGCGCCGGCGCTGATTTCCTGCTGAGCCTCAAGGAGGAAACCCTGTGGATCGCGGATGAAGCGGATTCGACTCCCGTACTGGTCCCTTCCACGCCCAGCGACCTCGATTCGCTGTATCGCGCGATGGAGGCAATGGACCGGAAAGGCCGCGCCTATCTGGCCGATCCGATCATCGAGCCGATCCATTTCGGCTTCACCGAATCGCTGCTGCGCTATCGCGACGTGCGCAGGAAATTTCCCGACGCGGAAATCCTGATGGGCACGGGCAACCTGACTGAACTGACCGAAGCGGACACGATCGGCATCCAGGCCATCCTGATGGGCATCGTTTCAGAGTTGCGGATCACCAACATCCTGACGACGCAGGTCAGCGCGCACGCCAGCCGCGTCATTCGTGAAGCCGACCTTGCCCGCCGCGTGATGTATGCGGCGCGCGAGGCCGGCGACCTGCCGCAGGGATTCGGCGAAACGCTGCTCGCGCTGCATTCGCTCGATCCGTTTCCCTGGACGGCCGGGGAAATCGCGGCCACCGCCGCCGAAATCAAGGACCCGAGCTTCCGCGTGCAAATCAGCCCGGACGGGCTGCATGTCTACAATCGCGACGGCATGTATACGGCAACCGATCCGTTCAAGTTGTTTCCCCATCTTGGGCTGGAGCACGACGGTTCGCACGCCTTTTACCTTGGCGTCGAGCTCGCCCGCGCGCAGATCGCCTGGCAACTTGGCAAACGCTATGTGCAGGATCGGGAACTCGAATGGGGTGTTGCACAGGTCCGTGAAAGCAGCGCCACGGAGGCCGAATTCCTGGCCGCGCCCCGCACCGGGAAATCCAGGGCCGAATCATGATCTTCGAGACAATCGTCACGACGCGGGATGAATCCGGTCGCGATCACATCGCGCCGATGGGAATCCGCCACGATGGCGAATTCATCGTCCTCAGTCCGTTCCGGCCATCCGCTACGCTGGAACACGTCTTGCGCGAGAAATGCGCGATCGTCAACTACACCGACGATGTGCGCATTTTCGCAGGCTGCCTGACCGGACGTTACGACTGGCCGACGCTGGCTGTCGAAAGCCTGTCCTGCCGCCGGCTCGCGGCGGCGCTCGCGCACTCCGAAGTCCGGCTGGAACGCGTGCAGGACGATCCGACACGGCCGCGCCTCTTTTGCCGTGAAGTCGCCCATGCGGTTCACGGCACATTCGGCGGATTCAATCGCGCGCAGTCGGCGGTCATCGAAGCCGCCATCCTTGTAAGCCGGTTGAACATGCTGCCGCGCGAGAAGGTCGATGCCGAGATGGCGTACCTGGCGATCGGCATCGAGAAAACGGCGGGGCCGCGCGAACTGGAGGCGTGGGGCTGGTTGAAAGCACGTATCGACGAATTCCACGGCGCGCGCCGGGACAGCGCCGCATGACCATGATGCTTGCCAGCGTTCGCTCGCTGGACGAGGCGCTGGTCGCGCTCGAGGGCGGCGCCGACCTCATCGATCTCAAGGAACCTTCGCACGGCGCGCTCGGCGCGCTCGACCACGCGGCGGTCCGCGTCTGCGTCCATGCGATCGGCGGACGCCGCCCGGTCAGCGCCACCAGCGGCGATATTCCCTCGATGGAGCCGGATGCGGTGACGGGCGCCGTCGCGCGCATGGCCGCGACCGGCGTCGATTTCGTCAAGATCGGTTTCTTCTCCGGCCCACGGGCGCACGAATGCGCGGCGGCATTGGCAGGGTTGGCGCGCCATGTGCGACTGGTGGCGGTCCTGTTCGCGGACGAGCCGTATGATTTGACGCTGCTCGATGAATTGGCCGGGAGCGGATTTACCGGAGCGATGCTGGACACCGCGCGCAAGACCGGCAAGGCGTTGCCCGACTGGCGCGACGCGGCCGAATGCGAACAGTTCGTCTCCCGGTGCCGCAAGCTCGGATTGCTCAGCGGGCTGGCCGGCTCGCTGCGGAAAAAGGACGTTGCCCCGCTGCTTGCAATCGGACCCGACTACCTGGGTTTTCGCGGCGCCCTCTGCCGACATGGTGAACGCAGCGGAATTCTGGATCGAGGCGCTCTCGAGGAAATCCGTGCGGCCATCCCGGAAAGCCTTCCTCGAATTCAACACAACGCCACCCAGGGCATCCGAACGCCCTTCGAAAGCTTTCTTACCTGGCCGCAAGGCCGCGTCAGCCGTCTGTCGTAAACCAGCTTTCGGCGTATTTCTGGTCGCCCTGTCCCAACAGAACGATCGGAAATTCCGCGCCGGCCGTGAATCCCGCGAACGCGGCATCGAGCCAGCCCTGGTGCATCGCCGACGCGATGGACGGTTGCGGGCGGTGGACCTTGAGGGATTTCACCAGCAGCAAAGCGCAGGCATTCAGCTGGCCCGCGAGCCAGGCGGCAAGGCTGTCGGACGTGACATCCCAGGTCGCCGGGATGGCGGTTTCGGCGCGGACCATTCCACAGGGCATCCAGACCGGGATCCGGTCGTCCCGCAAGACGGCCTGAATTTCCGCAATGTCCGCTGCCGGAACCAGGTTCGCGCGCATGCCCGCGAGCATTTTTCCGTATTGCTCCATCGCCCGCAGTGCCTTGACGTGGGCCTCGCGGTCATCGAATCCTTCGCGCTTTTGCGCTTGCCGGACTTCGTCGGCCCAGGGACCTCCTCCCGGCACTATCACGACCTTGCCGGCGCCAGCGCCGGCGATCACATCCAGCCACTTCGGCAATTCGTCCGAGCCGGCGAGACTGCCGCCGAGTTTGACGATCGTCGGACTCACTTGCCGTTGCGCGCCTGCGCCAGCAGCGCAACTGCCACGGCGGGTGCGCAACCCGACGCCCAGGATGCCGCGCCCGGCGCCGCGTCGATCAGCGAATCGAAATCGCGATAAGGCCTGCGGAGCCGGGCGGCAAGTCGCCTGGCGAGGAACCTTCCCGTTCCCGCGCCCACCACCGGGCTGCGATCGACGGCAGCGCTCCTCGACATCACGCGTTCGCATGCCTGCCGGATCTGCCACAACTGCAGATCGCCGAGCCGGCGAGCGCACTGCTTCCATTGCGCCAGCGACGCCGATTCGAGGTCGCGCCCGATCATGCGCGCAAGCCGGCGTGCGCTGTCACGCACGGTCTTGCCGCCGTTATCCGCGGCCGGCAGTTGATCGGCGCCGCCGGGGAGTTCGCCGGTCAGGCGGTAGATATCCGCTGTTGTGGCGAAATATTCCGCCATTGCAGGAACCCATTGCCCGTCGAACGGGATTCGCTGCGTGAGCGCCATGACCGGGGTGCGCACCACGCCGGTATAGACCAGCTCCTCGCAGGCGAGCCGCTCCGCGTCGCTGAATCCGCGCACCCTGAGGACACCGCCGCGGATCGGAACCAGATCCGTGGTGGTGCTGCCGATATCGACGAAGAGCGCGTCCGGCAGAAGGCCGGCAACCAGTTGCGCACTGGCGGCCCAGTTGGCGGAGGCGACGGCGCCGGTCTTCTTCAGCGCGCGCGACGGCGACAGGAAACCTGCCGGACCTGCATAGACGACCGTGTTGCGCGGTGCCGCCCACCTGGCAAAGCGGGCGAGGATCGTCCTTACGCCTGCGGCGCGATCACGGAAGCAATCGGCCAGTTCCCCCGTCATCGTGACGGCATGCAGACCGGCAGCAGGCATCCTGGCGATTGCGGTGGAAATCGCGTCGTCGAGTTGCGCCAGTCCGAGCCAGAGCGGACACGGTAATTGCAGAACCCGCACCACCCTCCCCTTGCGATCGACCGCGGCCGCCTTGAGGTGCGCGCCGCCGATGTCCCAGCCCAGGACGACATCAGACGGCATGGGCAACCGCCACTTCGACCGCCTGCATTCGAGGAATCGTTCCAATGATATCGAGCGAACCCGGCAGACCGAGCACGAGTTGCGCAGGGTTGATACCGGTCGCCCGGCGCAGTCCCGCATACGAAGTCGTCATTCGCGGGTTGACTTCGAGCACCACCGGTCCCGCATCCGTTTCGATAAAGTCGACGCCGCAATAGCCCCACAGCCCCGGCAACGCTCGCGCAATGGCATCAGCGAGTAGCGCATAGCGGCCTTCCGCATCGGCCACGGCTGCCACGCTCACGCCGGAAAACGCGAACACCCCACCGCTGATGCCGACTTTCTGGCGATTGCAGGCCAGCACGCGCGCGCGGCCCTCGCAGCACAGCAACGACAGGCTGCGTGCATCGCCTTCAACGTAAGGCTGGAATACCAACCCGGTGCTGGAGTTCATTCGCAGCCAGGCCTGTAGTTGCGGCTGGCCGAGAAACAGCCGCGTGGCCTGGCACCCCGCGCCATCGTCCGGCTTGACCACTACATTGGCAGCATCGGAAGGAAGGTCGCGAGCGTCGACGCAAGTGGCAACCGCGACGATCCCGGCACTCGACAGGACTTCCGCCGTTACCCGTTTGCTCGCTGCCACCGTGACGGCATCCCGCCGGCAACCGAGCAAGGTGCGGCGGGATTGCAAGATCTCGTCGGTGATTCGGAGCAGGATGCCATCCTGTTCGGGCGCGATCGGCCAGACCGCATCGGCGTCGTGCATCGCGCGGCGAAATGCCGGCTGGAAATCCGCGGGATTGTCGACCAAGTGCACCCGTGCGGGTAGGTTGGCGCCAAGGCGCGCGTCACGCATCACCGAGACTTCCACGCCGGAGAGCGCCGTGAGATCATCGAGCAGGGCGCGCAGCATCGCCTCGCCTTCCGGCGCCAGCACGGACAGGTCCGCATCGCCCGGTATGCCGCCGCCGGTGATATGTTCGTACGCCAGAATTTTCATCGACAAGAGGACCTCGTGGCTGGCTTCGACCTGATACCCGTGATCGACCTCAAGGACGGCATGGTAGTCCATGCCCGCGAAGGCCGGCGCGAAGAATACCGGCCGGTCGAATCCCGCCTGGCTGGTGGCGCGGAGCCGGCGAAAATCGTGGCAGCGCTGCTGGCGCTCCATGCATTCCGCAGGCTGTACATTGCCGACCTGGATGCGATCGAGCGTCGTGGCGACAACCTTGAGAGCATTCGCGCCATCCGTAGAAACTTCCCCGACCTTGAATTGTGGACGGATACTGGAATTGGCGATGATCGTGCCCTCCAACGCTGGCTCGATGCCGCGCTGGGCCAGCCGGTCATCGGCAGCGAATCCCTCCACGATTCCGAATTCATGACGTTGGTACGTGATCGCTGTGCGGACGCTTCTCCGGTACTTTCCCTGGATTACCGGGGCGACGATTTCATGGGCCCGCCGGCATTGCTGACGCATCCGGAACGCCACTGGCCGCGACGCATCCTGGCAATGAATCTGCAGCGGGTGGGCAGCGACAGGGGACCGGATCTCGGCTTGATCGTCGGGCTGGCCAAGCGAGTTCCCGGCTGCAAGGTGTACGCGGCTGGTGGCGTGCGCTCTACCGGGGACCTGGAAACGATCATGGCCACGGGTGCCGCGGGGGCACTGCTCGCGAGCGCATTGCACGATGGACGCATCGGCTCCGCCGACCTGGCACGTCTCGAAGAAATAGCCGCGCGGCGCGGGAAATAAAAAGCCCGCTCCGTACAGCGGAGCGGGCCCGGTCGACTATGCTACTTGTGTGCCTGGAACGGATGGTCCATGGATCCGCGTTTCGCGGTGACCTCCGCGGCCTTCGGTTCGCCCTTGATGGCGCGCGCGATCGATTCCTTGACCGCCTTGTAGTTATAGTCCTGTATCTTCTTGTCGTCGGCAGCCTGCCAGTGGATGAACACCCCGACGCAGATGAACAGGTTGTCCGCCTCGTCCGCCGGAATGACGCCTTCGGCCACGCTGTCCGCCACCGCCATGGCTACCGCGCGCTGCGCCGGCCCGAACATCTGCACAGCCTGCTTCGCGCCCTTGATGGTGACCTTGTTAAACATCACGGTGGCAGGCTTGCACAGCAGGTTCGGCGCCACGACCGCCAGCAAGGAGGTGAAGCCGTCCTTGTTGTTGGTCAGTGCATTGCAGAATGCAGCCTCGACGGGACTGCCGCGCGGACCAATCAGCAAGTCGATGTGGGCCACTTCGTTGCCGTCCCCGACCAGCGATTCGCCGACGCATACTCCATTTATTTTTGCCATTTTGCTCCTCCTTCGGTTCTTGACCTGGTTGTTGATCGAACACGGGCCGAAGCCCGCCACTGCCCACGAGCTCATCCGCTGGCGCCTACCTCGGCCGGAATTTCCAATGCAACCTTATCCAGCGAATCTCCCAGATCCATCGCAACCAGGGCAGCCACCGTCATGTCGGCGCTGGTGCCCGGATTGATGGACCTTGCCTTGAGCTGGCGGTCGAACGCCTCCAGCGCCGGCATTTCCCTCGCCGGATCGCTTGCGCGGCCCAGCGACTGACTCAGTTCGCGCGCCTGCACGCTGACGGACGCGGCCACCTCGTCGCCATGCTTGCGCGCTATATGGCTGTCCGCATGACGCGCCAGAAAAACCAGATAGGCATGCACGGCGGCCCATTGGCGGCTGCGCCAGCGCGACAGTCCGTGCTGGAGCGCTGACAATCCGGTTTCGAAAATATCCCCGTAGTCGCTCGCATACTGGCGGGCGACGCGATCTCTATCCTGCGCTTCCTTCATCGCGTCGCGCAGCGTAACGCGCGGCTTTTGCGCCACGTCGTGGCGCTCGGAGTGTCCCAGTCCGCCGGGGCTGGCGATGCGTATCGCGCCGTAGGCCAGTTCAGCGTCCTCGATGTCGAGCCGGGACAGCACGCCGCGCAATCGTTCGCGCAGGAGCGGCTCGACCGACACCACCGAAGCCGCGTGCGCGAGCGGAGCGCACAACAGGACGATCCCCAGGTTCGTGTTCATCTGCACGACGGTCCGCGTTGCCTCTATCGCACGCAGAATGCGTTGTCCGACGCTGGCTGCGGGGGCCGCGATCGCGGCAGCCATCGCATCCGCGCTGGCGATGAAATCATCGGCGCGCATGCCGTGCCCGGGAGATGCCACGCTGACATTGCCGGGCTTGAATGCGCGCACATCGGTTACGCATGCATCCCAGACCGCCGCCGCGATGGTGGTTGGTTCCAGAGAAAATGCCCGCATCGCGTTCATGCGACCGAGTGCAGCGCCGGGCGGCGCAAATGCCGGTTGACGAAATCGTTCACCAGCATGCGCGCAATGCTGTCAGTGGTAACCGACTGCAGGCCTTTCCATGCCGGAATGCCGTTGACTTCGATCACGTGGATGCGCCCGTTTCGATCACGGATCAGATCCACTCCCGCGTAATCCATCTGCAGCGCGCCACAGGCTTTTTGCGCGAGTGAGCGGATTTCTGCGTGCTCCGACAAATCGGCGGGAGCGCAGATCCCGCCCTGGGAGACGTTCGTGATCCAGCTCCTGCCGTGGCGCTTCATGGCCGCCACCGCGACCGCGTCGATGACGAAGACGCGCCAGTCGTGCCACGCTTCGCTGCCGGACTCGATGAAGCGTTGCAGGTAGTACACGCCGTCATAACCTTCACCCGGTGGCAGGTCATCCGGCGCGGAAATCCGCTTCAGGCCGACTCCCTGTGAACCAAACAGCGGCTTGATGACCAGCTCACGTCCCGATGCGGCCTCCGCGCGCACCACCGCCAGTGCCTCGCTGCGGGATTCCGTGGCCCAGGTCGCGGGCGTGGGAATACCGGCATTCGCCAGGACGAAGCTGGTCATGGCCTTGTCCACCGTGCGTTCGATCGCGCGGCCATCGTTGTAGACCGGAACGCCCAGCAACTTGAGCGCATGCAAAAGGTCCAGGCGCAATACGACCTGCTCGAGCGTGCCACCCGGTACGCCGCGCACGAACACGCCGTCCGGCAGGCGATCTTCGAAACCGGGCAGCACGACGCTACAACCCGGCTGGTGCAGGTCGAACCGGCAGTCGCGAAGCGACGCGAAACTTGGCTCGATGCCGTGCGCAATGAATGCCTCACGCAATCGGGCGCCGTGCCAGCCCGGGTCGTCCGTGAGGATGACGACTTCAGGCATCGCCTTCTCCGAACGAGGCTTCCAGCAGTTTCCCGTCGACCGTCCCGGCATGGAAGGTCCTGCCGCTTTTCAGCGCCGTCACGGCAACGGCGGCAGGCGCAAACAGGTGCGGGTCGATTCGATAGAAGTCGTACTCCGCGTCCTTGAACACGCGGGCGAACGGCTTGCCGTAGTCCCTGGATACACCCGACGGCAGGTTCTGCGCGAGCCGGCCGGCTTCGTCGTCGTCGCAATCGACGAAAAGCTGGACGCTGCCGCCGAACAGAATGGCATCGTTGGTCCGCCCCATTGCCGTCAGAAAATCTCCCGCCGGCGGCGGCAGCGGCGCGGTCCCCGCGCCGTCCACGATCTGGTGCAGCGGAAATCCCAGCGCATGCGTCTTGTGCAGGGCGACCTCCAGCACGCGCGCGACGATTTGCACGCATCCCGCCAGGCTGCGGGTCGGCGTGAGGATCAGCGTGACCTGTTCGGAGGGCACCCCGCAATCCCGCGCAATCTTGTCGGCAACGGCCATGGGCGGCTTCTTGTCGACTTCGAGCACGACGCAGACCGCATCCGTGAGGTCGCGGTAGGACAATTCGGCGAACAGGTCTTCGCGACATGCCGCCGCCCGTCCGGGGCCGGATCCGAGCGCCTGGAAACTGCCCTTGCCCTCGCCGTGCGAAAGACTCCAGCCCGCGTACTGGCTGCCGAGGCAGGCCAGCACCGGATTCGACGAATGAACCGCAAGCTGGAATGGCCAGCGCGACGATCCGGAAGCTTGCAGCGATGCCCGTCCCAATCCGCCCATGCATATTTCCGCGATCCGCAGTCCCGCTTCCAACCCGCCGGGCACTGCGATGCCGCCGTCGATCAGCACGCAGCCGCTTTCCATGCGCTCCACGCCGAGACGCAGGTCCCTTGCGTGCAGGACCAGTTCCCGCACCAGCGGAGCGGCCAATGCATTCACGCTCGGCCAGTTCGCCGCGATTGCCTGCTGGGCGGGATCGGCTGTGTTCGCAGCGCCAATTTCCTTGGCGTTCATGCGGCTTTTCGGAACAGCAGCATGTTCATCGAATCGCGCCGGGCCATGGCAAGATCGCGCGCCAAGGTACTGGTAGCCGCACGCGAGTGCACGCTGCAGACGGGCGCGCCGGCCGGAATCACGCTGCCTCCCTCGGGAATGTCAGTGCACCATTGCGGCCAAAGTGTTCCCGCTGGAATACGCAACGTATCCGCGGCATATACGATTGCATGCGCCCGCGAGGCAGGCGTCCGGTGCGTGTCCGGCAATTCGCCGCGGCAGGCGCGCAGGTGCAGCGCCAGGAGCCCGGAATCGAAAGCCTCGTCATACAAATCGATGGTTGCCGTCGGTCGCGGATTGACCTCCAGCACCGATGGTTCGCCTTCGCCATCGAGAATGAAATCGAGTCCATTCAATCCGACCAGGCCGGTTTCATGCACCAGCCTACCCAGGGCCGCGGCGATCCGCGCCTCAACGGCGTGCGGCAACGATATGCCGCCCACTGCACCGCCATAGCAGTACGCAGGACATGAAGCGACGGCCGCGGTCCATTGTTCGTTGAAACCGATCACCCGTGCGTCGCGACCATTGGCGGCAAACAGCACCGACAAGGTCCGCCCGGCCAGCCATTTCTGGAAGTAACGGCCCGGCCGCGCGCGATGGCGCGAGCCTGCCGCCCGGACGTGGCTTCCACCGGCTCCGCCGGCACGCTTGATGAGCCAGCCGGCGATATCGGCGGGCGGATGCAGCCTGGTTTCCGGATGCGCGATGTCCAGCGAGTCAAGCAGGGAGAAAAATCGATCCGGGTCCTTCAGCCGTGCCACGATGTCCGGGGCATTGCCGAACAGGGTGCGGCCGTGTGCCAGCCTGGCGAGCAACCCGGTGCGGCCCTCGAATCCGGATCCGTAAACCAGACCGCCGCATTGCTCCGGCGGGCACATGATCCGCGCCGCCGCGAGCAGGCGGCGGGCATCGAATTTCCCGCCCTGCGCCGCCACACCGCGACTTGCAACGGACAGCTCGCGGACATCCAGATCGTTGAACAAGTCGAGCACCACCACCGGCAGGCCGCTACTTGCCGCCGACCGCGCAAGCGCGCGCCCGGACGCGGAGACCAGCAACAGCGGCAACTGCTCAGACGACGCCGGCATGTCTGCGCGCCTCCGCGAAAGCACTCCTCAAATCCAGGTAAAGCGCCTTGTCCGCCTTGAGCATGGCTTCGAGCAGGCCGCGCTGGGTCTGGTACTTGATGTTGCCGATCGCCAGCGCCCCGATGCCCACCGCCTTTCCCGAACCTGCCTGCAACGCCTTGCCGTCGTCCATGGCCTCCACCCCCTCGATTCCCGAAGGCGGCACGGCATTCACGTCCGCAGCGACCAGCAGCCGAGATGCGGCGGCCAGCAACGCGTTGTCGACGACGCGATAGCCGGCCTTGGCGGTAGACAGGGCGATATCCGCCTTTTGCATCATGGACAATTTCAGCGACGCTGTACTGGCATCCACGGGCTCGACGTTTGTTCCATAGCGCCGGTTGCAATCCTCTGCCGTGCTCCGGGCCCGTGTCGTGTCCTCGCGTCCGACGATGCCGACCCTGGCGCCGGCCTGCGATGCCAATACCGCGGCGGCGGCGCCCACCGGCCCGCTGCCGCCGAATATCAGCACCGACTTGCCATCCAGGTCGGTGCCGTGATTTTTTTTCAGATGCTTCTCGACCGCCGCGACCATCGCCGCCGCAGTGGTGAACGCGCCGCTGGGATCAACGAACACCGAGACCTCGAACGGCGGCACCATGGCTTTGCGCGCCGCCTCGAGCATGTCCACCGCGAGCCCATTCTCGCGGCCGCCGATGAAAAGGCCGGTGCGCCGGGCACCCTTCGGCCCGCGCGAGAAAATCGCGTCCTGCGTCAGGGTCGTGACCTGGTCGAGCGTGACTTGCGTATAGGGAACGACCGCGTTGTAGCCCGCGTCATAGGCCATGTTGACATCGAAGGGACTGGCCTGCCCTGTCGGTGTGAACAGATGAAGGATGTGCGGTTTTTCCACGGATTCGGCCTCGAGATCTGCGCGCTAGTTGGCCTTGGCGGACAGTGCAGCGGCGGAGACCGGTTCAACCGTGCCGCCCTTGTTGCGTCCGCCGCAGACCATGAACTGCAGCGCCCCCGCCTCACTCCACCGTGATCGCGCAGCCGTTGCCAGGGCGAACGCGCGATCCTCGCCATCGACTATCGCGAATCCGGTGGGTCCCCATGAACTCTGGCCGACACCGGCGATGCCCTGGCTTTCGATCCACGCCAGCGCCTCGGCCACCGCGGGACTCGCGAATCGCCCACCTTGCGCAGGGGCAAAATAGTCTCCGGTGATGCGCTGGAGCTCGCCGATGGCATTGCCAAATCCGGCAATGTCGCGCTCTGCCAGCGCCGGCAATGCCTGCATGAGCATCACGCGGCACAGGTGCCCCGCGACCGCCTCGGGAAACGCCGGCAATGCCTGAAACGCCGCGGCCTCGCGCTCTCCATGCAGGCCCAGCGAACTGCGCTGGAGCACCAGCAGGATGCGCCAGTGCGCCGGGAAATCGATCCGGGATACGATCGGCGGTGGATCGTCGCTGTCGCCTTTTCCTCCGTCTACCAGAAAGCCACCGAGCTCGAATGCGCCGGCACCTATCCCCGAACGCTGGCCGCGTTGCACGACCCGGGCAATCTCGCGGATGGAAAGGTCGAGGCGATAGAGTCTGGCGAGGGCGACTCCGACCGCGATGCCCAGTTGCGTGCCCGATCCCAGCCCTGCGTGCTCGGGAATGGTCCGTGCAATGTCGATCTGGAAATCATCGGGCAGATTGAATTGGCCGCGCATGGTATTCGCGAACGAGCGAGCGCGCGCCGATTGACCGCCCGATATCGCGAGCGGCGCCGCCCGTCGAATGGACAACTCGACGCGCGGCCCTTCGAGAGCGAGGCCGACGCTGCCGAATCGCCGCCCCGCCGATCCGTTCATGTCCAGGAATCCAAGGTGCAGCCTGGCAGGAGCGTTGACGGAAACTGCGCGCACGCCTGTTGTCATCGTCGAATCGCCGGTTCTCACATTGGGTCCTGTCGCGGCCAACCGTACCATGATGCGATCGGTTAAAGTTTACATCGCAGCCCGGATCGATCATCGAAAATTTTCTGTTGCGAGTGTTCAGTTTCGGAGCATCCGCATCGAATATGTACCGTAATGCGACACCAGGTTTGCGGCATCGCCGGCTTTCCTGTATTTAAATGCAGACACGGGAGATTTGACATTTCCAGCGCGCAGCAATTCGACGACGTTCCCTGTCCGTTTTGCGGGCTGCTGTGCGATGACCTGCGCGTGGCGGTAGCCCGGGGCTCGGCAACGGTTCTGGCCAACGGATGCGCAAGGAGCCGCGCCATGTTCGCGGCTGACGCGGATGATTCGGCAAGCGCACTGGTCGACGGCAATCCCGCCGATTTGCGCACCGCGATAGCCCGGACCGTGGAGATCCTGCGAGCGTCCCGGCAGCCCCTGCTGATGTCGGCGGGAACGGACGTCGCCGGAATGCGGGCTCTGATCGAACTCGCTGAGCGCTGCGGGGGCATCCTCGATCACGTCAACCGTGACGCGATGTTTCGCAACCTGAACGTGCTGCGCACGACCGGCTGGATCAGCACTACCCTGACCGAGATCCGCAATCGCGCCGACCTGCTGGTGGTTGCCGGAACCGATATCACCCGCCACTTGCCTCGCTTCTTCGAACGCTGCTACGCAGACCATGACACGCTGTTCGAAACCGGCGGCCGCGAGCTGTGGTTTCTCGGCGACATGCCGGCCGATCTTCCCGAGGCATTGCGACGGCGGACGACTTCCCTGCCTGTCGATCCGTCCAGGCTCGCCGAATTGTTTTCGGCGCTGCGGGTGTTGTTTGCCGGACGTCCGCTGGGCGGCGACAACATCGCCGGCATACCGGTCGCAAGACTGTCCGGTCTCCTCCAGCGCATGCGCGACGCCCGCTACGGCGTACTGGCGTGGGCGGCGGCGGATCTGACTTTTGCGCATGCCGATCTCGCCGTCCAGTCCATGTGCGAATTCGTCAATGACCTGAATACCCGGAGCCGCTTTGCCGTGCTAGCGCTCGGCGGCGGCGATGCAGACCAGACGGCGCAACAAGTGACAACCTGGCAAACCGGCTTCCCGGTGTGCATCGATTTCAGCGGCGGCGTGCCGGCGCAGCGCGCAATCGAGCCGGGCCAGTGCGACGCGCTCGTTTTCGTGTCGGCGCTCGACGCCGGGCGCATCCCCCAAGCCACGGGCATGCCATCGATAGTCCTGGGTCGCGCCGGCATGCAGGCCGGCCGGTGCTCGGTATTCATTCCGGTCTCGGTGCCGGGATTGCACCATTCCGGCCATCTTTACCGGGCCGACAACGTGGTAGCCCTGCACATGCGCAAACTCTCCGGATCCGCTCTGCCGTCCGCTGCACAGGCGTTGCAGCGCGTCCTCGATGCATTGAAGGACCCGCGTTGATCAAGCTCGGTGGCGCCCGCGTCTACGATCCCGCCCACGGCATCGATGGCAAGGTGTGCGACCTGTTCGTGCATGACGGACGGATGGCGGCTGCGCCCGCAGCGGGGACACCGATAGATGGAGAGTACGACCTCACCGGTCGCATCGTCATGGCCGGGGCGATCGACCTGCATACCCACATCGGCGGCGGCAAGGTCAACATCGCCCGCGCCATGCTCCCGGAAGACCATCGCGACAGCGCATTTGCGCGCACCGACCTCACCCGTTCGGGTAGCGGCATTGCCGCGCCATCGACGTTCGCGGCCGGTTACCGTTACGCGGAGATGGGTTATACCGCATGCTTCGAGCCCGCCATGCTGCCCGCCAACGCGCGCCAGGCGCACATGGAAATGGGCGACACGCCGATCATCGACAAGGGCGGCTATGCCATGCTCGGCAACGACGACTTCCTGCTGCGCCTGATGGCGGGGGGCGCCGGGCAGCGTGTGATCAACGACTATGTGGCCTGGACACTGCATGCCACCCAGTGCATCGCCATCAAGGTCGTCAATCCCGGCGGAATCAGCGCCTTCAAGTTCAATGCGCGCCACCTGGATGTCGACGATCCGCATCCGCATTACCGCGTGACCCCGCGGGCGATTCTCAAGACGCTGACGCGCGCGTTGCACGAATTGTCGATCCCTCACCCGCTTCACGTCCATGCCAGCAACCTCGGCGTACCGGGCAACGTGGAATCGACGCTCGCAACCATCGACGCGGCAGAAGGCTTGCCCATTCACCTGACGCATGTCCAGTTCCACAGCTATGGCACCGATGGAGAACGCAAATTCTCCTCGGCAGCCGCCCGCATCGCGGAGGCGATCGACCGGCATGCCGGCGTATCCGCGGACGTCGGCCAGATCATGTTCGGCCAGACCGTGACCGCTTCCGGCGACACCATGGCGCAGCATCGCAATTCAGGTCACGCGCATCCGAACAAATGGCTGTGCATGGACATCGAGTGCGACGCGGGCTGCGGCGTCGTTCCCTTCCGTTACCGTGACGGCAACTTCGTCAACGCGCTGCAATGGACAATCGGACTCGAGCTGTTCCTGCGCGTGAAGGATCCGTGGCGCGTCTTCCTGACCACCGATCACCCGAACGGCGCGCCATTTACCAGCTACCCGCACCTGATCCGGCTGCTCATGGACAAGGGATTTCGTAACGAAAAACTGGCGCAAATCCATCCCGACGCGGCGGCGCACAGCCAGCTCGCATCGCTGGAGCGGGAATACTCGCTCTACGAGATCGCGATCATGACCCGTGCCGCGCCGGCGCGCAGCCTGGGGCTCTCCGACCGCGGGCACCTCGGCATCGGCGCCGCCGCCGACATCACCGTGTATCGAGACCATTCCGACCGCGAAAAAATGTTCCAGGCCCCCGAATACGTATTCAAGGACGGCGAACTCGTTGCGCGCGACGGCAGGATCGTGAAGGTCGTGCGCGGCGCCACCCACGTCGTGCGTCCAGAATTCGATCGCGGTATCGAGAAGCGGCTGCGGGATTATTTCGATCGCTACCACACCATGCGCTTCGGCAATTTCCCGATTTCGACGGACGAGTTGATCGAATGCGGCAGCCGCGAGGCACTGGTGCACCCTTGCGCGAGGCCCCGGCAATGATCCGCAACGGCGTCGCCATCGACGACACTTTCGCCGAGGCTTTCGGCATGCGCGCGACCCGCATCCTCATTACCGCCCTGAACCTGAAATGGGCCTATCACGCGGCCAGGGCCGTGACCAGTTACGCCACCTCCGTGATCGGCTGCGGTTGTGAAGCAGGCATCGAGCGTGAATTGCCCGCGCAGGAAACCCCGGATGGACGCCCCGGATTGTCGGTGCTGCTGTTCGCGGTCTCCGGCAAGGAACTCGCGAAGCAGGTCGAACGCCGTGTCGGCCAATGCGTGCTGACAGCGCCAACGTGTGCGGTATTCGCCGGCCTCGACGGCGAGCCGGTGAATCTCGGCAGGAACCTGCGCTACTTCGGCGACGGCTTCCAGATGTCCAAGGTCATCGGCGGCAAACGCTACTGGCGCATTCCCGTGATGGATGGTGAATTCCTCTGCGAAGAAACCACTGGCATGATCAAGGCGGTCGGCGGCGGCAACTTCCTGGTTCTCGCCCGCGGCCAATCCGAAGCGCTCGCCGCCTGCGAAGCGGCGATCGACGCCATGTCGAAACTGCCCGGCGTCGTCATGCCTTTTCCGGGCGGGATCGTGCGCTCCGGCTCGAAAGTGGGATCGAAATACAAGGCGCTTGCGGCCTCGACCAACGCTGCGTTCTGCCCGACCCTGCGCGGCGCTGTCAAGAGCGAGTTGCCCGCCGCGGCGGGCGCGGTCCTGGAAATCGTGATCGACGGACTCACCGAAGCGGATGTGCGCGGCGCCATGCGTGCCGGCATCGACGCCGCCTGCGGAGTCGGCGCCGCCGGCGGGATCCTGCGGATCAGCGCCGGCAATTACGGCGGAAAACTCGGGCAGTTCCATTTCAGGCTGCACGAGATCATGCAATGACCGCGCTTGCGCTGACACTGCGATCACCGCCGGCACGGCAACTGGACCTGTCAGCGTTGATTCCGGAACGACTGAGCGGCCTGAATGCCACGCAGGTCGGCGCAATTCCATTGCAGGACGGTTCGTGTGTCGGCGACCGGTTCGAGATCGGGGCAGGCGACGCGCATGACCTGGTCATCCGCAACAGTTGCACCCTGCTGACGCATATCGGCGCGGGAATGCGCTCCGGCACGATCACCGTGGAAGGCGATTGCGGCGCATGCGCGGGTACCGCAATGAACGGCGGACGCTTGAACATAAACGGCAATGCCGGTGCATTGGCCGGCAGCGCAATGAAGGCAGGAATGCTCCGGATAAGCGGCGATGCGGGCGACTTCGCGGGCGGCGCCCCTGACGGAGAAAGGCAGGGCATGCGCGGCGGAATACTCTTGATCGACGGCAATGCGGGCGACCGGGCCGGCGAGCGCATGCGGCGCGGGCTGATGCTGGTCGGCGGCAATGCCGGCGCGTACTGCGGCGCCAACATGCTGGCCGGAACGCTATTCGTAGCTGGCAAGGTCGGAACGATGCCTGGCTTCTCGCTCAAGCGCGGCACTTTGCTCCTGGCCCACGCGCCTGAACACCTCCCGGCCACGTTCCGGGACAGCGGTGAACATTCACTGCTGTTCCTTGCCCTGCTGGAAAGACAGCTGCTGCTGGATCGCCGGACGTTCGCGCGCTTCCTGCCCCTTGGCAAGAAGGTGCGGCGCTATTGCGGCGACCTCGCCTGGGGCGGAACCGGGGAAATCCTGGTATTCGCCTGAAACCCCGTTCGGACTCAGTAGCTGTCGAGATCCGAAATGCGTTGCTCGTAAGCCTTGAGCATGCATTCCACTTCGCTGCAGGCATCGCGGGCATCGTGATTCCAGGTACGCTGCGTGTCCATCA
>Ga0190274_10000268_pt1 | contig 33529 bp, 29 predicted proteins | sample Popmic531T_FD_133002 | JGI IMG/M metagenome (GOLD analysis project Ga0190274, IMG submission 133002) | Populus adjacent soil microbial communities from riparian zone of Yellowstone River, Montana, USA - 531 T | ecosystem: Environmental > Terrestrial > Soil > Riparian zone | place: USA: Montana... | reverse complement strand
TTACTCATTTGCACATTGGCTGCTACGCTGCTTTTTCGATCGGGACAACATTCATTGAAATCATCTCCGAATTTTTCCTGATGATCTTAATTGAAGACTGCATATTGATCCTGTCCTTGTTCAGCAGACGGAACAACTCATCGCCGCTGTTCACGAGGGTGCCGTTGAAATCAACGATGACATCACCTTCCCGTAGTCCGGCTTTTTCCGCAGGAGAATTCTTTTCAATGCTCATCACATAAATGCCACGCCTGTTTTCAAGGTGATGAAAATTTATTACGCGCTGATGCAGGTTTACATCCTGCATGTTTACTCCAAGAAAAGCTTTTCGAACACGTCCGTCGCGGATAAGCATGTTGGCAATATCCTTTGCTGAATTGATGCTGATCGAAAAACACAATCCCTGGGCCTGCATGATCGTAGCGGTGTTCACACCGATCACTTCGGCGGAAGTATTGATCAGCGGGCCGCCTGAGTTTCCCGGGTTGAGTGCAGCGTCGGTCTGGATGATGTTGTCAATCATTCTTCCTGTAATAGAGCGGAGCGTTCTTCCCAAAGCGGAGACAACGCCTGCTGTAACCGTATGCTGGTAACCGAATGGATTTCCGATTGCAATCACATACTGGCCGATACGAAGGTTAGAAGATTCACCAAGTTTCGAAACAGAAAGGTTGTGCTCATATATTTTTATGACGGCCAGATCGCTGTCGGGATCCTTGCCGATGATTTCTGCCTGTGTTTCGCGCCCATCAATCAGCTGTACCTTTATTTTTTCTGCTTGCTGGATAACATGTGCGTTGGTGAAAATGTAACCATCGCTTGAAAAAATAAAACCTGAACCGCTTCCCGCTGCAGTGGATTTGCTTCCATCGCTTTTGAAACAATCAATTTTTACAACTGCATTTTTACTGTGCTCAACGGCATTGATAATGACTTCTGAAATAGAATCCATAATTGAAATTTTCACGCTGAATGGCAATTACGGAGCCAGTAGAAGGCATGTGACTTAATGGCAGGAGGAACAAGTTTCCAGTTGGCAGTTCCCAGTTGGCAGTTGGCAATAAGCAATGCACGATGCACAATTAACAGCCAGAAAACCTAGTGTTGAATAATAACTTTTTTAGAAAAAATGCCAACGGAAGATTTGATGGTAATAAAGTAAATGCCGGGTTCAATGTGGCTGACATCCAATTCCGTTTTGGAATCTTTAATTATTCCATTCATTAAATCTTTTCCCTGGATGTCGGATAAAGAAATTCCTGGGGGTGAATGAAGCGAGCAAGAAATAAATAAAGTTGAAGATGCAGGATTGGGAGAAACGGAAAATTGCGGATCACTAATTTCTTTAATCCCATCCAGAAACTCGCAGGGATAATCAGGATTGATGGTGACCTGCTGGCCGTCTTTCTCATAACAAATCAGATATGTTGCCTGATCCAGGGTAATGCAAGTTGCATCACCTTCTATCAATCCTCCCAGTCCCCCTACTCCTTCCACGATAGTCATCTGGTTGTTTAAATGAAATTGCTTTCGTGCTTCTGTTCCCAGCCATAGTGTATCAACGCTGGCAACCCAATTTCCCGGACAGTTGTCATTTGAAAATATCATCCCAACTGATTGACCCTGGGATAAATTAAAATCGAATAATAATTTTTCCTGCGATGTGAAAGGAAATACAAAATAAAACTGCTTCCATGCATCTTCGCGCAGCGCTCCTGCATAAAAATTGATTGTATCGACATCATATACATTTCCCAGGTAGAATGACGTATCGATACCATATTTATGTATTTTAAAATAGTCCATGCCTGAAATTGTCGTATCTCCTTCTACAGAATAGGTAAAGTGAACAACGGTAAAAAATGGAATAGAGTAAATATTTTTGCAACCCCACTTCGAAGTGTAATTGACGTAATGGCTGTATGGTTGAGAAAAAGAAGTATTGAATCCAATGCAAAAGAAAATGATTAAAAATAATTTACGAATCATTCGAAAAAAATTTAGAAATGCAGTGCCAAGATAAGAAAGAATCCGGCTAAGCCGATTCGTATTCAATTTGCAGTTGGCAATGATGCAAGATGCACAATTGAAGCAGCCGCATCGTAAATGCTAAGTAGTAATCCGAATTCCTAATTCCTTCAACTGCTCCTCCGAAATTTTCGATGGCGAATCAATCATCACATCCCTGCCAGCATTGTTCTTCGGAAATGCGATGTAGTCGCGGATGCTGTCGCTGCCGCCAAACATTGCACAGAGCCGGTCGAAACCTAAAGCTATGCCGCCATGCGGAGGCGCACCGAATTCAAATGCATTCATCAAAAAGCCGAACTGATCCTGTGCATCTTCCTTTGTAAATCCAAGGACTGAAAACATTTTCTGCTGCAGCTCTTTGTTGTGAATGCGAATAGAGCCGCCGCCGATCTCTGTTCCGTTGATGACGATGTCGTATGCATTTGCACGCACAGCACCTGGATCGGTATCAAGCAATGAAATATCCTCCGGTTTCGGAGAAGTGAAAGGATGGTGCATGGCAAACCAGCGATTGGCTTCTTCATTCCTTTCAAGCAATGGAAAATCAAGAACCCACAGCGCTTTGTACTCCCCCGCCTTTCGCAAACCCAAACGATTGCCCATCTCCAGGCGCAATTCACTCATGGCCTTGCGGGTTTTATTTTTTTCTCCGGCAAGAATTAAAATCAAATCGCCTTGCTGTCCTCCACAATGTGCAAACCACTTTTGCTGGTCTTCGGCTGAATAAAATTTATCTACTGATGATTTGAAAGTTCCATCTGCATTCCATCGCGCATAAATCAATCCGCTCATTCCGATCTGCGGACGCTTCACCCACTCCGTGAGTTCATCCAATTGTTTGCGCGTGTATTCTGCACAACCTTTTGCACAGATGGCAACCACTAATTCAGCTTCGTCAAATATTTTAAAACCTCGCCCACCAACGAGATTTCCCCCCCTCTCCTTTGGAGAGGGGTCGGGGGTGAGGCCATGCAGCTTCATTTCGAAACGGATATCCGGCTTGTCGTTCCCGTAATTTTTCATTGCGTCGGTATAGCTCATGCGTGGAAGTACGCCAATATCAATTCCCTTTACTGACTGAAACAAATGACGCGTCATTCCTTCAAACGTATTCAGGACATCTTCCTGCTCCACGAAACTCATCTCGCAGTCGATCTGTGTAAACTCCGGTTGACGGTCGGCGCGCAGGTCTTCATCGCGGAAACATTTTACGATCTGGTAATATTTATCCATGCCGGCAACCATCAGCAATTGCTTGAAAGTTTGTGGAGACTGAGGCAGTGCATAAAATTCACCGGTATTCATCCTCGAGGGAACCACGAAATCACGCGCACCTTCCGGAGTTGATTTGATAAGCACCGGTGTTTCGATTTCACAAAATTGCTGGCTGTTCAGGTAATTCCTTGTTTCTGCAGCAACTCTTGCACGCAACAACAAGGCTTCCTTCACGGGACTTCTCCTGATGTCGAGGTACCTGTACTTCATCCTGAGTTCGTCACCGCCATCGGTATTTTCATCAATGGTGAAAGGAGGAAGCAACGACGAGTTCAATATTTCCATCTTGTCAACGATGATTTCAATATCACCTGTTTCCATCTTTGCATTTTTGCTGCTTCGTTCGGTAACGGTTCCTGAGGCCCTGATCACAAATTCGCGGCCCAGCTTCCTTGCCTGTTCACACAGTGAAGCATTTGTATCCATATTAAAAACAAGCTGTGTGATACCATACCGGTCACGGAGATCGGTAAATGTCATTCCGCCCAAATCGCGGGAGCGCTGGAGCCAGCCGCAGAGGGTCACTTGTTTACCGGCGTCATTTATAGTGAGTTCACCACAGGTGTGAGTGCGAAGCATTATTAAAAAATTAAGGCGCGAAGCTAATCAACCTTCTACCTTTTGCCAAAAAGTTATTCCCGCTTCGTACTATTGCATAATGGATCTGAATACCGACGAATACTACATGCGTGAAGCACTGAGGGAAGCACATAAAGCCCTTGCGGAAGACGAGGTGCCGATCGGGGCTGTGATTGTCTGCAAAAATAAAATAATCGCGCGCGGCTATAACCTCACAGAAAAACTCATTGATGTAACTGCCCATGCAGAAATGCAGGCTTTCACCGCTGCGTCGAATTACCTCGGGGGAAAATATCTTGAAGATTGTACTTTGTATGTCACCGTCGAACCATGTGTGATGTGCGCCGGCGCAAGTTTTTGGACGCAAATCGGAAAAATAGTTTTCGGTGCCAGGGACGACAAAAGAGGATTTTTGTTGACGGGAAAAAATATCCTTCATCCACGGACCATTCTTGTTGTCGGGGTTCTTGAGGAAGAATGCTCGAAGCTGGTAAAAGATTTTTTTAAAAAGAAAAGATAGCTAGTGTAGAAATTTTAATATAAGCGGTTTTTTATTTGCGGTATTTTGGTCTTACCGTAGCTTACGGTAGCATACGGTTTAAACGGTAACTTACGGTGGCTTACGGTGGCTTACGGTAACTTACGGTGGCTTACGGTTTAAACGGTACTAAAAACGGAAATCGAAATAATTTTCAGGAAGCCGACGAAATCAATACCCCTTCCTCTTTCCATCCAGCCAATTTCCGCAATGATTCCTGCGTAAGCGGCTTGTCGAGCTGACCGGCAATAAATTTATTTTCAAAAAGCTTTTCAATTTTTTCCTGCTTCTGGAAAGCTGACAGCACGACGATCTTCGTTTTATCAACTATGTAACCGGGTAGGGTTTTAAATAAGTTGATAAAATCAAAACCGCTCATTCCCGGAAGATGCATATCAAGCAGAATTACTTCAGGTGCCTGCATGGAATTGGTGACTTCATTTTTCAAAAAGTCCACCGCTTCTTCAGCTGTTGAAGTAATGGTAACATGCGAAGCAAAATGGGTAAGTTCCATCAACCTGCGACTAACGAGTACATCAATCTCGCTGTCGTCAATGATCATGACATGGCTGTAAGTATAATCGTTCATCAGAAAATTTTTTAAAGATGAGCAAAGATAATCATCACCGTCAAATATTCAGCGCAGCGAGGATTTGGGCATTGAGCGGCTTGTTCAGGAACCGCTTTACATACTTGTTCTGGTTGGCGCGGTTCAGGTCTTTGAAGCTGTCGCTCGTAGAGAGCATCACAATCCTGCATTTTGACCTGACGGATTCCGGAAGCTTATCGAAGGCATCGAGAAATCCAAAACCATCCATTTCCGGCATCATAATGTCAAGAAAGATCAAGTCTGGAATTTGTGCGTTGTCTGCAGCGTTGTTCTTCAGGTACTCAAGCGCACTCTCTGCAGAAGTATGAATGGTAGTGGCAGTTGCGAATGTATCTGACTCTACAAGTTTCTTATTAATAAAATTGTCAAGCTCGTTATCGTCCACCAGCATGACAAGTGGATATCTGGTACTCATATTTTTATTGAATGAACAAAACTAATGGATGGCAAGATTCTAAATCACACTTCACATTTAAAATATCAACAATAAATTTTGTACTCCGGAGTGATTTCCTTTCACAAAAACACCCCGGTAAACGGGGTGCTTTCACTCATGGTGTATCGGTTAGTCTTCAATCAGTAGTTTCCTGGTAATTGCTTTCTCATCATTCACGAGCCTTACAAAATAAATTCCCTGCCTTACAAACATTTCTGACCGTGAAACGCGCAGCAACACAGGATCCGGTGAATCATTTTTGGGAACTTCAGTAAAATATACCTGGCGTCCATTGATGTCGAATACAGAAATTTTTGTAGCTGATTTTTGAGAATTAAATGCGATCGTGAATTGGTTGGTAGCAGGGTTTGGGAATACTGCAAGTTCTTCATCGCCTTCATTCTGATCTATCATTCCAGCCATCCTTGCTCCTGATTTCTGAATTGTAAACTGGTCCCATGTGGTGCCATCACTCAAGATAAATTTTGCATCGAGGCGATCTCCTGTTACATCAATGGCCAATGAACCATATTTTGTATTCGTCGAAACATACATTGCATTGTGCGGCCATCCTGAAGACGTATTACCCACCTGGCCTGAAGTTCCACAAACAACATATACGGTTCCGTCAAAATTCGGCGATGATTTGAGGTATGAATTGGGATAGACACCGGAACCGCTGTTTAATTTCATCGCTGAAGTGAATGTAGACTCCAATCCTGTATGACCTTTAATGAGGTACGTTCGCTCATAAGCATGACTATGACCACCGAGAACAAGATCTACATCGTGTGATTCCAGGATTGGAATAATGTTGGTCCGCATTTCCAGCTCCTCAATATCCGCGTCAGAGTCGTGAGACCCTTTTGTATATGGAGGGTGATGGAAATAAACGACCGTCCACCGCTGGGTATTTGCATTCAGATCATTCGTAAGCCATGTAGCCATCGCACCGGTTGCTGACCGGAAAGATGAGTTGTAGGATTGCAGGGATACGAAATGAATATTCGCATAGTTGTAAGAATAGTATGCTTCTGTTGAAGATGCAACCCCTCCTGCCTGTGCAGTCTTTGGTAAGGTGAAAATATCGAAGTACGGACCCGTTTGTGCTGAAGCGGATGCGCTGTGAAGGTCATGGTTTCCGGGGGTTGGCCAGAACACCCACTTCTTGAATGCTTCCTTGTAATAATTGAAAACATTGCTGGTAAACTCTGCATCTGTGCCGTCATCATAGGCATTGTCACCGGTAGTAAGCCAGACGTTGGTATAATTGGATCCCCTGAAATTTTTGTATGCGTCCTTCACAGTGTTTTGTTGCGAAGATCCAACACCAAAATCACCGATCGCCCAGATGCGGACAGTCCCTGTAGAACCCACAGCGGGATTGGTATAAAAATAATTCGATGAATCCCCCTGGAGCGATTGAGCAGTTGTGCCCACTTTATAATAGTATTTCGTATTCGTGGAAAGCCCCGTAAGCTGTATTGAGTGCTCTGTGCTTGAAGTGCTGCTGGTTACCGCATTGGGATATGTTCCGAGCGTAGTCCCATACCACACTTTAGAATCAGTTGAGGTATTGGTTCTCCAATTAATATAAATCGAATTGGTTGTTGAAATCTGGAGATAAGGTCCGCGGGAAAGTGTTATGGTTGAAGATGTAGTCTGAAAAATTCCGGACGAAGAATAAGCACTTGATCCGCTGGAACAAACGGTTTGCACCTGGAACTCATACCAGGTAGAAGCAGTGAGCCCGGTTACATTTTTAGATGTTGTGGTCGAAGTCACTGTTGTCCAGTTTCCAGAATATCGGATAGCATAACGGATGTTATAACTGATCGCGCCTGAAACCGACGCCCACCCCATAGTTCCGGACGATGAAGTAACACTTGAATTGGTGAAAAGCGCTGAGTTGGGTGTTCCGCAGGTTGATGAAAGTGTCGAAAAAGTATTTGAACTTGAATAGGCTGTCCAGGTACCTGTACAGATGCCTTTAACCATCCAGGTATAGCTGGTATTCGATAAAAGACCTGTCAATGTATATGAAGACTGATTGCCAGCAACGGTAATCCATGTATAATTCGTACTGCCGGTCACTGAGTACCTGATCTGGAAATTATCGGCAGAAACAAGTGGATTCCAGCTAAGCACGGCTGAGTTGGACGTGATGCTTGCAGTTGAAGTGATATTGGGGACGACGCAATAAGCTGCAGTGTTAAGCGTGGTGAATGATGCAGGAGTGGCCTGGTAAGCGCCGGATTGCCCGCCATTACAATATGTTCTTACAAGCCAGTTGTAAGTGGTGTTTGGATAAAGGGTACTGATTGTTACGTTGGTGGCCGTTCCGGGCTTCACAGTCTTATAATAGATTGTGTTAGGATAAGCAATATCGTAATACCGCACCAGGAAGCTGTCGCAACTTACTGTTGTCCATTTAAATTTGGCGCTGACATTCGTAATGTTGGTTGTGTTCAGGCCTGTCACTGTATTGCAGGCAGCAAATCCCTGTTGACTTGTGATCAAAGTCAATGCAACGTAAATAACTAAACTGAATACCTTTTTCTCTGAAGTAAATTTTTTTGATACCATCTCGCAGTATTTAGCCTTTTTTGAACTTCACTTCTTAGAGGAATACAATACGAAATAAATGAAATAACAAACATCATTCACCAATACGCAATCTTGATGGATTTGTTTTCACCTTATATCCAAACTCCGAAAACTTTCATCCAGATTTTATACAGGATATCGGCTCAAATTGAAAAATTTTTGCTATTGGCGAAAAACATGTTGTAACTTATTATTTGCCTTATGTTAAAAATATTTCTTTAGATTGGTTAAAAGTGGTTCCAATGAAATTGGTGATGAACATTTTTCATCTGTTTAGAAAATTTCAGTTTAGACTGATATTCTCCAAAAAACACTTTCAATAAAAATTTATCTTTATTGTCTGCTGCAGATGCAGTTTGGTCTTGCAACAAAAAATTTCCTTCACCGTATCTTTTCAAATGAAATTTCATCGGCTGATTTTTTTACTGCTGATTTTTTTTTCACTGATCCTAAAATCGGAAGCACAAACACCAGGTAAAACAGGATTCGGTGTAACAGTAGTTCAGGAGCAACCGAAGTTTCCAGGCGGAGACGACAGTCTTATTTCATTCCTTAAAAACAATCTCCGTTACCCGCCCGAAGCGAAGGTGGCAAGGATACAGGGACTTGTATATGTAGGTTTTCTTGTAGATCACATCGGCAAAATAAAAGATATCCGCCTTTTGAATAGCGTGGACAAGCAACTGGATGATGAAGCGCTCCGTGTAGTGAATATGATGCCCGACTGGATCCCGGGAAAAGCGGGAGATACACCGGTTGGTGTAGAATTCATTCTTCCCATTGAATTCGTCATGCCCGAAAAAAAATAGCCCGCAGATTTACTTCAGAGGTTCAACCCAGGTTGTAATAGGATAGTGATCGGAAATTTTTTCCCTGTGTGTATAATAATGTGATGACGTAAGGTTTTCAGAATGAAACAGGAAATCGATCCTGAAGCTGGGAAATAATCCCGCATATGTTTTTCCAAACCCGCTCCCGCTTTCCCTGAACGCATCCTTCAATCTGTCAGCCACCTGGTGGTATGTATAAGATGAAGGCGTATCGTTGAAATCCCCTGCCAGGATCACCGGGTATGGACTTTTTTCAATTTCCGAAACTAATATATTCACCTGTCTTGCCCGTTTCGCATAGGCACGTTTCAGGCGGTTCAGAATTTTTATTCCGCCAGCCACTTCATCCTGTTCAACATCATTCTGCAGGTTCGTGAGATAGCGGTAGTCTTCATTCCTGAAGCGGATGCTTTCAAGGTGGGTATTAAAAATCCTGAGCGTATCGTTACCAACCAGGATATCTGCGTAAATGAAAATATTCCCTCCGCGTTTTTCAAAATGAACCGCTTGCTTGTTGATGATTTTATGCCGGCTGAAGATGGCAATTCCCCAATGATCTGAATCCCTCAGCGTAACCGTATATTCAATATGTGAATACGAGGTAGATAAAACCCCCGGTACAAGCTTGTTGTTGTTAAAGTCGGCAAGTTTTCTGTCTGAAGAATAATATTCCTGGAAGCATACAATATCTGCTGATTCTTTTTTAAGGAATTCAAATATTTTCTCCCGCGTTTCATTGGTATGAAACCAATTGTAGAGGTCAAAGAGGCGTACATTGAACGACATCACCTTTATCGGGAAAACCGTTGCCGAATCTTTTACAGGGTTAATCTCATTTGAAAACCGCGGCTCGGCGATGCTGAAAATTTTTGAGTAACCGATTACAATGGCGATGGTAGAGATCCAGAAAAGTTTTCTTCGAAGCAGTATCCAGAAAATTACAAATGCCAGGTTGAGAAGTAAGAGGAAACCATAGGTGAGTGCAATGATCTGCAACCACCAGAAACTTCCTGCAGGAGAAACAAATGCAGCAAGATATGATAACAGGAGAAAAAAAACAGCGATGATGTTCAACACGAACATCAGTTTTGAAAAAAAATTGCGGGGTTTATTTTCGTGCACTGCCAGGGATAATTTGAAATCTGCTTCGGATTTATTTTTCCTTACTGGTATTAAAAAGAAATTCCTTTTCCTCCTTCGTAAGACTTCCATAACCGGACTTGCTGATTTTATCCAGGATTTCGTCTGTTTTTTCCTGCATTGCCTTTTTATCAGAAACAAAATCTTCATCACGTTTACTGCGCCCATAGTGAACCTTCATCTTTCTTTGCCCGCTGAAAACGGCGACCAGCTTGTCCATCATTCCGTTGAATCCTTTTGCAAGGTCGCGTCCTTTTTTTAATTGGAGGATGTAGATGAATCCAAAAAAAGCTCCCCCGAGATGGGCAATATGTCCGCCTGCATTGCTGCCGCTCACGCTTACCAGGTCGAGAAAAACTGTAACGATGGCGATGTACTTTAAAGCCACCGGGCCAAGGAATAAAATTCCAATCTTGTAGTCTGGCAAAAGGGTGGCGGTGGCAACGGTGATTGCAAGCACGCCGGCAGATGCACCAAGTGCGTATGAATAATTTACTGACTGGCTGAAGAGTGGAAAGAAATTGTATGCGACGATATAAAGAATAGCCCCGCTGATGCCTCCAAGGATGTAAGTGCTGAAGAGCTTTTTGTTCCCTAGGTATTCAGTGAAAATTTTTCCCATCCAGAAAAGCCACAGCATATTAAAGAGGATGTGAAAGAATTCTTCGTGGTAAAACATGTACGTGATGATTGTCCACGGTTTAAATACCAGCGACTGTAGCGATGCAGGAACAGCCAGCCATTGTGAGGGAATAAAAAAAGCATCCAGCGAAGTCATGAAGAGCTTCATCAACGCACGCACCACGGCAAATACAAGGTAAATGGAAACGTTTACGATGATAATGCGCTCCAGCGTGTTCGCAGTGCGAAAATGATTTTTAATATTTCCGGAAAACCTTGCTGCCATATGTTGCGAAGATATGCGGAAAAAGAAATTTAAACTGGAAAGAAAATGTTATTAATTCCAACCTTCATGGATTAAAAAAATCATTTCGCTTCCGCCTGTTTTGATTCCTCCAGACCATGATGGTAATGAACCCGAATAGCAATCCGCCGAGGTGAGCGAAATGCGCTACATTGTCGCCGGGAACACTCAATATGCCGCTGAAAAGTTCGATGGCGCCATAGATCATCACGAAATATTTTGCCTTGATCGGGATGGCGAAATAAACGTACAGCAGTGCATTCGGAAAAAGCATTCCGTAAGCCAGCAGCAGCCCGAAAACCGCCCCGGATGCGCCGACAACCACAGGTGCATTCAACACATCTTCCTTGAACATCTTCATATAATCCACGCTCAGCGCCATTGCATTTGTATAGTCAGTATTGACGAGCAGGTTGAACTTGCCGATAAAATCGTTGAAATGTTCCGACATTTCCATCGATGAAAATTTGGTAAACGCAACGCTGCTGGAGAAGACTTTCAGCTTTTCATAATCAGGATTTGCAATGTAGTCGTTGAGGTAATTCACAGCCGGCTGCATTTCGTAGTAAACAATGAGCTGTTGTACAAGTGCAGCACCAAGTCCGGTAATGAAATAATAATTGAGAAATTTTCTTCCTCCCCAAACATTTTCCAGGGCCGCACCGAACATCCACAATGCAAACATGTTAAAGAAGATGTGCCCGAAATTTCCGTGCATGAACATGTAAGTGAAGAACTGCCACCACCTGAATTTTTCTGCTTCAAAATAATGAAGGCCTAACAAATCGTTCAGGTCTATGCCGCGCTGCTGCAGAACAAATGTTGCCAGGAAAAAAATTCCGTTGATGATGAGTAGGTTCTTGACAACTTCCGGGAGAAAGCTGAATCGCTGGGGACGGTATTGTTCGTACATAAAATGCCGGTGCTGTGGCTGTCAGTAAATCTTATTTTTTAAAAAGTCCATCAATCTCTTCCAGGCTGAGCTTAACTACAGTCGGCGTTCCATCAATCCCTAAAAAAGGTTTCTCACAAGCGAAAAGCTCATCAACGAGTTGCTTCATTTCTTTTCTTTCAAGGTGGTTACCATTCCTGATTGCATTGCTGCGGGCCATGGCGCGGATAATATTTTCACGCTTGTCAACAGTGAGACGGGACTGATTGTTTTTAAACTGCTCAAGAAGTTTTTCAATCATTCTTTTTTCATCGCCGGCAGGCACGTCAGCCGGGGTTCCATGAACAACAAATGCATTTTGGCCAAACTCCTGCAGGTCAAATCCCAATGCGCGGATGTCAGGACTGATGGCTTTGATAATTTCAAAATCGGCAGCCCCAAGTTCAAGCACTTGTGGAAAGAGAGATTGCTGTGATGGGCCGTTGCCCGCTTCCATCTGCCGTTGGTATTTTTCATAAAGGATTCGCTCATGTGCACCTTGCTGGTCGAGGATGATCATCCCGGTTTTCAGCTGGGCGATGATCAGCCGGTTTTGCAGCTGGAAAATGTTTCCTTCCGGTTCATGCTCCGGCATTTCATTCCAGCGCTTGAACAAAGATTGATCGGGAGTAGTTTCTATGACTTGCTGGATATCAGCTTTAACTCCCGCATAAAGATTCCGCAATTCATTTTTTTCCGCCTGCGAGCTTTTCTCTATGAAGGGATTGTATTCTGTATCCACCATCACCACAGGCTGCCGTGGTGTTTCCTTACGCATGGCATGCGGTATATCAAACGCTCTTTCCTGTTCGAAATCAATTGCCGGCATCACGCTGTATTGGCCAAGTGCACGTTTTACGGATGCACGCACGATGGCATATACGGAGCGTTCATCTTCAAACTTCACTTCCGTTTTGGTAGGATGGATGTTCACATCAATCTTTGAAGGATCAATATCAAGGTGCAGCCAATAAGAAGCAAAAGAATCCCGCGGTAGTAATTCTTCGAAGGCGCCTGTAATTGCATGATGGAGATAACCGTCCTTGATAAACCTGCGGTTCACAAATAAATATTGTTCTCCGCGCGTCTTGCGTGCAAACTGCGGCTTTCCTACATAACCGGTAATGTTCAGCAGCGAAGTTTCTTCCTGCACAGGAACCAGCCGCTCATTGTAATTGGCACCATAGAGATTCACAATCCGCTGGCGGAAATTGGAAACAGGATGTTGAAAAACTTCCATCCCATTCTGGTGAAGGGTCATGGAAATCTGCGGCTGTGCAAGGGCTACGCGTTCGAATTCTTCTATGACATGCCTTGCCTCAACGGGGTTGGACTTGAGGAAATTTCTGCGTGCAGGAATATTATAAAAAAGATTTTTGACTGAAATAGAAGTTCCAGCTGCCGTGCTTACGGGTTCCTGGGATTTGACTTCAGCACCTTCGATAAGAATACGCGTTCCCGCTTCATCGTCATGCCTGCGCGATTTTAATTCAACCTGTGCAATGGCCGCTATGGATGGCATGGCTTCGCCGCGAAAACCCATCGTCCTGATGCTGAACAGGTCTTCAGCCTTGCGAATCTTTGAAGTAGCGTGACGTTCAAAACACATGCGAGCATCCGTTGCACTCATGCCGCAGCCGTTGTCAATGATCTGGATGAGTGTTTTCCCGGAATCCTTGACGATCAGCTGGATGTGTGTGCTGCCTGCGTCCACCGCATTTTCAAGCAGTTCTTTTACGGCAGAAGCAGGCCGCTGGATCACCTCGCCGGCAGCAATCTGGTTGGCAACGGAATCAGGAAGTAGTTGGATAATATCGCTCATGTTTCAGCGCAGCGAAGATACTTTTTCTTCGGGGAGGTTGATGGAAAAATTAAATCTCAGGACTCGAAACTTTTTAACGGGGCGGAAGCCAGTAGACAGTACACGGTATACATTACACAGTAAATCCGCCAAAGGACGGATTCGCCTTGGCAGACAATTGAAACATTTGTAATTTGCCTGCCTGCCGGTAGGCACGTAAATACGTGGTCCCGAACATCGGGATTATTCGTATTTTGTTGGTCTAAATTCTTACGTAATTAAAAAAAAGACGAATAGGTTTAATATGTCAACTGAGATTAACCTCTCCTTTTAATGCACTCACTACCACATTCATTAAGTTTACGTAATAGCTGAGCGGCGTAATGATGTTGCAGGTAGTTTTGTTTCAAGGTTCTAACACACCAATAGCCATGAAAAAAATTTACTCAATCACAGTATTGCTGGCATTCAGTCTTGTCGCTTCGGCCCAAAATATTCTTTCTGTCAGCCCTTATACCATCCCTGCTACCGGGGGTTTTACACTCACGCTTGTAGGGCACAATACATTTTTTCTTACGCATCCTGTTACTTATGTGCGGCTCACACAGCCCGATAATTCTGACGGGTCCATTTTCACAAGTACCTCAGAGACTGTCATCAGCAATGATTCAATGACGGCTACGTTCAACATTTCAAATCCTGCGCATGGAGGATTTTATAATGTTTCTGTAGTGGCTACAGGGGTTAACATCAACACGCGCGTGAATGGCGTCTACATGGTGGGGGTAGAGCCGCGGCGCATCATGGCGATCTCGCCGAACAACGGTCTTGCAGGTAATACCATCACTGCACAGATCAGCGGTGCGCAAATGCACTTTATGTCGTCGACAGGATTTCCGCAAGTGGGTTCTGTGCAATTGCAAAGTGAAATTGACAACAGTATCATCAGCGGAACCAACATCACTTACATTGACACCAACAACATCACCGCTGATTTCCCTATAGGAACGCTTTCCACCAACGGAATGTACAAACTCAACATCGATCTTCAGATGCTCAACCAAACGAACAGGACATATTTCTTTACTGTTACCGGCGGTTTAAAGAAAAGCATCATTTCCGTTGAACCGCACCAGACTGTAAAAGGGCAAATCGTTCAAACCATTGTGCGTGTAGGGGGAAGAAATTTTAATACGTACCCATTGACGTCGGCCACGTTATCGTCTGAACTGACAACTTATTCGCTCAATATCTCCTGCGGAAACATACAAGCGATCGACAGCTCACATGTACGGCTCACATTTACAATCCCGTTTACCGCTCCTGATCGCGACTACAAGCTGACGCTGAATAATTATCCTACGATCGCTAAGCGCTATGCATTCCGCGTTGTTCCACCAAATATTTCGGGAAATATTTTCCAGGACTTCACTCAAAACGGAGCCCAGGATTCCGGTGAAGCGGGTCTTGGTGGAAGAAAAGTTTTGCTACTTCCCGATTCAATAATTTCCATCACTGATGTAAATGGAAACTTTTTCTACTATGTCGATTCAGGCAACTATTCTATTCAATTTGTTCCTGACAACTTTTCATTGACATCAAGTCCAGCTGTATATAATATCGCAGTTGATGATACCCCTCAGACAGGTTTCATATTTGGAGTATACTGTCCGAGTTGTCCGGTTCACGATTTTGATGTATGGCATCCCACATTGCGATGCAACGTAACCGGTTATACCTATTGGAGAATTCACAGCACAAGCAATATAAGCCAGCAGGGACTTGTTACACTTGTGCATTCACCAAATCTCCCGGTGATTTATACACAAATTGCACCTGACTCAATACATGGAGATACAATGTACTGGAATTATAATATCGCACCGTTAGCCACAATCCAGTGCAATGTATCGTTCCAGGATCCTGCAGCAGGAAATGCAGTTTGGTATCAGTTTTCTGATCTATGCATGACAAATCAGCAATCTGAAACTTACTATTTTACAGTGACGTGTTCCTATGATCCAAACGATAAAAGTGTTTTCCCCGCAGAGGATGCACTCCAGCCATATACCGATCCAACACAACAGCTGAAATACAACATCAACTTTCAGAACACAGGTAACGATACAGCATTCCTCGTCACACTCGTAGATACGATTGATCCGATGCTCGACCTTTCAACATTCGAGATTGTTGGTTCCAGTCATCCAATGGTTACAAATATTGATTATGATACCAGGATCGTCACGTTTACCTTCGAGAATATTTTATTGCCCGACAGCACCACTGATGAACTTCATAGTCATGGTTATGCTCGATACCTGTTAAATCCTGTGTTGGGAATCCCTGATTCAACCGAAATCAACAATACGGCTTACATCTATTTCGATTTCAATCCATATGTCGAAACGAATACGGTGACAAGCCATATGATTTATTACCTCAACCCGATTGCTTCATTCACCACCGCCAATCAGGAAATTTGCATGCTGGAATGCATTGATTTCAACAGTACCTCTATTAATGCACAATCATGGCAATGGTCCTTCCCCGGCGGCGTACCTTCTTCCTCAACGGATGAAAACCCACAGGGAATTTGTTACCTGAATACGGGAAGTCATGACGTTTCGCTCATTGCTACGAATGGTTTTGGCAGTGACACAATCAGCATGCAGTCATACCTGATGGTAGATGCGCTTCCGCCTCCGCCGGTGATTTATATAAGCAACGATACATTGTATGTAATCACGGATCCGCTGTATACTGCATACCAATGGTATGATACATTGGGATTGATTCCAGGTGCAACGAACAGTTATTATGTTCCTACATTTTCAGGGTTGTTTGGTATTTCAGTCTATAACCAGGAAGGCTGTGAAGCTGCTTCAGCGATGCCTATTGTTCTGAAAGCAAATAATCCAATAACGCCAGGCATCCGGATTTATCCCAACCCTGCTACTGCAAGTCTGCATGTATATATTGAAGAAGACACAAGAGATGCCACGTTAGAAATTGTCAATGCATTTGGTAAAAGCATTATCCAACTAACGGACCTTTCTTCTGCGTCGCAAGGAATTGAAATTGATACAAGAAACCTTTCTCCCGGAATCTATTTTCTCCGGTTCCAAAACCATGACCACTCTTTTGAAAAACGATTTGTAAAGAATTGATCTTGGGAGAAATTAAAGCCCTGGTGAATGGACGTCTTCATTTACCAGGGCTTGTCTATTTTAGGAAGTATGAAGTATAATGTATTAAGTACTATGACTTATACATGATACCTAATACTTTGTACTTTGTAATTCTTTTTTTAATTTTTTCTCGAATACCTTCCTGAACTTTTCAACCTTTGGCTGGATGACGTATGCGCAATAGGGCTGGTCACCATTTTCATTGAAATAATTCTGGTGGTAATCCTCCGCTATATAAAATGCTGTGTAAGGAGAAATTTCAGTAACGACCGGACTATCATACACTTTTTCTTCATTCAGCTTCCGCTTGTATTCTTCGGCCAGCTTTTGTTGTTCCAGGCTGTGGTAAAAAATTACAGAACGGTATTGCGTGCCTACATCATTGCCCTGCCTGTTCAATTGTGTAGGATCGTGCGACTGCCAGAAGGCCTGCAGCATCTCCTCGTACGACAATTTTGTTTTATCGTAAGTAACCTGGATCACTTCTGCATGGCCGGTTGTACCGTTGCATACTTCTTTATAGGACGGATTTTTTACATATCCGCCGGAATATCCGGATTCGGTTTTCACCACTCCATCCAGCATCTGGAATTGCGCTTCCACGCACCAGAAGCATCCTGCTCCGAAAGTGGCAGTTTCGAGGTTGTCGGAATTAAGTTTTTCATTGGTCATAGTTTTTGTCTCCTTTCTTTCTTTTTGTTGCGCGCATGAAATGATTGATGACATGCACAATGTTGCAACTAAAATGTTTTTTAGAAATTTCATTTGATTTTAATTACTGCAAAGATCACTGATTTTCCTGAGTCATGATGCCTTGCATTTGTACCTGAACAAACGGGAATATTCCATTGTTCAGATTTCATCCCATTGAAACTTTAAGTTGAAATTAACATTTGCAGAAAGCAGCCATTTTCTCGCAGAGACACAGAGAACGCAGAGAAACAAAAAGGCAGTTGGCAATCCGCAATTTCGTAATTCGTAAATGGGTATGATTTTATTCGTATTTCGTTGGAGTAAATCCTGCTGATCAATTCTCCCAATCAGCAATAAAGAGATTTGTATCGTGCGTGCCACCGTTGTTGCGGTTGGAACTCCATATGAGTTTTTTTCCATCCGGTGAAAAAACAGGAAATGCATCAAAGACCGGATCAAACGTTACCTGCTCGAGGTTCTTGCCCTTGAGGTCGCAGGTGAAAAGGTTGAAATGAAATCCTTTCTGTACATGGTTACTGGAGAAGATGATCCTCTTTCCGTCAGGCGTAAAGAATGGTGCCCAGTTTGCGCCACCCAGCGTAGTGACTTGCTTCAGGTTCTTTCCATTTACATCACAAATAAACAATTCCATTGCAGTTGGCATTACCAGTCCTTGCGCCAGAAGCTCTTTATATGTTTGGACATCCTCCCCTGTTTTTGGCCGCGAAGCACGGAACACAATTGATTTTCCGTCGGGTGAAAAGAAAGCCCCGCCATCATAACCCAGACCATCAGTGATCTGCTTCACATTGCTGCCATCGGTATTCATCGTGTACAATTCCGGATCACCGCTGCGCATGCTTGTGAAAACAATTTTATCTCCTTTCGGTGAAACGGTTGCTTCAGCGTCATACCCGGGAGAATTGGTAAGTTGCCGCAAAATGTTTCCATTCAAATCAGCAACATAAATTTCAAACGACTCATACAATGCCCATACATATTTATGGTCGGCGCGTGGTGCCGGCTTGGGCGGACATTCTTTGTCGGAATTATGTGTGGATGCATACAAGATAGTGGAATCTCCTGGTAAAAAATAAGAGCATGTAGTGCGGCCGTTCCCTGTGCTTGTCATTTTTGGAGAAAAATTTTCCAGGGATGAAACAAAAATCTGGTCGCACTTTGTATTCCATGCTGCATATGTTGCCTGGAAAGTGATCTTCTTACTATCGAAGCTGAAATAAGCTTCAGCATTGTCGCCGCCATTTGTAAGCTGGCGCACATTTCGCAAATGGGTCTCCTTGGAATAATGTATTGTTCCGGGTTCCTGCGCAATCACAGAAACTGCTGCACTTAACACCAGCGCAAGAGAAATTATTGTCTTCATATTTTTTCGTCGGCGCCAAAACTAAAAAATCCTTTTATCGGCCTTCAGGAATTGCAGGTGATTTGGTGAGTCGTGACAATTGTATGACAGTAAGTGAACCAAGATGTTAGAATCAAGAGTCAAGTAAACGGATAGCTTTTGGCTATTGGCCATTTGATACTACCAAATTGCTGCGGCTTCTAGCTAACGGCCAATAGCCAACAGCTAACGGTTAACAGCTTCCGTATTCTATTATTTCATGTTTATTATATTATGGATTTTGACTCCTGATGTTTTTCGGAAAACATTTGCCACGTAATTTGAATCTGAAATTTCAAATTAAATGCTTGTAAAAACATTCGGCAGTTCAGTGCAGGGAATTGATGCAACCACAGTGACGGTGGAAATAAACGTCGGCAAAGGCGTTTATTTTTTTCTCGTTGGTCTTCCTGACTCGGCTGTCAAAGAAAGTCAAAGGCGCATTATTGCTGCATTGAAGAATTGCGGTTATGATTACCCGATAAAGGAAATCACCGTCAACATGGCCCCGGCCGATATCAAGAAAGAAGGTTCTGCATATGATCTCACCATTGCTGTCGGGATTCTTGCAGCAACAGACCAGCTCATACAGGAATCAATTTCTAAATACATCATCATGGGAGAGTTGTCGCTTGACGGTGGATTGCTTCCTATCAAAGGCGTATTGCCCATTGCCATCCAGGCAAAGAAGGAAGGCTTCAGAGGATTTATTTTACCGAAGCACAATGCGCGCGAAGCTGCTATTGTAAGCGAACTTGATGTGTATGGTGTAGATAACATCAAGGAAGTTTTCGGCTTCTTCAACGAAACAATGCAGCTCGAAAAAACCTTCGTGGATACGCGCGTGGAGTTTTACGACAACCAGGCAAAAACTGAATTTGATTTCAGCGATGTGAAAGGACAGGAAAATATCAAACGCGCCATGGAAGTTGCAGCAGCAGGCGGACACAACCTGATTCTGATTGGTCCGCCGGGTGCAGGAAAGACGATGCTTGCAAAACGCCTCCCTTCCATTCTGCCGCCACTCTCGTTGCATGAAGCATTGGAGACAACCAAGATCCACAGCGTTGCCGGGAAGTTGCAGCGGGACGCATCGCTTGTTTCAACAAGACCGTTTCGTTCTCCGCATCATACGATCAGCGATGTTGCACTTGTTGGCGGCGGCGGTTATCCTCAGCCGGGAGAAATTTCTCTTGCACACAACGGCGTTTTATTTCTGGATGAGCTTCCAGAATTCAAACGCACCGTCCTTGAAGTAATGCGCCAACCTTTGGAAGACAGGGTAGTGACCATTTCGCGTGCAAAACTTTCTGTTGAATACCCGGCCAGCTTTATGTTAGTGGCGAGTATGAATCCTTGAAGTTGCGTGTACTATTTCCGGTATTTTGGAGGGAATTGGGAAGATATGATAATGAAATTGAAATGTCTTCCTTTCCAATGATTATGGTGTCTGTGATAGTCTCGATAATGGAACGCTTGTTCTCAAAGGGAAGTGTTTGCCAGCTATCATACAAGTTCTTTGCTTCTATAAGAACAGTATCTGAGGATGAGTGTTGAATCTTTAAGAAAGCGAGTTCAGCTTCTAGTTCGGGTAGTTTGGCCTCTAATTGGGTTAACTGCTCTTGGAGAGGCGTATAATGCGTAGGAAAGGCATCCTTAGGCATCTCCCCGCTGATTCTCATAGTTACCAACTCATTTATCTTCTTACGGAGGGTATTTGCTTCTCCTGAGGATACTTCCAGTAATTCTTGCTTCTCTTTAATCATACCATCTGTCTGCTTGATGTAGTCGGTAACATCTTTATCGGTCATCAAGAATACTTTCAATTGGTCATGGTAGATTTCATCCAGATCAGTTGCAGGAATTCGATTCTTACAGGTTTTACAGATATACACTGCATTTTGGTGGAAGACATACATTTTCTTGCCGCAAGTGCAGTTGACATACCCTGACAAGAGGTATGAAGGTCTTGGTCCAATTGGTTTACGTTTCTTCTCCTGTTCATCCAATACTTGATTGCATTCATTCCAGAGTTCTTCCGTTACGATTGCTGGACATGCAGACATAACCCATTCGCTTTCTGGTTTCAGTGTCCAATGTTTTCCTTCTCCAAGGCTCTTTGTGTAATTAGCCCTCCTTTGACCTTTGGCTGATGGATCACGGAGAAGTCTGTCGATAGTGGTCGATGAAAACTTTGAATTATTTCGGGTTCGATACCCCATATTATTGAGTTCAACAGCAATGGTTTTTTTGCGATTGTACTTAAGAAAGAGTTCATAAATGAGCCTGCGCACCGGAGCTTCCTTTTCATCAATCAGAAATTGTTTCCCATCCCAACGATACCCAAATGATGCCTGTCCACCAGTTGGTTTACCAAGCTTTGCGCGGATAGGAACAGAAACAGCCACGCGTTCAGAAATTTCTTCACGCTCCCACTGTGCCATTGCGGCGATCATAGTGTAAAACAACCTACCTGCTGGTGAACTTGTGTCTATCGCTTCCTGAAGAGAAATTAAATCGGCATTGTGAGCCCGAAAATAATCGGCAAACTCCAATAGCTCTTTGGTATTTCGAGCAAGTCTGGCAAGTTTAGAGAAAATCAACCCTGTAATGAATCCACCCTTAATATCATCAAGCATCCGTTTTGTTTCCTTGTGATGCATTACGGCCTTTCCAGATACAGCCTCAAGATGGTAAACAACCCTTACCTCCCACCCTTTCGCTTCCGCATACAACCGCGCACGTTTCTCATGATGCTCTGGTGATTCACCTCTCGCCTGATCTTCAGTGCTGACGCGAATCCAAATGCCAACTACTTTTTTTGTTTCCATTTTTACACTTTTTTATTTTTGATTACAGCCTCTTCCAAAAGTAAGCGGATATAATCACTGAAGTTTCGTTTACATTTTTTAGCTAGCTGCTCTAGTTTTTCCTTCTGTTTCTTTTCGATGCGGATAAGAATAAATTCATCTTTCATAAAAATAATTATGAAGTGAATGTAATACAGTGTATAACGAAATTAATCACGGCAGGAAAATTTTTTGTTGCTGATTTTGAGGCGCTAACGGAGTTAACATAGAGGTGATATGCCTAATGCCCGATCTTTGCAATTACATTTACATCAGTAAATAAAATGTTCAATGGTTAGCGTAGTTGATAAGTATATGATCGTGCAGCACATTTCACGGCTCCTCAAAATAGCAGAGGGACGGGTGTATGTCATTTGTCCATACATTCGGTTGCCAGAGTTCTTGGCGCTCGACCTTGATTTACACAATCCAAAATACAAAGACATTCAGATCAACGTAATTGTTGGAAAGCAACTGTTGGATGATGAGACGTACAACTATTTTAATCGGACAAATAATGTGCACATCTATTTCTGCAGCGACCTGCATTCGAAGATTTATTTGAATGATCATTACGGCATCATTGCCTCGATGAACTTGTACAAGTATTCGATTGAAAATAATATTGAAACAGGAGTGTATTTTACAAGTGATGAAAGTATTTATACAGAGTGCTTTTTGAAAATCAGTAATATTATGATGCATTCAAAACGATATATTCAGCAGATGAATTTTTTACCTTTATGAAAATATGGAAAGGAAATTACCAATAGACTCAATTAGGAATGGAAGTGGAAGTGCCGAAATCGGAAGTTCAGAAGATGGAGCAATAATGGAAATGCTTCCGATTGGAAATCGGTTACTTGTGATTAAGGAAAGGTCCGTCTACGAATTTCGACTTGCAGATGATATTGATCCACAACGTGAAAATCCCGATGTTCCACTAACTTCGCAGCGTCTACTTGTTAATCTGGGAACGGAATCTGAAATGTTTTCACGAACATTTCTCACTGCCAAAAGACTTTTCAAAGCTGGCTACCTTCCATCCATAATTGATATTCCAAAATTACTTTTGCTTACTCTTGAAATCGTCCAAGAGATGGCAGTTTTAGATAAAGAACTCGAAGACTATTTGAACCAGGAAAAAAAAGTCAGTGGTGATTACGAAGACCGGAAACGTAAAAAACTAGACCATGCAGTGCCTTCAATTCCCGATGTAAAGACTCGATGTAAAACTATATTTCAGAAATCAGATCATGTGCTTCAATTGCAACTCCGATTGATCAGGAATTTTTATCCTGACTTTAGTATGAAATCATATTATGATAAGCTTATTGAGTTTATCGAAAATCGGCATGGAGATCAAGATGGCTTCACATTGTTCCTGAAACAAATTCATCCATTCATTTTACTAGTTAGAAATGTTCGGAATTGTCTTGACCATTTGAGAATTGAAACGAAAATCACCGACTTTGAACTTGAAAAAAGCACAAACATTCTTGCTCCTACTATTGAAGTAGAGTACAACGGGAGTAAATTGGAACGCACTTCGCTATCAGCGTTTCTAATTCAACTGCCAATAAATTTAATTGAGATATTTGAAAATATGATTGCTTATTTATGTAGTAAGAATGTAATCCGCGACCGAATCCTTAACGGACAAGTTTTGCTTATTCCGGAGGAAAAAAGAATTAATAAGAACATTAAGTTTGCATATTGGTTACCTATAGGGGAAGGTGGGTTTTATCAACAGATTTAATCTTGGTTATAAATAAACCAGGAAGATCGGTGTTCCTTCTTACCGAATCAGCAAATGTGACGCCACTTTGTGTCATGCCATTTGCTTTGCTTCGTCCAGTCGTCATCAGAAGCCTTTCTCTGTCTTTGAGAGCAGTGATGCCGAAAGAAAAATGTTGCTCTCAAATCCAGCGGCTTCTTTGACTAGGCTCGCCTGCGAGTCGCGGCAGGCTTCGGAGATAGTGGCAGCTTTGTTTCTCCTCCCGCACTGATTTTTCCTTAAAACAAACCAAGCCACTACTCCTCGTGGCTGTGCCATAGTTGCACAGAAATGCTTTCAGCATATACCTCTGTACAACACCTTTGCTTCACTCGCAAGCCACATCCATATTTATTCCTGTGGCTATAGAGGCGAGATAAATCAATTACAATTTGCTCTCAATCCATTAAATCAAACAAATCATATCGGAAATCAACTCCCTATAACCTTCAATAACTTTTTTAAAATTCCTTTTCGAATCCGAAGGTGCATTGCTCAAAATCCAATCACTTAAAGTTTTTGTAACATACTTTTTTATGATACTATCTGTCAAGTATGCCATTACCTTTTCTTTCTCTAAGGTCGGCAAAACACTCTTAATTTCAGTAATTAATAAATTGTATTCCTCAATATTCTTAAAGGGAGAAATAATAGAACTGCGTGACAAATAAGGAAATCGTTCAAATCCAGTTTCTCGAACATTTAAAACCGCTATGCTTTCCGAATATTTAGCAGACGCATAATTCCAACATCTATTTCTGGTAGATTTATTTTTTAAAAACCCTTCTAAATAATATTTTTCTCCTTCAACCTCGACAGATTCGGTCGAATGCATGCGCCTCTCTAAGAAAAGGATTTGGCCTTTTTCAGTGAATGAAATTTTCTTAATCTGAAAAGTTATTTCCAAGTACTCCCTAAAAAATTCACTAAACCAAATAACGACATATCCGGTTTTAATTTTTTCCTCCCCAAATGTTTCATCAATTAATTCTCTTGCCTGCATTTGAAAAGCTGACCGGGTTCCTAAACTGTTGTTAAGAATTGGCACAATTGCCTGGGTAATATTTAATAATTCTGCTAATTGAACTTTACTCCTATCCAAATAACTAACCATTTCTTCAGGAAATGTAGTTTGTCCCAATAAATCTAGATCTAGACCCTTCCCCTGAACTTGATTCATGGCCTTGGTAAGGATCACCTTAAAATAAATTAGAGAAAGTCTTTCCTGGTTGTCCTTAAAATATTCAATAAGACTATTCTTATTTTTGATAATAATATTCTCAACCATTTGGATTGCAATTGGTATTACTTCTAATAAAAATTTGCTTGCGATAATTTGTTTTGGTTTTTCAAGCAGTTTCTCTCGTGTTAGATTTAGTATTTTATCTGATTCGGGACTCATAAAATTCCAATCTAATTTAGAATAAGGAAGTTTATAGTACGTAATTAGATCATCCTTAACGGGAATATCTCTTACATAAAATTGGGTCTGATAATCGGGCCAATTTCCTTCTAAATCTCTGTGGACATTGGGAGGAAATTGCAACCAAAATTGTGAGCCAATAATGCTTTCATAAAATTCAAAGCAAACTAGATTCTTGAAGTTCAAACTGAAATATAACTTACAATAGATTTTGCTATTTTCAGAAAAACTTTCATCGATTAAAATGGGTTGTTCATTTGCCTTGTTCCTAATTGCAATCTCCTTTCCAAAAAAATTCACACTTAAATGTTTGACATCACCTAATATTTCTTCAATATACATCCTTATTTTGGGGATGTATATACTACCATATTCATCGCTAAAAAAATCGTAATTCATTACGATTTCCCAATTAAATCTAGTCCCAAAAACATCTGGAAAATTTTCTTCCGGAATAGAAATAATAACTCTCGTTCCTCTCGGAATCTTAGGGCTAGCACTAGTAAATGAAGAGTATTTACCTCTTTTGGCCGACCTAAACATTACCTCCTTACTATCCTCGCCTTCTGTTTTAGTCTGAACTTTAAATGTGTCAGTAACTAAAAAAACGGATTGCAATCCTATTCCAAAAGCACCTGTCGGCCTTAACCAGAATGGAATTCTTTTCATCATTTCCAAATACTCATTATTCATCTTTCTACTTTCACCAACTCGTTTTGTCATTCTAAGCACATCCTCGTTCGAAATTCCTGTCCCATTGTCCTCGACTATAATTATTAATTTTTTTCTTTCATCGTCCTCCCACCTAATAGAAAGATTTATTTGAAAGCTGTTCATTAATGAGTTGGGAATATCTCCCGGAAATTTTATTCTTTCGATAATTTCATCATGGCTGATTGAAGGGGTTTTAAAATGATCACGAAATACATAATCAAAAGTGCCCTTTTCAATTTCCTTCCATAATTGGATTTTTGAAGCATCAATTGCATTTTGTACCAACTCCCTTATAAAGGTAAATTCGACCTTTTCATAAATCGCAGCCCCTTCCAAGATTTCAAATATTTTTTTATTGGATACTTGAAATCTTAAATTTAGCAAACTGTCATCCAATGATTTTCCATTGTTATTGTAATAAACTTTTATTTTGCCGCTTGGAATTTGTGGAGAGGCCCCGCCTAAATCCTTAGGTGCAATGTTTGACCATTCTCTACTCTGGTTTTCAACTTCCTCTTCCAATAAATCGAACCAGGTGCGTGCTAAACGATAGACGTTTTCCTCTTCACAATCAGAAGTTATTTCAATGGCCTCGGGTGAGATTAGGAAATGTTTTATCGAGGAATGTTTTTGCTTATGCAACTTCGATGTATCAGGATGCTGAAATATTCTTTCTGTAAATGAATTAAATCGTTTATCATCTATATCAAGAAGATCACCGAGTCTTAACATTACTGCAATGAACCTTGGATGTATTTTATCGTTCGAGATTCCGTTTGCCTGATAATCTAGTCGCTTTAGAATTTGATAGAAATTAACTCCATGCAAATAGGCGACTTCACCTAAGATGTTTAACAATCTGCTTGGTATTTGATCCGAGTAGAATGAATGAGCAACTTCAAAAAATGCTTTATCGATCCCAGTCAAAATATCTGAACTACGTTTATGATGTATTCTTCTTATGTATTCTGCTACGACCAAAGTCACTGAATTTTTAATTTTTAAGGGCGACATATTAGCTAGCCATTCAACCTCACTCAAAGTCTTATCCTTAGATAATTCTTGTAACTTACAAATCAGATCGCCAGCTGACTTCAGATCATCATCATCCCATTCACGGATTTCATTTAAAAAAATTTGAAACTCAGAGGAAGCCCATTCCTTTTCTATTAGTTGATAAAAAACAACCATTCCCAAATCATGCGTAAAACTTGCCATTAGTATTAGCCATGTATCTGTCGGGCTTAATCTCTTTATTCTCTCTTCTCCAAGAAAAGATTCAATATTGCTAATAATCGTATTAGAATGACTTTTTTCATGTAAACTGTAATGGGGATAATATTGACTTATATTCGACAATGCCGCAGCTAGGCTCTCTTTGTTTAGTTTCCAAATTGCATAGAGTATTTCAAATTGCGGATTATATTTTACAGTTTCCTCTAAATGCTTTTCTAATGAATAATACGTTCTTAAATGCTCCATCGTCTTTTCGATTTTGACCGAAAGATAAAATAAAATAACTGTTTGCTATTGACTAAAAAAAATGAAAAAAGCCTGAGATAATACGTCAGGCTTTTAATTAAACTGCTTTAAATTTTATTTCATTTCAAGATTTTCTGCTTCAATTTCCTCATCTTTTTTATCAGAAGCCTTCAAATTAAGAATAAAATCCACGGCACTCTGCGCTTTACCAGCCGCATAGATCACAAAGTGTTTGTCATTCTTAAGCTTCGCCAGCCACCCTTGCAGGTAGGCCGCATTCTGCTCAAACCCTTGTGCAAAGCCACAGATTGATTTGAGATAACAAGTACCCATTTCAGCAATGAGTTCCTCAACCGAATAGTTGTCACCCCAAAACTCTGCCATTTCCATAAGTTCCTTTCGATTCAAACGGCTTGTGTGTCCGGTTGAATGTATCAACTCATGAAAATGTGTTTCGTAGTAATGCTCAGGTGTGTCAAAGGTCTTCAACTTTGGCATGTTGATGTAATCAAGCAGTGGGTTGTAGTACGCTTTCTGCTCCTTGAATTGCACCTTCGGTTTATGTGGCATTGCTTCAATGAGTTCATCACAGTGTTTAATCGGATTATTCCTTCTCTCAGCAATAGGAACCTTTTCTGCTGGAATCCCTTCGCATTGCTCAATGTTGAAGACCATGTAGTACCTGAGAAATGGAATTTGCTTTGTTTCTCCACTGTCCTCATCAGTGACATCCTTCCAATTCCAGAAAACAACCAAACTTGCTTTCTCTCCTTTCTTCACAGCGCCATTAAAATGCTCCTTCAGTTGCTTGGCAGTGAGAAAGTAATTTTGAGAATACCCAAGCGTTGCAAGCAGCCAAGTATTAATACCCCGATATGGGCGCATGGTAATGAGATTCTGAGGGAGCCCGACATTCGTCCAAGGCTGCTTCCAAGGCGCAACACCTTTTTCAAGGAGTGCAATGATGCGATCAGTTACGATTGAATACACATCCTTCGATTTTGTTTTTTCTTCCATGACATTTTGATTTTTAGTTGTTAAAGAATTTCTTTATCAAGTGTATTCTCAAATCCCAAAACAATAAGAAGAGAGAAATAACCATTAATGGTTATCCTTTGGAAAAATGATTCTTCTGATGCATGGAATTTTCAGTATTGCTTACTTAGACGACTTTAATCAAATTTGTAAATTCGTCCCACAATGAATAGGAGCAGGAAAAAATCAGGAAAGCGTAGGCGGTCAGGCAAGATCATTGAACACGATGCCACTTTTCTTTACAGACTGAGCAAGGAGCCGCCCGTACCCGTAATGAGGGATGAAACTACAATGCTGCTGATGGAAATTATGGCATTAGAGGAAATGAAAAATCCCTGCTAATTCAGGTCACCGTAAAATTCCTATTTTAAGGTCGTACCAAATGACTTTAATTCAATCATGGAATTCGGCAAGACAGTAGAAAAGGGCGGTGTTTATTGTTGTCTTTATCATAAGAAGAATAAAATTAAAATTAAATGTGGCAGCACCTTTCCCCGCTGTGACTTCGCTGGATTAATATGTTTGGGCAACTGGCATTTATTAAAGGAGGTTCACGAAAAGACAAGGGCTGAGTTTGATGAGCAGCGAAACCGTCAAAAGCAACGAGCCAACAGTCGCCAGGGGCGGGATAAAGAATTTTTCCGAAAATTAGATGAACCCAAATTCAACAAATGGGACTTTGAAAAATGGTGATTTAATCCAGCTTAGGTTAATCAACCGGAGTAAGAAGGTGAAAACTCATATAATTCAGGCATTGGGGGGGGGGGGGTGAGAAGAAGGAAGATCACTCGGAAACCTAAAGTACATAAAGTGGCGATTGCAACCAGTAAGACTACTTAATCGCCACCTGCCCGTGTCCCGCGAGGATTAATGCTTCGAACATTTTCGTGTAGTAGTGATTCCGGGATCGTTGCTCTTTGTTGTACGAAGTAAACAGTTCTGGATATTTAGTCAAAACATCTCGGATCATATTTGACTTTGAATAACCTCGTGATGACCCATACCAGCTTTTCATGGTACGAAGTGATACCATTGATAGCTGAATACCCAATCGATTACAACATGCCCTAAGTTCCGCTATTAATTGCTCCAATCCGCCGGAAGATCGAAAAACATCCGGCTTCTTCAGTATGACCGAGTTGATCTCGTATTCTTCGATGTAAGTACGAAGTATATGAACTATGTCCTTTAATTTTGAATCTGACCAATGTCCTTTAAAGCATTTAACTTTCCAGTCAATCAATCCTTCATCTCCCATAATAACAAGACCCGTCACTCGTGTTCCTGGACTAATTCCGAGTACTGTTGTCATAGTGTTGCTTGACTAAGAAAGTAAAAAGAGCTCCACGCGTTTTCCGTATTTTATTTTGAGGAATCGTTAAGACCTTTGTGAGGATCTTTCGAAGAAATGATTCTGAGTATTTGTGTGTCATACCGATGTACGCTTGCAATGACTCTCTATCGTTGAGCGTCTCGGCTAATTCAACTGCTAACTTGTTTTCATTTGAAATGTCCATAAATGGTTACTTTGCCTAACTTGTAATGAGAACCGTATCGTTCGTTTTTATTTTTAATCGTTTCGTTCGTTCTTATACCGTCTGGAAAATTTTTCTTGATTTTTTCATCATTCTTTTCTTCAGAACTCTCTAAAGTAGTGACCTCTCAATGTCCTTATAAAAGGGCGCATTTAATAACCACCTGTTGAGAACTGTGGAATAAACCTTCATCGTGTTACCCGAAAGAGCTAGTTTATGTTGGGGACATATTTATCAGTGAGCGTCCTATTGCAATAAACAAGTCGTATCCCGCACTAAATCATTAACCGCTTTCATTCTCCTTTGAGCCCTGCTTCTTTTCCTGAAGCTGCCGCTCTTTCTCAAGGAGAGTGGCTTTCAATGCCTGACGGTACTCATAAAAAAGTTGTTCGATCAGAGAGTGATACAGAAGACCCAGTTTGATGGCGTTCTTTAGGCTTGGCATTGCAACTCCTTTTTCCCAGCGAGATAACCGATTAGAGCAGCGAATGTTGAGAAGCCCAGCCACATCCTTAATTGAGTACCCAAGCATCTTGCGATGCTTTCTTAAACTATTATTATGTAATCGACCTATTACCATACTTAAAATGGTAACTCCAATTATTAAAAAAATAATCAAGGGAAAAGTGACTAATTGTGGTTATCCCTGTGGATAATCAATCTAGTGTAACAATGGTTAATTAAGGGATGGGAATCAATTAAAATCAAGTTCCAATTCTGCTTCCTGATTTTTAGGAATTAAAGGAACTTTTGCCCCGTGAGTTATTGGGTAAGAAAGAGTATGCTGTCTAATACTCTCTAAAACTTCTGACTTTTGTATCCGTTTTGAAAGCCAGCGCTTGATCCAATACATCGAGATCAAATCACTTTTTTCTTTAACCTTTTTAACGGGTATAATATACTTTGGTGTTTTCTCAAATCCCATGAGAAACTCTCTGAAATTTTTAGCTAACGGAATACCATATACAATTCGCTTGTTCCCATGATTTAATATTGGATCAGGATCAAGCCCAATATTCTCAAATGATTCTCGAATCTTTCTAATCAACGGATTGGCGCCTTCACCGAATATACTGTTCACTCGTTTACCGCCCTTTCTTCTGCCAACCAAAATATTTCCAAGTTTAAGAGTTTCTTTACTTAAGTGAAATGAGCCATACCCTTCGCTGTATCCTAAATTTTTATACTCAATTAATTCACTCCCTTCACCACCAAATTCAGAAGCAGGAATTTTAATCCGATTATATTGGCTGGAACCAATTCCATACAAACTTGTTGTTCCTAAAAAAACAAGCTTAGGTTTACGCACCGTAGCTTTTCCATTCATCGAAGAAGCAATTAAACTCACACTTTCCCTGTATCGATCTTGGTATGCTTCAACAATTTCTGGACTTGTTAAAAGCATACAAACCAATTTTCCACCGAGCAAATGATTGTATGGTGCTATCGATCCGCAAACGATAATATCCATCATGTTGATGCCAACCCGTTTTCCCTTTGCCTTTCTAATTAGCTTCCCAACACTTGCCAAAAAAGGAGAATAATTAATAGCCTCTCTTAATTCACTTCTTGTCCCGTTAATTAGTCCGTGGGATTGAAACGAATTTTTTATGGAAAGTAAATCCGCGAGGGCCTGACATCTTTTACTTTTAAATAAAAATGTTTGCGCTCTTTTTTTCCATGTCAAGAAAGAATTGTTCTCAGAATTAAATTTTGAATGGTGTGGAAATTTATGGTGGTTCTTTTTAAATTCCACTGATTTTTTTCTTAAGGAGCTAATCAATTCAGGGGACGGCCTCTTTAAATCTTTGGCGCTTAAAATTTTCTCACTCACCAAATCTGACACATAAATCTCTTTGATTAATCCGTTTAAAGTTTCAATCAACCACTTAGAATATTTGGTTAGTGGTGATTCGCTAATTTTATTTATAAATGAACTTGAACTCCAGCCGATCCAGTTATCACGTACATTCTGTTGTGCGACGGAACTACCAAGTGCTGCAATCCCAATTATCGGATGATTTTTATAAGCTGCATCCCTAATTAAAATCGAAATTGATCTTCCAGGCAGTGACTTGTATTCATTTACCCACGTGTGCCTGAAGTATCTCCAAATATCAGAAAGAAACAAACCTGTATGCTCACACCTTTTTTCAATTTCAACAACTTGAATATACGGGCTAATGATTTTCTGAAGGGCGTTATGACGTTCAGGCTCGGAAAGTAAATCAGCCCTTGTAAGATCCTGACTAAGTAATGCTCCATCGCGCATTAAGGAAAAAATTGAATGCCATCCTTTAGCTGTTAGGTGTCTTCTTTCCATCCTATTAATAAAATCCACAACCGACTTTTCCGAAAGTTGCATATCTCTTGCGAACAAGTGTCTTTTTCTAACCCTTTCTTTTTCCATCATTAGGTCAGTTTCAGAGTCATCATACACAGGATATTCCAACCAGATCCTTTCTCCTCTTACACGTAATTCCCAGTCTTGAAATAAAAGATCAAGCAACAGACTTTTTGCAAAAACTAAAGACAGACTGGATTCACTTAAGGTTTTAAAAGAATTGCTTTTTGTCAACTGCTCCTTTTGATCCTTCAGATATAATTCCTTTTCATCAGAAGACTTATTCCGGAATTCTTGTAAAATATTTTTACAAAACCTATAAAAAAGAGGCTCTTCTCCAAGTAAAGTTGGATTGAAATCAATAATATTATCGGCCATTAGGACAGAAACGTAGCAAGGACTTTGCTCCAATTTTCGATGTAAGATTCAGCGATCCTTTTCCCACTCGTATTGTAAAGCAAGCTCTCAGCACGCGCAGCCGCAAAAATGAGTATTTCTACCTTCTTAAGGAAATCCTTTTTATTACTATCTCTCAACAATAAAACGGGTCGATAAATCTTGTTGTAAAAAGGATGATTGGTGTTTACTACCAAACTCAATTTGTGCTGATTATAAATTGTTGAAAAAAAATTGATCGAATCCAATTTCTCAAATTGTAATGAGTAAGAAACCCCATTATGTAAACTTGATGCTGATTCCGGAATATGAATACCATTCTTCAAGAACTTGTAAGTTGCTTCATTTGAGCCTTTTGGCGGCTCAATAAATTTATCCACGCTTTCCAGTTCACCTTTCGCCGATGGAGAAACATGGTTTTTTTTAACCTCAATGTACCCGTTCCGCACACGATTGTGTAAAACTCTTGCAACCGATTCAATCTCTGGGACAAGAATACCTTTAATAACTTCACCTGGATGAATTTCTTGCTTTGTATGGGTAACACCAAAAAGTTCATCAAGTTCAGGATCAAAACTAACTTCACATCGCCACCAATCATCATAGTTTTCTTTCCTCTTCCCGCCCATAAAAAACCACCCATAATCGATCTCTCTTTGAGCTCGAAGAACGGTAACCCCCGCTCGTTTGGTTATTAGGCTTTTCCCCTTAATTTCATTCGAGAAATTAAACCACTTAGCAATGGGAAGTTCCACAAAGGAGACCTGAACTTCTGATGTTTTATCAGAGCCCGGAATTTTAACATCGAATTTTAATTTTTCACCATAAGGTTGTCCTCCAATAAGGTTTTCTCCCTTACGCAAAAACATTGGATCGACCGGTAAAACGTCTGTATTATTAATTACAATTCGTTTTCCATGCCATAAGTGGTAACGAAATATGCGGCCTAATTCAGCTTTGACATTTCGCATCAATATATTCAAAT
>Ga0190274_10000267_pt1 | contig 33815 bp, 32 predicted proteins | sample Popmic531T_FD_133002 | JGI IMG/M metagenome (GOLD analysis project Ga0190274, IMG submission 133002) | Populus adjacent soil microbial communities from riparian zone of Yellowstone River, Montana, USA - 531 T | ecosystem: Environmental > Terrestrial > Soil > Riparian zone | place: USA: Montana... | reverse complement strand
TGATGTCGCCGTTGAGGATCGCGCGGTGCAGCTCGTCCGTGACGCGGTCGACCAGGGACAGGTGGGCGATCGGACGGACCGGTGCTCCGGTGCGTGCGGTGCGGGCCATGCGGCTTGTCTCCCTCAGATGTGGTCGGCCGACGCTCCGGTCGGTCGGGGGCAATCGTGGCACGTCCGCAGGGGGATTGTCCCAAACGGCTTGCAGAAACCAACTATCCGATATTGTATATTCTCTAGTGGAAGGAGGTGGGCAGATGGTCGACCCCGGAACGTTTCGTGACGTCATGGCCCAGTGGCCCAGCGGCGTCACCGTGGTGACGACGCTGGTGGACGGCGCCTGGCACGGGATGACCGCGAGCTCGTTCTCGAGTGTGAGCCTGGACCCGCCCCTCGTGTCCGTATGTCTGGACCGGCGCCTCTACTCCCACGGCCTGATCTCCGCCGGTGGTGTCTTCGGCGTCAACGTCCTCGCGAAGGACCAGGCCGAGGTGGCCCGGCGCTTCGCCGGGATGGTGCCCGGCCTGGAGGTCTCCGAACGGTTCGACGGAGAGAACTGGGCCACCGCGAGCACCGGGGTGCCGCTGCTCGACTCGGCGCTGGGCTGGCTCGACTGCCGCGTGGTGCACGAGTACCCCGGTGGCGACCACACGATCTTCGTCGGCGAGGTCCTCGCCGGCCACGCGGCCCGTCGTACGGCGCCGCTGCTCTTCCACTCGCGTGGGTGGGGCCAGTTCGCCGACGTGCTGCCCGACATCGCCACGCTCGCGGACGGCGGCCTGGTCGCCGCGCTGCGAGCACGCGAGCACTCCGAGGACGAGGTCCTGGGAGCCGCCCGCGACGTCGCCGCGAGCGGGGTCCGGGTGCGGGTGCTGGACCTGACCCGCAACGCCGGCGACCCGGTCGTCGTACCCGAGTCCCTGGCCGCGGGCACCAGTGCGCTGGTCGCGACCCGCGTGCAGCTGGAGCGGGCGCTCGAGCTCAACATCGACGTGGTCGAGGTCGCCCTCGACCCGGTGCGTCCCGGTGCGATCGACGAGGTGCGGGCCCTGGTGGACGGGGTGAGCGAGCGGGTCTCGGTCATCGTCCGCGACGCCTTCTCGCCCGAGCGCACCGACGCGGTCCTGGCCGCGGTCGTCGCGTTCTCGGAGGCGCGGGTCCTCGAGATCGGCATGTCCGACAGCTATGGCGCCGCGACCCCGCTCCAGGTGCGGTCCGTCCTGCAGGAGGCCGTCGGCCTCGCCCGGCCGGTGCCGCTGCGCGCCCGGCTCGGCGACCGCGACCGGCTCGGCCTGGTCAAGGCCCTCACCGCTCTCAAGAGCGGCGTGCACCACTTCAACACCACGCTCGCCGGCCTCGACGGCTCGGTGGCGACCGAAGACCTGGTCCGGCTCCTCGGGGAGCTCGACGTCGACACCCCGGCGGACGCGGCCCAGGTGGGCCTCGCCGCCGATGCTCTCCGACTCACCCTCACACCCGTCACGGGTCCCGACCTCGCGGTCGACAACGCCGCGACCAATCCAGTAGGAGCCGCAGGATGACGGCACAGCCGAAGCCCCGCTTGACCGCGGAGTACCTCCTCCCGGACCTCACCGACGCCGAGCGCGCCCGCGCCGAGCGGGTGGAGTCGGTGCTGCCGGCGATCGCCGCCGCGGCGGAGGGTGCCGACGAGGCGGGTGCGCTGCCCGAGGGGCACCTCAAGCTCCTCGGCGACGCCGGCCTGCTCGGCCTCGTCGTCCCGGAGGAGTACGGCGGCCTCGGTGGCGGGCTGCGTGACCTCGCGGCCACGACGTACACCCTCGGCACGGTCTGCGGCTCCACGGCGCTGGCCTACTTCTTCCACTGCTCCTCCTCCTCGCGCTGCATGCTGCCGCTCGCTGCCCTCGACGCCGGTCTGTACGACGACGAGGAGGCGCCGGTCGTGCGCGCCTTCGCCGAGAAGGTGCTGCACCTGATGGGCACCGACAAGAAGGCGATCGGCAACTTCGCCAGCGAGGCGGTCAAGGCCTCCAACGCCAACGTGCTGATCCGCACCACGGCGACCCGCGCCGAGGGCGGCTGGGTGCTCAACGGCGAGAAGTCGTTCGGCTGCCTCTCCGGCTCGGCCGACTACTACCTCGTGACCGCCCGCCGGGAGGACGTCGAGGGCCTGGACGCGCTCACCCTCTTCCTGGTGCCCCGGCTCTCCGAGGGCTCGCGGCCGCGCGCCACGTGGACCGGCCTCGGCATGCGCGCCTCGGACAACAACGGCCTGGTCCTCGAGGACTGCTTCGTCCCCGACGAGCTGTCCCTCGCCGTGCCCGGAGCCTTCACCCGGGCGACGTCGATGTCGCGCGGCTCGTGGGTCGGCAATCAGATCGCGATCGCGGCGATCTACGCCGGCATCGCCCAGGGCGTCTGGGACCACGCGATGGGGCGGACCATGGCGGCGACCTTCGCCGACACCGGCAAGCCGATCGCCTCCAGCCCGATGCACCAGGTGCTCATCGGCGAGGGCGAGCAGCACCTCGCGGAGGCGCACCTGTGGCTGCGCCGCCAGATCGAGCTCGAGGCCAGTGACCCGCCGATCCTGCCCAAGAACGAGGTCGTCCAGAGCTGGAAGCTCGCCAAGGGCGCGATCTGCGAGCACGCTCACCAGGTGGCGCTCGCATCGCTCAAGATGTGCGGTACGTCGGGTGCGCTGATGGGCAACACGATCGGCCGCGGGATCCGCGACACCGCCATGGGGCTGGTGCAGGCGTTCCCGGCCGAGCGCGGCAAGCTCGACCTGGCGAAGATGATCGTCGACAACGAAGGCTGGGCCGGTCTGACGACCACCGACAGCTTCCAGAAATGACGAGTAGGACCAGCGTGACGGACAGGAGCAGCGTGAGCACCGAGACGACTGAGCCGAACATCGAGCTCCCGGAGGCGGGCCAGCTCGTCGCCGGTGCCTGGACGGAGCCCGCCGAGCAGCTCGAGCTGGTCCTCGAGGACCCGTTCACCGGTCGCGAGCTCGGCCGGGCGGCGGCCAGCTCGGCCGCCGACGTCGACCGCGCGATCGAGGCCGCCGCCGCGGCGTACGACGGGGGCAGCTGGCTGGCCCTGGCGGTCGAGCGCCGCGCCGAGATCCTCGACGCCGTCGGCGTCGCGCTCGGTGAGGAGGTCGGCCGGCTCGCCGCGCTGGAGGCGTTCGCCACCGGCGTGCCGGTGAAGCAGACCTCGATCGTCGGTGTGATCGTGCCCGGTGCCTTCCACCTCGCCGCGCAGATGCTGCGCGACGGTGTGCTGCTGGACAGCTACACCTCCGATGCCGGCAACGGGATCGAGGTGCACCGCCTGCCGCTAGGCCCGGCCGTGTGCCTGGTGCCGTGGAACGCCCCGGCCCCGATGGCCGCGCACAAAGTGGCGAGCGCGCTCGCCGCGGGCGCGCCGACGATCCTCAAGCCGAGCGAGTACGCGCCGTACGGCACCACCGAGCTGGCGCGCGTCGTCAGCCGGGTGCTGGCCGAGGCCGACGTCGACCCCGGCTTCTTCCAGGTGGTGCAGGGCGGCCCCGCCGTCGGCGGCCAGCTGGTGCGGGACCCGCGGGTCCGGGCCGTCTCGTTCACCGGTGGCGCGATCGGTGGTCGTGCGGTTGCCGCTGCCTGTGCCGAGGACTTCACCGCGCTGCAGCTCGAGCTCGGCGGCAACAACCCGCTCGTCATCCTGCCGGACGCCGACCCGGCGGCCGCGGCGCGCGCCGCGGTCGACCTGCTGACCACGCTCAACGGCCAGTGGTGCCGTGCGCTCGGCCGCCTCGTGCTGCCCGCGGACCTCGCGGACGAGGTGCTCGCCCTGGCGTTGGAGCGGCTCGCCGAGCTCACCGTCGGCGACCCGCTCGACCCCGAGACCGACCTGGGCCCGATGGTGCACTCGGTGCACCGTGCCCGGCTGCAGGCGGAGATCGCCACCCGCGAGGCAGCCGGTGGGTCGGCCCACTCGAGCACCCACCTGCCCGAAGGGTCCGGCAGCTTCCTCGCCCCGACCCTGCTGACCGGCGTGCCCAGCGCGGCGGCGGTCGAGGAGATGTTCGGCCCGATCGCGACCGTGCACACCTACGAGACCGAGGACGAGGCGCTGGCCCTGGCCAACGGCACGCCGTACGGCCTCGAGGGGTACGTCGTCGGCACCGACACCGAGCGCGCGATGGCGTTCGCCCGCCGGGTGCGTGCCGGCGAGGTGAAGGTCAACGGGTCCACGATCATGAGCCTGCACCTGATGTCGCCGCGTCCGGCCTGGGGCCTGTCCGGCCTCGGCGAGGAGGGCACCGTGGAGACGATCCGGATCTTCACCGGTGCTCGGGTCGTCGGCGTCGAGGGCATGTCGGCCCTGCACGGCCGATGAACTCTGCACGGCCGATGAACCCTGCGCGGCCGATGAACCCTGCCGACCGCCTGCGGGCGCTGCTCGCCGGACCTGATCTGGTCCACCTCCCGGGGGTGTACGACGCGGTCAGCGCCCGGCTCGCGGCCCGCGCCGGCGTGGTCGGCGCGCACCTGTCGGGTGCGGTGGCGTCCGCGGTCGCGCTCGGGCTGCCGGACCTCGGCTTCGTGCACGCGGCCGACATCGTCCGGGTGGCGCAGAGCGTCGTACCGTCGCTCGACGGGCGACCGCTGCTCGCCGACGCCGACACCGGCTACGGCAACGCGCTCCAGGCGCGGGCGACCGCGCGGGCGTACGCCGCCGCCGGCATCGCCGGGCTGCACCTCGAGGACCAGGTCGCGCCGAAGCGCTGCGGCCACCTCGCCGGCAAGCAGGTCGTCGACGTCGCCGAGGCGGCCGCGCGGGTGCGCGCGGCGGTCGAGGCCAGCCTGGAAGTCCAGCACAGCCTCGTCGTCGTGGCGCGCACGGACGCGCTCGGCGTGGAAGGGGTCGCCTCGGCGACCGAACGATGCGTGGCGTTCGCCGAAGCCGGCGCGGACGCCGTCTTCGTCGAGGGAGCGGGCACGCCGGACCTGGCTCGGGTGGTCGAGGGGGTCACCCGAGCCACCGGCGGCTGCCCGCCCCTCGTCGTCAACCGCTCCGAGGCGGCGGGCGACGAGCCGCCGCTGGACCAGCACGCCCTGCGCGAGCTCGGGGTGCGGGTCGTGATCCACCCGGTGTCGGCCCTGCTCGCCGCTGCCCACGCCCAGGCCTCCGTCTACGCCGCGATCGCCGCGACCGGCGACGCCGGTGGCGCCGCCGCACGGCTCGGCTGGACCGACCTCACCGACCTCGTCGGTCTCCCCGACCTCCTCACCCTCGAGCAGCGGTACGCCGCAGGAGATGCCTCATGACCAGCCCCACCACCCGCCCGACCGTGATCGTCGCCGGCGCCGGCCCGGTCGGCATGACCGCCGCGCTGCTGCTGGCCCGTGGCGGCGTACAGGTGACGGTGCTGGAGGCCGGTGCCTCGCTCGCGGGGGAGTCGCGGGCCTCGACCTTCCACCCGCCGAGCCTGGAGATGCTCGACGAGCTCGGCGTTCTCGAGCCGCTGATGGAGCGCGGGCTCGTGTCGACGGGCTTCCAGTACCGCGACCGCCGGTCCGGCCCGATCGCCGACCTCGACCTCGGCGTGCTCGCCGAGGACACCCGGTTCCCGTTCCGCGTCCAGCTGGAGCAGTCCAAGCTCACCCCGATCATCCTCGAGGTCCTCCAGGGGATGCACAACGTGACGGTCCACTTCGACCAGCGCGTGGTGCAGGCGTCGACGGACGGCGTGACCGGCACGGTCACGACCGAGGCCGGCGACACCTTCAGCGCCGACTGGGTGCTCGGCGCCGACGGCGCGAACTCGCAGGTGCGGCAGACCGCCGGCTTCAGCTTCGAGGGGATGACCTACCCGGAGCGCTTCATGGTCGCCTCGACCACGGAGGACCTGGAGACGATCCTGCCGGGGATCTCGGCGGTCAACTACGTCTTCGACCCGACCGAGTGGCTGGTGCTGCTGCGCACCCCGGAGCACTGGCGGATCCTCTTCCCGACCGACCCGGACACCCCGGACGAGGTCGAGAGCGACCCGGTCCGGGTCCAGGAGCGGCTCCGCGGCGTGGCCGACCTCGGCCGTGACTGGGACGTCCTGCACACCACCCTCTACCGCGTCCACCAGCGGGTGGCCGACAACTTCCGCAGGGGCCGGCTGCTGCTGATGGGCGACGCCGCGCACATCAACAATCCGCTCGGCGGGATGGGCATGAACAGCGGCATCCACGACGCGTATGTCGAGACCAAGGCGCTGCTGGCGCTGATCCAGGGCGCGGGCACCGTCGAGCAGCTCGACCGGGCCTGCGAGGCGCGCCGCCAGGTCGCGCTGTCCTACGTCAAGACGATCACCCACGACAACTGGGAGAAGCTGCGCCAGGACGACCCCGCGGCGATCGCGGCGTATCACGACGAGCTGCGTGAGCTGGCCGCCGATCGTGAGCGGATGCGCAAGCACCTGCTCAACACGTCGATGATCAACTCGCTGCGCGGGGGCAAGGTCGTCGACATGGTCGGCGTCCGCCCGTGAGTCAGCCGCCCCTGATCCAGCCGCCCATGATCCAGCCGCCCATGATCGAGCGGGAGAACCCCGCACGCGTCGACGAGCTCGTGGGGTCGGTCGAACCAACCGATCCGGCGGGCGTCGACAACGCCGTGGCCCGGGCCCGCTCCGCGCAGCGGGCCTGGGCCGCGATGGATCTCGGCGCGCGCTGCGCCGCGGTCCGCGCCGGTGCCGACCGGATCGCCGCCGAGATCGACGGCCTCGCCGTACTGATGGCGCGCGAGACCGGCAAGGTGCTGCCCGACTGCCGCGGTGAGCTCGGCTTCTCGGTGACCGTGCTGCGGTGGTCTGCCGACCGGGCCGAGGAGCTGCTGGTCGACGAGGTCGTCGACGACGAGGCCGGCCGGCTGCTCATCCGCCGCCGGCCGTACGGCGTCGTCGCGGCCGTCACGCCGTGGAACGCCCCCGTCATCCTGGCCGCCCTCAAGCTCGGCCCCGCGCTGGTCTCCGGCAACGCCGTGGTCGTGAAGCCCTCGCCGCTGGCGCCGTTCGCGATCTCCCGGGTCGTCGAGCTGCTCGGCTCCGGCCTCCCAGACGGCACCGTGCAGATCGTGCAGGGTGACGCCGAGACCGCGACCGCGCTGGTCGGCCACCCCGGCGTCGACCGGGTGGCCTTCACCGGCGGGGAGCGCGCCGGCCGGGCGATCGCGGCGCTCGCCGGCCAGAGCCTGACCCCGACGCTGATGGAGCTCGGCGGCAACGACGCCGCGCTGCTGCTCGACGACGCCGACCTCGGACCGGACGCGATGGACCGGTTGGTGATGGCGACCTTCGCCACCTCCGGCCAGGTCTGCATGGCCGTCAAGCGGCTGCTGGTCCCGCGCTCGCGTCACGACGAGCTGGTCGAGGCCTACCGGGCCGCCGCCGACCGCGTGCTCCGCCTCGGCGACCCGCTGCACGACGGCGTCACCCTCGGCCCGGTCGTCACCGCGCAGTCCGCTGCCCGAGTGCGCGGGATGGTCGAGGCCGCTGTCGACCGGGGTGCCGCGGCGTACGTCCTCGGGTCCGTCGACGCCGACACCGACGTGGGGCGCGGTCACTTCCTGCGCCCGACGCTCGTGCTCGGCGCCGCCGACCACGACGCACTGGTCGCCGACGAGCAGTTCGGCCCGGCGCTGCCGGTGCTCGCCTACGACTCGCTGGACGAGGCAGTCGCCCGCGCCAACGCCGGCGACCTCGGACTTGCCGCGTCGGTGTGGTCGGCCGACGAGGAGCGCGCCTTCGCCGTCGCGTCCCGGCTCGACGCCGGCTTCACGTTCGTCAACACCCACAACCGCACCGGGATGTCGCTGCGCGCGCCGTTCGGCGGCGTCAAGCGGTCCGGTTGGGGCCGCGAGTACGGCGACGAGGGAGTGCTCGAGCACACGCAGCCGTGTGTGATCCATGCTCCGGGCGCGTTCCGCGCCGGGGGAGCGGGGCTCGGCGCCTCGGCCTACCCGGGCTGACGGGTGTCCTCGGCAAGTTGGTTGTCGACAACCAACTCGGCGACCTGACGTCTGAGGAGGTGGGCGGCGGCCTCCCAGGTGAGGTGGCGCTTCAGTTGGCGCTCCTTCTCGGATGGGTGGGTCGACGAGACCGAGGAGCGGGGTGGTTTCGAGACAGGACTTCGTCCTTCCTCAACCACCGTCTTCCTCAACCACCGTCCTTCCTCAACCACCGTCCTTCTTCAACCACCGTCCTTCTTCAACCACCGTCCTTCTTCAACCACCGTCCTTCTTCAACCACAAGGGCGCGAGTCGCGTCTTCACGTCAGCGGAGGCGTCTCCCGATCGAGGGTGTCCCCGGCAAGTTGGTTGTCGACAACCAACTCGGCGACCTGACGTCTGAGGAGGTCGGCTGCCACCTCCCAGGTCAGGTGGCGCTCGTCCTCGGACGGGCCGTCGACCAGCGCGAGGCGCAGGCCGGTCACGAGCGCGTGCACCCGAGCGAGTTCGTCGTCCGTGACGCGCCGGTCGCAGATCCGGTCGAGCTCGGCGCCCAGAGTGTCCCGCTCACGCTGCGCCACGCCAGCAAGGAAGAGAGCCGCTGTCGGTCGACCGCGCACCTGCTCTCCGCGAGCGAGCTCCATCAGCGCGCGCATCACCTGGACGCCATGGCGCTCGCCCGCGATGCGCGGCAGCCGTGCCGGCAGGTCGTGCTTGCGATCAGGGCAAGCCCACGACTGCCACCTGTCGCCGAACCCGATGCAGATCAGCTCGATGACCCGGGCACGCGGGTAGTCCTTGAGCACGGCCTGCGGGGTGACGTTGATGGCCCGGGCCAGCGCTCCGACGCTCAGCGCATCGACGCCTTCGGTGCGCAGGAGGTTCACGGCCGCCTCGGTCAGCAGGTCGACGGTGCGGAGGGCGGCCGGTCGCAGGAACGGCTCGTCCTCGGGGTGCCATTCAGGGGTCATGGTCCGAGCATGCGCCGCCAGGATGGGACTCTGCGGTGCCTATCCACAGGGCCGTCTCCACAGGGCCGTCTCCAGGGCCATCTCCAGGGCCATCTCCAGGGCCATCGCAAGGGAGGCGGATCGCGCGCTTTTGGCGGATGCTGGATCCGATGACCCAACCCGCTTCCCCGATGTCGTAGATTATATATACTTTGATCGACCACCCCCGAGCATGACCGGCGAGGAGCACGATGAGCCAGAACCTGAAGTCCGTGCAGGAGTACTTCGACGAGGCCCCGCCGACCGACATCTCGGAGCTCTTCGGCACCTGGCTCGACCTGGTCGAGCGGCTGAAGGCGCGCCTGTCCGAGCGGTTCGACCTCACCCGGGACCCGTCGTCGGAGGTGCTGGAGTCCTTCGGTGGCCAGGACGGCGGCCCGACCGGCCGGGTCCGCACGTACGCCGGCCCGGAGATCGACTGGATGGTCCACTCGCACATGGAGAACGCCGCCATGGGCTTCTGCAACGTGCACCTGACCGTCTGGCTCGGCCCCCAGGTGCGGGTACCGCACTTCGGCATGGCGCTCGGCGCCTTCCCGCAGGGCTGGGTCTACCTCGACTCGGTGCCGCGGTCCAACCTGCTGACCGACACCGACTCCTTCGACCGCTACTACGCCCCGGTCAACGAGCGCTGGGAGCAGGTCCGCCAGGACAACGACTTCCTGGAGCCGTTCGTGAGCCGCAGCGCCTTCGTCCGCGCCGGCCTCTCGCCGACCGCGCACTGCTACATGGCGCCGGCCGACAGCCGGACCACCGACCTCGTCACCCAGCTCGCCGAGGAGCACCTCGAGCGCTGGATCGCGTGGGTCGACGAGGCCGAGCGCGTGCCCGCCGAGGAGCAGGCCGCCCTCGCCGCCAACGACGAGCTGATCCGCCGCAACATCGCCGAGCGCGACCCGGCCAACGAGATGGGCGACCGGTTCTTCGGCCCCGAGATGACCAACACGCTGGTCCGCGCCCTGTGGGGCGGCGACCGGAAGCTCCCGCACGCCCACGAGCAGGCCTGAGCAGGGCGATGTCTGATCTTGGGCGAGTCTTGGTCCGCACCCTGCGTACGGCGACCCGCGTCCCCGGCACCGAGGCGCCGTACGACACGGTGCACCTCGCCGTGCGCTACCCGGCGCTGCCGCCACGCGACGACGTCGAGCGGATGAGCGGTCGGTTGGCTGCCGACGGCACCGGCGCGCCGTACCCGGTCGTGGTGCTCGTCTCCGGGGTGAACTGCCCCGCCGACGCCTACCGCTGGCTGGCCTTCCGGCTGGTCGAGGCGGGCTTCGTTGTCGTCGGCTACGACTGGGTCGGGCAGCTCTTCCCCGGTGAGTACGGGCTGACCCCGGGGGTCGACATCGTCGCGGCCGGTCCTGACCACTACGGCGAGCGACCGACCACGCCGGCCCTCGGTCCGGTGCTCGAGGCGGTCGCGAGACTCAACGAGTCCGGCCAGCTCGCCGGGCTGCTCGACCTCGACCGGGTGGGCGTCTTCGGCCACTCGGCCGGTGGCACCGTGCTGCTGCAGTCCGCGCGGCCCGAGTGGTTCCCGCAGATTCGCGCGGTCGTCGCGTACGGCGCGCACACGATGGCGTCGCAGATGATCGGCTACCCGCCCAACACGCTGCTCCCTGCGCCGATCGAGGCGCCGACGATGATCATCGCCGGCACCGACGACGGTGTCGTCGCCGCGAGCGCCATCCGGTACGGCGAGGAGGCGGGCGCCGCCGGTCACGACCCGGTCGAGCGCACCTGGCGCGAGGCCGTGCCGGCGACCACCGAGGCCTGGCTGGTGCACCTCCAGGGCGCGGGGCACATGCTCGCGTCGTACCCCGAGGACCCGTCCACCGCCCGGGGCTTCCTCGAGACCCCGACCGATGCCGACCACGACCGCCTCCGTGAGGTGCTCGGCGACATCGTCTCGACCTTCATGTCCGCCCACCTGACGGGCAGCACGTCCGCGAAGTCCCAGCTCGAGCAGCTCGCCGAGCAGCCGCAGCCCGAGATCGCCGCCGTCCGGCGTCGCTAGGAGAAGCCCATGTTCAAGAACTTCTGGTACGCCGTCGAGTTCAGCCACGACGTCGTCGCGGGCAAGCCGAAGAAGGTCAAGATCCTCGGCCAGCAGCTGGTGCTCTACCGCAAGACGAGCGACAACTCGGTGGTCGCGATGTCGGACCTCTGCGTGCACCGCGGTGCCGCGCTGTCCGGCGGCGAGATCAAGGGCGACTGCATCGTCTGTCCGTACCACGGCTGGGAGTACAAGCCGAACGGCGAGGTGCAGAAAATCCCCGCGCACCCGGACAAGGGCATCCCGCGCAAGGCCCGCATCGACTCCTACCCGGTGCAGGAGAAGTACATGTTCGTGTGGGTCTTCATGGGAGACCTGCCCGAGGAGGAGCGGCCCCCGATCCCGGACTGGTCCGACATCGACGACACCGAGAACTACCGCGCCGTCACGGGCGAGTTCCTCTGGAAGTCGAACTACGAGCGGATCCTCGAGAACGGCGTCGACGTCTCGCACACGCCGTTCGTGCACGGCGGTGTCTTCGGCAACAAGGAGAAGCCGGAGACGCCCGAGTTCGAGATCGAGAGCTCGCCGTGGCACTGCAAGGTGTCGGTGGTGCTCAACCCGCCGAACTCCAAGGGCATCTGGGGGATGCTCAACCCCAACAAGACCAAGAACCTGCAGGAGCGTCCGCCGGTCCCGGTGTCGACGACCTGGTGGCTGCCCAACCTGCTGCTCCTCGACGTCGGCACCCCGATGGGCCAGCTGAAGATCTTCGACGTCAACATCCCGATCGACGAGGAGACCACGCTGGTCAAGTTCGTCGCGCTCCGCACCTTCTTCAAGGGCAAGTGGGCCGACGGCGACGCGCGTCGCCGGGTCTTCAAGGTGCTCTACGAGGACCAGGCGGTCGTCGACACCGTGCGCCCGGAGCTGCTGCCCTTCGACCTGTCGGACGAGCTGCACGTCAAGAGCGACTACAACGCCGTGCTCTACCGCCGCCGTCGCCAGGAGCTCATCGAGATGGGCTGGGGCGTCGAGGGCAACACCATCGTCGGCGAGGGTCCGGCGCGGGTCGAGCAGCGGGTGATCCCGTCGCCCATCCGCAAGGAGGTGCCCGAGCTCGCGAGCGCGTGGAACTTCAAGGAGGTCCGAAGCAGGGAGATCCTGCGCGGCAACACCGACCGTTCGGCTCGCGGCGACGTACCCCGCACCGACTCCCTGTCCGGATCCGAATCCACCATCGAGGAGATCAAGTCATGACCAGCCTGTCCGGAGCCCTGTGCCAGGGAACGCTCGACACGATCGTCGAGCGCGGCGACCTGACCGAGGTGACGGGCGCCGACGGCGGCCCGCTCCTCGAGCTGGTCTCCGCGGCGTTTGGTGCGGTCGGCGAGGCCCGCGTCTTCCGCGGCGAGCGGATCGCCAAGGCCGTGTACGTCGGCCTCGCGGTGCCGCCGATCGGGCTCGACAGCCACATGGTCTTCGCCTTCAGCCCCGCCGGCGTGCCGGTCCCGCACTTCACGCTGGACTCGGTGTTCGGCCAGGGGACCTACGCGTTCCACCTCGACCTGATCCCGCGGGTCGACCTCGGCACCCACCTCGACTACCTGGACTGGGCGCACACGCCGCTCGACGCGTCGTTCGAGGAGGTCTCGGCTCGCCCGGGTCTGACGAAGACCGCGATCGGCCCGCGCCAGTTCGCGATGATGTCGCCCTGGATGCTCGTGCACCGGGCCGAGGAGGAGGCGTTCCGCGGCATCAACGGCACGGTCGAGACCTACCTCGAGCACTGGTTCTCCCTGGTCGAGGGCGAGGTGCCGGACGCCGTACTCGCCGACGTGGCCGACACCGACCTCGCCGCGCGCGACGAGCGCAACCGCGCCAACATCTTCAACCCCGACGTCGACAAGGTCTGGGCGCAGGTCCAGCAGCTGGTCGGTGCGGAGCAGGCCGAGGCGGTCCGCACCCTGCTGCTCGACAACTCGATCCCCGCTGTGGAGGTGTCCGCATGACCGCCGTGTCCGACAGCCCCGAGGTCGACGAGACCAGCGAGTGGCAGAAGCGGATCGCGGGGGAGTGGCACGGTCGCCCGGGCCTCTTCGACGCGCTCGGCAACCATGTCGGCTTCGAGCGGGTGGACCGCGCGAGCGTCGTCGAGGACGGCGTCTCCCGCTACTGGATGAACACCCAGCTGGAGGGCTCCGGCCCGCTGCGCAACCGCTTCGAGCTCGGCGCGCACTTCGACTTCGGCATCGTCGACTCCGACGAGAACCGGGTCTACTGCGGTCCCGACTTCTACGGGACCGGCCAGCCGCACGGCCTCTTCGTCGAGGCCAACTACTACTCGCCGGGCTGGCAGGCCGACCTGCGCACCTGGAACCAGGTGCTCGCCGACGGCGAGACCCAGGTCTACTCCTCGGTGCTGCACGACGGCTGGGCCGTCTGCGCCGTCTTCAACGGCATCTACAAGCGGACCTTCGACCACGAGACCAACCCGGAGACGCAGAAGTTCGTCGAGGACTGGATCGCGCTGGAGACCCAGCGCGGCTCGCGCCCGCAGGTGCTGCCGACCAAGGAGAAGGGCGCCTGGACCGGCACTCTCTTCGTGGACCCCGTAGACCACAGCGGGACCGGTGAGACGCAGGTCGTCATCGAGCACGACCCGCAGTCGCTGCGGCACGCTCGCCAGCACGTCTCCTGGACCGGCGCCCTCGACCGCAGCTACACCTTCGACCGGTTCCGCGACGGCGCCCGCACGCTGTACGAGGGCCCCGAGGTCTTCGGCAACGCGACGTCGTACGGCCGGGCGCTCTTCACCAGCCAGCACCTGGTCGGGCCGGACGCCCGCGGCGTCGAGAAGATCCGTGGTCGCGAGGTCCTGATCGACGCGGACACCCGCGAGCTCGCCGTCGTCTGGCAGCTCTTCCACGGCGAGACCGTGACGCACTTCGTGCACGGCCTGCTCACCTGGGAGAGTGCATGAGTCGCGTCGTCGTCGTCACCGGCGGCACCCGCGGGATCGGCCTGGGTCTGGCCCGCGAACTGCTTGCCCGTGACTGCCGGGTGGTCGTCTGCGGTCGCTCCGCGGCCGGCGTCGACAGCGCCGTGGCCGAGCTGGCCGAGGCCGCCGGCCCGCACCGCGTGTCCGGTCTCGCCACCGACGTCACCTCCCGGGTGCAGATGCAGGCGCTGTGGGACCACGCCGTCGCGACGTACGGTCGCGTCGACGTCTGGATCAACAACGCCGGCCTGTCGGCTCCGCGCCGGCCGCTGCCGGAGGTCTCCGAGGAGACCGTCTCGGCCGTCGTCTCGGCGAACCTGATCGGCGTCACCAACGGCTGCGCCGTCGCGCTCGCCGGCCTCGAGGCCCAGGACGGCGGTGGCTGGATCTGGAACATGGAGGGCTTCGGCTCCGGCGGCCAGAAGCAGCCCGGCATGACGACGTACGGCGCCACCAAGCGTGCGGTGACCTACCTGACCGAGTCGCTCGTGAAGGAGACCAAGGGCGGCAACGTCAAGGTCGGGTTCCTGTCGCCGGGCATCGTCGCCACCGACCTGCTGACCGACGACTACGACGGCCAGCCCGAGGCGTTCGAGAAGGCTCGCAAGATCTTCAACATCCTCGGTGACCGGGTCGAGACCGTGACCCCGTGGCTGGCGGACCACCTGCTCGCCGCGAGCAAGAGCGGCGCCCGGGTTGCCTGGCTGACCACGCCGAAGGCGATGGGCCGCTTCATGACCGCCGGCTTCAGGAAGCGCGACATCTTCGCCGAGGTCGGCTCGACTTCCGGAGCAGCCTGATGGCCGTCGACCCATGCACCGAGTACGGCCTCGCGCTCGCGCTCGAGGACTTCGTGCCAGTGCTGCTCGCCGGCGCCGGCACCGTCGTGCTCGGCCAGTACGCCGGACGGCTGCTGCCCGCCGTACGCATCCCGGCCCTGCTCGCCGGTGCTCTGGTCACCCTGGGTGGCCTGGCGAAGGCGACCTGGAAGCTGCTGGTCGCGGCCGAGCCGTGCCGCAACTACCCGTTCCTCGAGAACATGCTGTTCCCGTGCCTGGCCTTCGGCTTCGCGGGCATCGCCTGCGCGCTGGTCGGGGTGTGGCGCGGCCGGCAGGCGCCGTGGTGGCCGTTCCTCTTCCTGCCCGTCGTCGGCGCCATCGCCGCCCTCGCCGTCTGGGACACCTGGCCGCTGCTGATCGTCTCTGCCATTGGCGCCGTCTTCGTCGGCGTACTGGCGATCCGGCTCTCCCTGCGCGGCGACGACCGACTCGGTGCGGTGCTCTTCGCCGTCTACATCGTCGGCACCCTGGTGCTGCCGCCCCTCGCGGCGCGGCCGCACCAGTCCGAGCAGCTGCAGTGGGGCGAGCAGGCCACCAACTCCCTCGTCCAGCTCTGCTTCCTGCTCGGCGGCCTGCGGTTGCTGCGGCGTACGCCGGCCGACTCGTCCGAGCCCGCTCGATCAGTAGGAGTCACCGCGTGACGGACCGCCTCGGCTGGCGCCGCAAGTTCGGCGTGATCGCGCCGAGCACCAACACGATCGTGCAGCCCGAGTTCGACTCGATGCGCGTCCCCGGAGTCACCTCGCACTACGGGCGGATCCTGATCCGCGACGGCCGGATCGGCGACGACGAGGGCATGGAGGCGCTGCTCGAGCAGATCCGCGCCTCGATGGCCGACTGTGTCGAGGGCATCATGACCATGGAGCCCGACTACATGGTGATGGGCATGAGCGCGGAGACCTTCTGGGACGGCGTCGAGGGCAACCGCCAGTTCGTGCAGCAGATCAAGGACCTCTCCGGTGGCCTCGGCGTCGCCACCGGCGCGGAGGCCTGTGAGCGAGCGCTGCATCTGTACGGCGCCAAGAAGATCGCCGTCGTCACGCCGTACACACCCATCGGCGACGCGAACGTCCGCAAGTTCTTCACCGAGCTCGGCTTCGAGGTCGGCGCGGTCAAGGGTCTCAGCTGCCCCTCCGCCGTCGCCATCGCCCACGTCAGCGAGCAGACCCTGCGCGAGTCGCTGATCGAGGTCAACGACTCCGACGTCGACGCGATCGTGCAGTGCGGCACCAACCTGTGCATGACCGAGCTCGCCGACGAGGCCGAGCGCTGGCTGGACAAGCCCGTCATCGCCATCAACGCCGCCACCTGGTGGATGGCGCTGCGCGAGAACGGGATCGACGACCAGCTCCAGGGCTACGGGTCGCTCCTCCGCGAGCACTGACCGGTCCTTACTCTTTCCCTGTGTACGCCGCCCTCTGGCGCCTGCTCCCCGGACCGACCTGGCTGAAGGTCGCCGAGGCCGCGGTGCTCATCGCCCTGTTGCTCTGGGTGCTGCTCGGCTGGGTCTTCCCGGCCGTCGAGCCGCACCTGCCGTTCGACCGGATCGGTGTGGGGGAGTAGGGCGAGCAAGGTCGAGCTCCGGAACTAGGTCGCCGCCTTCTTCGACGGCGGCTCGAGCAGGTCGTGCGGTCCGGAATGCCCGGGAAACATGACCACCAGCAGGATCGCAGCCACGGCCAGACTCAGCCCGAAGAGTGCGGCGATCTGGAACCACGAGCCGCAGACGACCCACTTTGCGCGCCTCCTGTTGAAGCGGCGGATCTGCTCGAGGTACTTGATGAGGTGGTGAAGGTGTATCCGACATGCCGTCTCTCGCGTGCCGAGCCACGCTCGGTCCGACATTCGCCACGACTCCAGTAGGGGCAGGGGCACCGTCTCGTTCTTGTGGATCCTTCCTCCGCCGCGCAGGCCGCAGAAGGCCGCGAACATGAAGGCAGCGAACGTGAACGCCAACAGCCACAAGCTCAACCGTGGCAGCTCGAACGTCTTCGTAATGCCCACCAGGCTGGTGGCGGCGAGAGCGAGGGTGAACAACGCGGTCGATCCAGTGATCAGGCTCGCACCCTGGGCGTCGATCCGTACCCGCCGTTGTCGCTCCTCGTTGAGCTCGGCAACGACGTACTGCTGGATCTCGTAGCCACCGATGTCCTCGAAGGCAGGTTGGTCATCGCGAGCGGGACCTGCTGGCCCGCCGTCCGGCGGCGACGGGACGGAGGCGCTGGAGCTGACGAAGGTCACGACCCACCTCCCGTCGCGGCCGTCGTCGACGGCCGTCATCAACACCAGGCTCGTCAGGCAGACTCCCACCGGCGTCGCCCGGATGCCATAGCCCGTTTTGTCGACCCGCGCGCCGAGGCTCAGGTCCTTGCACCCATCGCGGGCGCCGGGACTCATCCCTTGACAACTTTTATTGTCAAGGGCACGGTGGTGTGATGCAGGACGTCGAGGTCATCGAGGGCGCGGAGGCGGCCGCCGCCGCGCTGGATCCGGTCCGAGCCAGGCTGCTCGGCGAGCTGGCCGTCCCGGCCTCGGCCGCCGGGCTGGCCGCCCGAGTCGGCATCGCACGCCAGAAGGTCAACTACCACCTCAAGGCGCTGGAGGCGCACGGTCTGGTGGAGCTGGCCGAGGAGCGCCGGCACGGTGGCATCACCGAGCGGGTGCTGCAGGCCTCGGCGGCGTCGTACGTCGTATCGCCGGCGGCCGTCAGTGCGTCCGCGGCCGACCCGGACGCCAACGCCGACCACCTGTCGGCGAGCTACCTCGTCGCCCTGGCGGGCCGGCTGGTGCGCGAGGTCGGCACCCTGGCGCGCCGGGCCGGTGCGTCCGGCAAGCGCCTGCCGACGCTGACGATCGACACGCAGATCGGCTTCCGGTCGGCCGCCGACCGGGCTGCCTTCGCGGACGACCTGACCGCCGCGGTGCTCGACCTGGCCGCTCGCTACCACCACGACGGCGGGCGTCCGCATCGGCTCGTCGTGGCGTCCCACCCCTTGCCTGAGGAGAGCTCATGAGCACGACCCCGAACGTCCCGTACCGCCTCGAGTTCAGCGTCGAGGTCCCCGGCACCCCGGAGCAGGTCTGGCAGGCGATCGCCACCGCCAAGGGCATGAGCGCCTGGTTCCTGCCGACCGAGATGGAGGAGCACGAGGGCGGCTCCCTGCACTTCAGCATGGGGCCCGAGATGGGCTCGGACGGCCACGTCACCGGCTGGGACCCGCCGCGCCGCATCGTCTACGAGGAGGACTGGGCCGCCCTGATGGGGAAGGACCCGGACGCGCTCAGCCCGCTGACGTCGGAGTTCCTCGTCGAGGCGCAGTCCGGCGGCACCTGCGTCGTGCGCGTCACCAGCAGCGGGTTCGGGACCGGTGCCGCCTGGGAATCGGAGTTCTGGGACGACATGGGCGCGAACTGGATGCCGTTCTTCGACAACCTGCGGCTCTACCTCTCGCACTTCCCCGGCCAGGAGGCCACGCTGCTCGAGGTCACCGCCTCCCACGCAGGCGAGCCCGAGGCGCTCTGGTCTGCGCTGCACGGAGCCCTCGGGCTGGGCGACGAGGGCGCGACGGTCGAGGTCCGCGGCGCCACCGGCACCATCGAGCGCGTCGGCGAGCGGCAGGCGCTGCTCCGGCTCACCGCGCCGGTGCCCGGGATGCTCAGTGTCTTCGCGTACGGCGAAGGTGATGACAAGGCGACGGCCGGCGTACGGGCGTATCTGTTCTCCGCTGACGCCGCCGACTACGTGCGGCGCGAGGAGCCGGCCTGGCGGACCTGGCTGCAGGGGCTCGCGGTCAACGAGTGACGGACGACGACGTGCGCCGCGCCCATCGGCTCCGGGAGCTCATCGGCATGGGCATCGTCGCCGCGCTCGCCGCCATGGCGGCCACCACGCTCGCAGCCACCCTGGCCCGGGCCGTCGGTGTCGACTTCGAGGTCCCCGATGGCGGCGAGACGATCCCGGTGTCAGGGGTCGCCGTGGTCACGGGCTTCTTCTCGGTCGTCGGTGTCGTCGTCGCCGCCGGGCTTCGTCGGTGGAGTGCTCGCCCCGCCGAGCGGTTCGTGCTCACGTCTGTCTCGCTGACGGCGATCTCGTTGGTCCCGCCGCTGCTCTCCGGCGCGGACGCCGCGACCACCGCCACCCTGATCGCGCTCCACCTCGTCGCCGCCGCGGTGATGATCCCGACTCTTGCGGTCAACCTCCGCAGCGGTCTGGAGCGTCGGTCTGCAGACGAGGAGTCCTGCGGCCCCTCGGTCTCCGCGTCCCAGGACCGACCTGGCTGAAGGTCGCCGAGGCGGTTGGTCCGAGGGCCCCGCTGCTCGTGGCACGCCCGGCCGTTTGGATGGCACCAGCAGAGGGGCTCGCAGGGCGTCGCGCCCAGAGGCGCCTTCCAAAGGTCGAGGAAGGGCGTGCTATTTGACGACGTCTGGCGGCATCTCCCACTCGTTCAGGGCGTTGTGCGATCGCGCGCAACAGTGCGATGGCGGGCCTGAGTCCCAATCGGCCGTGCAACAGGCCCGGCGCGGGTAGTGTCACGGCCCGTGAATGAAGAGATGGCGCTAGCCTTCGCGCTGTCCTTGGTCGTCGCTGCGATCCTGACCACTTGGTTTGTCCTTGCAAGGCGGAATAACGCGACGGTCAGCGGGACCAGCGCCGCGCTGGCGGACCTGCAGATATTGAACGAACAGCATCGTTTGCGTCTCATATATCACCCGCCCTTGCGATATGAGTTCGTGGACAGGGTCAACTCCAAGGCTCGGTACGACCGATATGACCTTCGGACGTTCTTCCTCCATTCGATCAGCAATATCGAGGTAGAAATTCGCCATAACATCGAGGCTCGCCTACGGAACGCCTCGTGCTACGCGGAGTATGCAGTTTTGTACGACCAAGTCGGTGCACGCCTGGGCCAATCTGGTTCAGAACGGTTGAGCGCCGAGAAGTACAACAAGATCGAGCGCAGGCTCTATGTGAAGCAGAAGCTGAATCAGCCGCTGTCTCAGGCCGACGTGAGATGCACGGTGACCTACACGAGCCCGAAAGGCCAAAACTCATATGCGCGTGCACTTGGGTGGGACTTTAACGGGCTGCGGCACGGACTCGATGAAGTGGTGCGGATTCGCGACTCCCGGGCGACAACGCAATTCTTGCGTCAGCAGGAGCGAAACAAGATGTCGCAAGCGCTCCGGGCGCAGGTAATCGGGCGAGACAACTCGCGATGTCGAATGTGTGGAGCGTCGGTGTCTGATGGTGTCACGCTGCACGTGGACCACATTGTCCCGGTTAGTAGGGGAGGTCTGACCGTCGACAGCAACCTTCAGACCCTTTGCCAGGAATGCAATTTAGGCAAGAGTAACCGTTTCTAGCGTCCGGCGTGCAAGTGCCGAATCGCCGCGCGTCGTCTTATGGTGAGCGTCATGGTGGGCGGAATACATTCCGGTCAGCTAGCGATCAGCAGACCGCGCACCTGCCACTCCAGCTCGCTGCGCGGGCGGAGTGTGGACGGTGTCGGCGCGGCGGGTGCCGTCGATCGGTAGGTGTGGCCGGTGGGGAGGGTGGTCTCGACGGTGTGGAGGGCGCCGGGTGGGCCGGTGATCGGACGGGAGCGCCAGCCGACGCCCTGCTTGGCGAGGTTGCACTGCTGGCAGAGGCCCTGGCCGTTGAGGGCGGAGGTCTCGCCGTCGGCGGTGTCGGGGACGACGTGGTCGCGCTGTCGGATGGGCGCGTCGCACCAGGGGGTCCTGCAGGTGCGGTCGCGGAGCTCGAGGAAGGTCGCGAGACCCTCTGGGAAGAAGCGGGCCCGGGAGTCCATCGACACCAGCGCGCCGGTCTCGGGTACGGCGTAGAGGCGGCGGAGCTCGGCGACCGCCTGACCATGCGCACGTACGACGAGATCGCGGGCGGCGTCGGCGGTGAGCGGGCCGAAGCCGTGGAGCCAGGCGGGTTCGCTGCCGCCTGCGAGCAGGGTCTCGTCGGAGACGACCAGGTTGACCAGGACCGGTACGGCGTCCGCCGCCGCCTGGCCGGTGATGCGCTCGACCAGGGTGTCGGCCATGATCTGGCCCCGGCAGCGGTCGTCGCCGGCGGCGACGAGCTGGTCGGCGACCCGGGCGAGGGTCGCGAAGACGGCGACTCCTTGGGCCGCGGGGAGCAGCGCGGACAGCTGGGCCATCGTGTCGGGTGCCGACCGCAGGGAGACGCGCCGTTCGGACTCGGCGCGAGCACGGCGGTCGACGACGGCCTGCGGGTCGAGGTGGGAGACAAGCTTCCGCAGCTCGGCCACGAGCCGGCCATCGCCCCAGCCGTGGAACGCGTACTGGCCGAAGTCGTCAGGGGCGCAGATCAGTTCGTCGACCTGGGCCCGGTCGCCGCGAGACAGGCATGCGGTCTCGCGGGCGATCAGCGTCGCTCGCCATTCGGAGAGGGCGCCCGCCTCCATCGCGGCGAGCGTGCACGGCAGCTCATCGGTCAGCGCGTGCGCGAGACCGAGGAGTCGACGTCCTCGAGCCGGAGACTCCCGCCGCGCCAGTGCGACCTGGGACGCGACCCCGCGTCCCTGCTCGGCCCGAGGGAGTCGAAGGTCGCGGTGCTCGGCGCGGACCAGGTCGTCGAGCCTGGCCGCCAGCGAAGCCTGGGTGGCGCATGCCCGGGACTTTTGCCGCTCCAGCTCGGCGATCGCGTCCACGATCTCAGCAGCCGTGCTCGCCGACGCCGCGAGGGCGAAGGGATCGACGGCGGTGCGAACGGACATGCTTTCATGATATCGAACAAATGTTCGAATAACAAGAGCGTGCAGGGTCTCGCGTCGTGCTCGGATTCAACTGGCTGTTGCAACGAGCCCCGTGTTGAGTGCCTGGCCGGGAGTCTGCCAGTCGAGGGTCTTGCGGGGACGGGTGTTGAGGCGTAGCGCGACGTCGTCGCACTCGGTCTGGGTCAGGTGGCGGAGCGCGGCTGACTCGACGCACGAGGGCAAGCGGCGCCTGCTGGGGAGAGCGCTCGCGAACGCGTTCCTGGATGAGGCGCTGGTCGACGACGCCGACCTGCTCGCGGGGATCTTGGCCGGCATCGACACTCCGCACATCGCCGCCCTCGCCAGGCTCCGCCAAGTCGAGATCACAGCCCGAGAAGCAGGTGAGCTGCCCGTTCGCGCGCAGTACGCGGAGCGGCCGGTCGTCGACCCTCTCCGCGAGGCGGGGGAGCGGGAGCATCCGCTGGTTCTGGGGGTCCTCGCGACGCAGGGGCTGATCGATGTCACCGGCGGGTTCGGCGACAGCGAGGCTAGGTTCCGGGGCGTCACGCAGTTCGGCGCAGCTCTGTTGGACGACCTCCGGCAGGCCGCGGACTGATCGGCCCCTCCCCGTTGGGCCTCTAGAACCCGGGACGAATGCCGAAGCAGACGGCTGGCGGCGGTCAGCCGAGCTCGGGCGGCGGGCCGTCGTCGGCCGAGCGCCGCTCGACCAGCTGGGCGCCGACGACGAGTCGCTCGGTCGAGCTCCAGCGGGGGTTGCAGGTCACGAGGGTCATCGTGCGCTGGCTGGCCTTCTCGCCGGGATGGCCAGCGACGGGGGCGAGCACCTCGGTGGCGTTGGGGCTGAGGATCCGCACCCACGTGACGTCGTAGACGAGCCAGCCGTCGACGGTCTCGACGACGACGGGGTCGCCCTCCTTGAGATTGTCCAGGTGGGCGAAGGGCTCGCCGTGCGTGGCGCGGTGACCGGCGACGGCGAAGTTGCCGACCTGGCCGGGGAGGGCGGTGTCGGGGAAGTGGCCGGGCCCGAGTGCCAGGTCGTCGTCGCCGACGCCCTCGACGACCACCCAGCTCCAGTCCTTCCCGAGGGCGGGGATGTGCAGAATGCCGAAGCCGTCGCCGGACTCGGGAGCCTTCGCCTTCCCCGCGTGCTCACCGGCGTGCTTCCCGTCGTGCTGCTGGGCGTGGAAGTCGGAGCGCAGGTCGTCCTGGGCCGCCGCCGTGCGGTGGTTGGTCCACACGAGCAGGTAGAAGACGAAGACCGCGAGCACGAGACCGACGGTGATCGCGAGCTCCGCGACCGCCCGAATGGTGACCCGCGTCACCGAACCCACCATACTGTGCACAATTTGAATATATCATCGCGAAATCGCTGGAGGTCCGGCGACCGAGCTGGAGGTGGGGATGAGGTCAGGGGCACGCGCTCTTGCCGCGCTGCTGATCGTCGGTGCCGCCGCATCGGCCGGTCTGACCGCAGTCGACTCCGCGACCGCGGCGACGGCGCCGTCCGGGGGTTGCTGGTCCTACGAGCCGAGCGCGACCGCCCTCACCGCACCGCCCCGCAACGACGTCTCCACCGAGCTCGACCCGTGGACGACCGTGCCCGACGGCGGGTTCCGGCTCGAGAGCAGCGGCGCCACCGTCGCAGGTGGCACCCGTACGGCGAAGGTGACCATCGCCAGCGGACCCGTGATCCCGTCGACCGCCGACGTCAGCGGTACGGCGTCGGTCCTGCTCTCGCTCGACGGCACGCCGCTGTCCGCGCCGGTGGACGTCCCGTTCGAGGCCGACGCCGGCGAGCCGGTGGAGGACCTGGTCGCCGAGGTCAAGAACCTCCCGGTCGGGGCCGTGGGCACGCACCAGCTCCGTCTGGACGCCGTCTACTTCGACGTACCCGCCGAGTCGCTCCGGGTCGCCTGCAACGGGCAGGACTCCGAGACGGCATCGCCGGGCCCCAACCCCGCCACCGACCCCGAGCCGACCGACGTCACCTCGCCGTACGCCGTGGTCGCGTCGACCTCGGTCGCGGTGACCGCCGTCCAGGACCAGGCCGTCCTCGACGCCGCCCGTCCTGGCGACACCGTGACGGTGAAGCTCGCCGGGATGGCGTCGTCGGCGCCGGTCACCGTGCAGCTCTGCCCGGCCTCGGGAGCCTGCGCCGGAGTCGGCGCCGTCAGCACCGCGGCCGACGGCTCCGCGACGACGAGCTTCCCGGTCCCGGGGTCCGCTCCGGTGGGCGCCGGCACCCTGAAGGTCTCGGACGGGACCACCGAGGTCGCCACCGGCTTCGCGGTGCTCGGCGTGCAGGTGGTCGCCGCTGCCGAGGAGCTCGACACCGAGTCCACGCTCGTGACGCTGACCGGCACCGGGTGGGACCCGAAGCGGGGCGTCACGATCCGCGGCTACACCGGGAGCAACAGCTCGACCAAGGCCACGTCCGACGCCGAGGTCACCGCCGAGGTGGACGCCACCGGCGCGTTCACCGCCGAGTACGAGGTGGCCGACGAGGACACCGAGTCGGTGATCGTCGACCAGGCGCGCTCCAGCGCCCACATCGGCGCGGTCTACCTGATCTCCGGGGTGATCGGCGGTGCGGCCGTCGACCCGGACCCCGCCGACGATCCGGACCCGACCGACGACCCGACGGATGACGCCGCCGACACGCCCACCACGACCCCGACCACCCGTCCCGTCGTGGTCGCCCCGCCGGCCGACATCCCGCTGCCCGGCGATATCCCGATCGTGCAGCCGCCGACGGAGACGCCCGGCGATGCCGCCGTCGCGGACCTCTCGGTGACGGAGGCGCGCCTCGACGGTGAGGCCACCCTGAGCGAGCTGTTCGGTGGCTCGCCGAAGCGGGACCTGGTCTTCCTGGTGACCAACGTCGGCGACGACGCCGTCACGAACCCGGTCGTGCGGGTCTCGGTCGGCCGCACCGCCGACGTCGAGCCGGAGCTGGTCGATGCCGAGGTGGGCGATCTGGACCCCGGTGAGCAGTCCGTCGTGACGGTCCCGCTCGAGCTGCCGATGGCGGCCTTCGGCGACTACCACGTCGTCGGGCAGGTGGGCGACACCGAGCTGGGGGCTTTCCAGGTCGAGTGGACGACGTACCCCTGGGGCCTGTTCGCCCTCAACGTGCTGGCGCTCGCGCTGCTCGGCTGGGGGGTACGGCGTCGCATGGTGCTGCGCCGCAAGACCTCGGTGGCGGCGGCCGCGCTGACCGGCGAGGCGGACGCGGTGGTCGACCTGGCCGCAGCGGACGCCTGGTGGGCCTACCGTGCCGGCACCGGGCCCCGGCCGATGGCCCGGGTGGCCGCACCGGTGCCGACCGGTGCCGCGGGCCCCGACGAGCCCCCGTCGGGAGAGGCGATCGTCGACCTCGACGCCGCCGAGAAGTGGTGGGGCCGGCGTTCCGGGAAGGGCGCTTCGCGTGCGTCCTAATATCGTATATTGTCTACGGAAATCCCCCGAAGCGAGCCAGCCCCAGCGAGCGGAGTGACGACACACGTGCAGAGCAAGAGGAAGTGGACCCGGGACCGGTCGGCGATCGTGCGCGTCGGCGCGGTCGGTGCGGCCCTGGCCCTTGCGCTCGCCGGCTGCGGGACGCTGATGCCGGGCGGCAACACCGGCGGCACGGACCTCGGTGAGGCCGCCGCGGCCGGCCCCGGGCCGGGCGTCACGAACGACTCGATCAAGGTCGTCTTCGTCGCCGTCGACCTGGACGCGGTCAAGAAGACCACCGGCTTCCACACGGCCTCGGTCGGGGACCAGGAGGCGCAGGTCCAGGCGCTCGAGGACTGGGTCAACGACCACGGCGGCCTCGGCGGCAAGAAGCTGGACGCCGTCTTCCGCCTGTACGACGCGGGCAAGGACACGCCGGCTGCCGAGGAGCAGCTGTGCAACCAGATCACCCAGGACGACAAGGCGTTCGCGGTCGTGATGACCGGGCAGTACCAGACCAACGCCCGGCCCTGCTACACCGACCGGCAGACGCTCGTCCTGGACGCCTCGCTGTATGCGATGAGCAACGACTACTTCGCCCAGCAGTCGCCGTACCTCTGGACTGGGAGCTTCCCCGAGTACGACGGCTTCGTGCGCTCCTACGTCAAGGTGCTGACGGAGCAGAAGTTCTTCGACGGTGAGAACAGCGTCGGTGTCGTCGCCGCGGACTCGCCGCTCAACCGGGAGACGATCGACAACCTGGCAGTGCCGCTGCTCAAGGCCGCCGGCGTCGAGCCCGAGGTCAGCTGGGTCGACACGACCAGCACCGGCAGCATGTTCGAGGGGCTGACCCAGGCGGCGGTGACCTACCGCAGCAAGAACATCGACCGGGTCATGTTCCTGGGCGGGTCCCGGCTCGCCAGCGTCTTCGCGAGCGTCGCGGCGACGCAGGACGGGTTCGCTCCCCGCTACGCGATCTCGAGCTTCGACAACCCGACCTTCTTCGTGAACAACCCGCAGACGATCCCGGACGGGACCATGGACGGGATGGTCGGCATCGGCTTCCACACGCCCCAGGACGTGCCGGACGACGAGGTCCCGTTCCCGACCGGCGAGGCCGAGACCGCCTGCCTGAAGATCTACTCCGACGCCGGTATCAGCTTCGAGTCCCGGGAGTCGGCGCGGGTGGCGCTGCCCTACTGTGACGCGGCCAAGCTGCTCAAGCTCGGCGCCGACGGCATGAGCGCGGACGCCTCCTTCAACGCGGCGGCGTGGGCGCAGGCGGTCGACCGCGACGGCGGGTCCTTCCAGACCGCCTCCGGCTTCGGCAACCGGCTCGGCAATGGTGGCCGTGCGGCCACCGGTGCCTACCGCCTCCTCAAGTACGACGAGGCCAAGGGCCACTTCGTGTACGAGGGACCCGAGGTGCCCTTCGATGACGAGTGACGTCATGACCGCGGGTGCGCCGGCGCTCTCGTGCGCCGGCATCCGCGCGTCGTACGGACCGGTGCAGGTGCTCTTCGACGCCGGCCTGAGGGTCGAGCAGGGCGAGATGGTCGCCCTGCTGGGGCCCAATGGCGTCGGCAAGAGCACCCTGCTCAAGGTGATCGGCGGGCTGCTGCGTCCCGACGACGGCACCGTCCACCTGGGCGGCGTCGACGTCACCACCTGGTCCACCCGCAAGCGGGTCGGAAGTGGGCTGTGCCAGGTCGTCGGCCAGGCGACCTTCCCGTCGCTGAGCGTGACCGAGAACCTCGCGATGCACGGCTACACCTCCGGCAACCGGAAGTGGACGAAGGAGGCGGTCGAGGCCGCCCTCGCCGTCTTCCCGCGGCTGCACGCCCGCCGCGACCAGCCGGCCGCGAACCTCTCCGGCGGTGAGCGCCAGATGCTCGCGCTCGCCAAGGCGATCGTGGTCGAGCCGAAGGTGCTCGTCATCGACGAGTTCTCCCTGGGCCTCGCGCCGGTCGTCGTCGGCGGCCTGATGGAGCTGGTGCGCCGGCTCAACGACCGGGGGAGTGCGGTGCTGCTCGTCGAGCAGTCGGTCAACGTCGCGCTCTCGCTGGTCGACCGCGTCTACATGATGGAGAAGGGCGAGATCATCGCCGAGGAGAGCGCCGCCGCACTGGCCGGCGACCCCGAGCGGGTCCGGGCGCTGATGCTCGGCGGGCACGCGGCAGGAGCGCACGCATGAGTGGCTTCGACTTCGGCCTCGACCGCCTCGTGATCGGCCTCTTCACCGGCTTGACCTACGGCATGCTCGCCGTCGGCCTGGTGCTGGTCTACCGCTCCAGCCGCTTCGTGAACTTCGCGCACGGCTCGGTCGGGGCCTTCGGTGCCTCGATGCTCGCGCTCTTCGTCGTCGACTGGGGCCTGCCCTACTGGGCCTCCTTCGTGGTCGCGATCCTGGTCGCCGCCGCGCTCTCGGGCCTGATCGAGGTCGGCGTCGTACGCCGCCTCGAGGGCCGGCCGAGCCTGATCGGCATGATCGCGACCCTGGGCCTGTCCCAGCTGATCCTGGTCATGTCGCTGCTGATCAACAGCGACGGCGTCAGCGGCTTCACGTTCCCGCGGCCGACGCACCTGCCGACCTTCCAGATCCAGTCGCTGCCGATCGGCACGCCGTACGTCGCGATGCTGGTGCTCGGCCCCGTGCTGCTCGTCGCCCTCGGCTGGTTCCTGCGGCACCACCGGATGGGCGTCGCGATCCGCGCCGCCGCCGACGACCCGGACACCGCGCGCCTCGAGGGCATCCCGGCCCGCTGGATGGCGACGCTCGCGTGGGCGATCGCGGGCGGCATCGCGGCCTTCTCGGCGGTGCTGGTCACCCCGACCACGGCCGGCGCGGGCATGGAGGGCCTCGGCCCCGACCTGCTGCTCAAGGGCCTCGCCGGCGCCGTGATCGCCCGGATGTCGTCGATCCCGATCGCCATCGCGGCGTCGCTCGGCATCGGCGTGATCGAGCAGCTGCTGCTCTCGAACCCCGACACCCGCGACCTGGTGACCGTCGTGATCGCGCTGATCATCGTGGTCGCGCTGCTGCGCCAGCCGCAGCTCGGCCGCTCCGGCCAGGACAAGGGCCGCTGGCGTCGCGTGGTGCTGCCGCCGCTGCCCGAGGCCTACCGCAGCGTGCGAAGCATCCGCTGGATCCCGCGCGTCTTCGTCGCGATCGGCGTCGTCGTCGCGGTCGGCCTGGCCTACGTCGTCAGCAACGACACCGCGTCGGTGCTCACCCTGGTCGCCGGCTACACGCTCGTCGGCCTCAGCGTCGGGCTGCTCACCGGCCTGTCGGGCCAGCTGTCGCTCGGGCAGTTCGCGTACGCCGGCATCGCGGCGGCCGCGTCGGTGCACGTCGCAACCTCGAGCCACAGCTTCCTCTTCGGCATGCTCTGCGGCGTGATCTCGGCGGCGCTCGCGTCGGCGCTGGTCGGCATCCCCGCGATGAAGCTCAAGGGTCTCGCCCTCGCCGTCTCGACGCTCGCCTTCGCCCTGGCCACGTCGAGCTGGCTGCTGCGCCAGGACATGTTCCTCGGTGACGGGCTGGCGCCGGCGAAGCCGACCTGGTGGGGCTATCCGCTCGAGTACGCCGTCGACTACTACCTCTTCGCGCTGGTGATGCTCTGCGTCGGCCTGTGGGTCACCAACAACCTGCGACACGGCGGTTTCGGGCGGATGGTGCAAGCACTGCGCGACAACGAGCACGCGGCCCGGGCCTTCACGGTGCCCAACCGGCTGCGCCTGGTCCAGCTGTACGCCGTGTCCGGCGCCCTCGCCGGGCTCGGCGGCATCGTGATCGGGCACGGACAGTCGCAGCTCACCGTCAACTCGTTCCCGGCCGACGCCAGCATCGACGTCGTCGCGGTCACCGTCATCGGTGGCCTCACCGTCACCCTCGGCCCGCTGATCGGCGCCCTGCTGATCGTCGGCCTGCCGGCGTTGGTCGGCATGGGCACCGTCGGGCAAGCCGCGCTGGCCATCGCCTGGCTGCTCGTGGTGATCTTCCTGCCCGACGGCCTGGGCGGGGTCCTGGTCCGGGGCCGCGACCTGCTCTACGACTGGCTCGCCCGCCGGCACGGCATCGACCCGCTGCGCGAGCGCCACGGGGTCGTCGACCTGAGCGGCCACGCGTCGTCGCCCCTGCACGAGAAGCCGCGGCTGGAGGGCCTCGTCGCGAGCGCGCCTCCGGAGAGCCGCCGGCCCGGCCCGATCCTGACCGTCGACAGCGTGTCTCGCCGCTTCGGTGGCGTCGTCGCCGTCGACCACGTCAGCTTCGAGGTCGCTCCGGGCGAGATCCTCGGCGTGATCGGACCCAACGGTGCCGGCAAGACGACCTGCTTCGAGATCGTCGCCGGGTTCACCAAGCCGGACCGCGGCCGCATCGTCTTCGACGGCATCGACCTGACCACCGCGACCCCCGAGGAGCGAGCGCGCGAGGGGTTGGTCCGGTCGTTCCAGGACGCTGCGCTCTTCCCCACGCTGACCGTCCACGAGACGCTGATGGTCGCCCAGGAGCGGGCCGAGCCAACGCGACTGTGGACCTCGGCGCTGGGGGTCAGGTCGGCCGAGCGCGACAAGGCGCAGGCCGCGGACGAGGTGCTCGAGCGGATGCGGCTGACCCGCTACGCGCGGCACGCGATCGGCGACCTCTCGACCGGGACCCGGCGCGTCGTCGAGCTCGCCTGCCTGCTCACCCTCGAGCCACGGGTGCTGCTGCTGGACGAGCCGTCGGCCGGCATCGCGCAGAGCGAGAGCGACGCGCTCGGAGACCTCCTCCTCGCGATCCGCGAGGAGCTGGGCACGACGATGGTCGTCATCGAGCACGACCTGCCGCTGCTGTCGCGGCTGTCGGACCGGATGCTGGCGATGAACCTGGGCCGGGTCATCGCGGCCGGCACCCCCGACGAGGTGCGCACCGACCCCGCCGTCGTGACGTCGTACCTGGGCGCCGACCAGGCGGCCATCCACCGATCCGGCCTCCGGCTCGCGAGTGAGCCCGACGCCCTTGAGCCCGACCCGCTGATCACCCGGATCCAGCCGGTGACGAGTTGACGAAGAACCCCGAGGAGATCGACGTGAGAAGTCGCGTGACCCTGCTGTCCCGAGGCCTGGCCGCCGTCGCCGCACTGCTGGTGGTGCTCGTGACCGCGCCACCCAGCTTCGCGGCGCCGACACTGAACGTCAGCGCCACCACGGGCCTGTCGGACGGCCAGATCATCACGATCTCCGGATCGGGCTTCGACGCCAACCTGGAGAGCATCGCGATCGGCCAGTGCAAGACCGGCTACGTCGGTCCGGCCGACTGCAACACGCTCGGCGGCGCCCAGTTCAAGAACGCCGACGCCAGCGGCAAGGTCGCCAGCTTCACCATCAAGGTGGCGGAGAAGTTCGGCAGCACCGACTGCACCAAGCAGCAGTGCGTGATCGCGGCCGCGCCGCTGCCGACCAACGCCGACGCGGCCAAGATCAAGGCGAACACCTACGTCGTCAACATCAGCTTCGGCGCCGCGGCGACGGCCGACCCGACCGCGGCGGCGACCACTCAGGCGAGCGACACCAGCACGCTGCCGAAGACCGGCGCCGGTGACTCCATGCCCGTGCTGATGCTCGGCGCCACCGCCCTGCTGGCCGGCGGCATCGGCCTGATGCTGCTGGTGCCCGGCCGCCGGCGCGGGGAGCACGGCTGATGGCGACCCAGCAAGGCCGGCTCGCGCGGCTACGGCACCCGCTGGCCGCGATCCTCGGGGTGGCCGGGATCCTGGTCGGCTCGATCGCCGCGTTCGGTGTGCCGGCGACGGCGGCGGCCGGCGATCTCGTGCAGACGATCAGCCTTGACTGTGAGACGACGGTGCCCAGGCCATCGGGGCCACCCAGCGTCAACCCGTTCGTCTGGCCCGCTCAGTTCACGCTCTCGGCGACGAGGCCGGCGGGCTCGACGACCGTCACCGTGATCGCCAAGGTCTCCGACATGCCCGGGATCTCGCCGGCGCAGATGTTCGACTATCGAGCGAGCGGCGAGCTCATGCTCACCTTCGGTGGCGCGACGACCCGACTGGCCGTTCCCGCCGGCGCGACGGTCTCGAACGGCGGCTCCAACGAGCCGGTGCCAGTGCCCGACTTCCGGGGCACGCTGACGTCCTCCGCCAGCTCCCTCGATACGGTGCTCACCAGCTTCAAGCTGGTCATCCTGGCCATCACCACCGAGTGCACGCCGACGTCGAGCGGCGCTCTCGGCAGCCTGGTGCCGGTCGAGGGAACCCCGCCGCCACTCCCTTCCGACGAGCCCACGGCGACCACGACGACAAGCGCCACCGCCACGCCGACTCCGGCGGAGACCGCGGCGGGCTCGACCTCGGGCAAGCCGGCCAAGGGCACGGCCGACTTCACCTGCAAGCTCAACATCAACCCTGACCCGTTCGTCTGGAAGCCGACCGTTTCGGTCGCGGGCTACCGGAAGAAGGCGAGCGACCCGGTCTCACTGGTCGCGACGATGACCGACCTGCCCGGCAAGGCTCCGGTTCCGATCGCCGGCTCGATGGACTTCACGCTCGACCTCAAGGTCGGCGGCAAGGCCACGACGCTGAAGAGCACCGGCAACGTCGACGCGGCACCGTTCGCGGACGTGCCGGTCACCGACCTGACCGGCGAGGTCGATGTCGACGGCGACGAACTGGCGGTGACCGTCAGCGGCTTCACGTTCGACTTCCCCTCGGCCGCGGTGGGTGCCGAGTGCGAAGCGCCCTCGACCGCGCTCGGGAAGATGAAGGTCGGCTCCGAGCCGATCGAGTCGGACACCGACCCGAGCAGTGGCTCCACGACCGCCACCGGCAGCACCCTGCCGAAGACCGGTGGCGGCGACTCGATGCCGGTCGTGGCGCTGTGGGCGCTCGCGCTCACGCTGCTCGGCGCCGCCGGGCTGCTGTGCGTGCCGAGGACCCGCCGCCAGCACTGAGGCGAGCAGTGCACCAGCACGACGACGAAGGCCCCCGAACTCCTGGTCGGGGGCCTTCGTCGTAGGTGCGTGCGGGGTCAGGCCGGGTTGGCCTTCGCCAGCGTCGTGGCGTCGTACGAGCGGCCGGCGACGAAGCCGCTCGCGGTCAGCCGGGCGACCGAGATCGGCTTGGTCGGGGCGGCGATCTCGTCGCGGTAGACCAGGGCCGGGAGGCCCTGCGCGACGGAGATCGCGTCGAAGAGCGCCTCGTTGGTCGGCGGCACCTCGGCGTGCGTGAGGTTGTGGAGACCGGTGATCCGCGACTCGAGAGCGTGCACGATCGCGTCGGCCGCGTCCTCGACCGCGAGCCGGTAGAACAGCGCGTCCGCGCTGAACGGCACCGAGCCGCCGAGGTACTGGTGCGCCATCGCGATCTTGGCCTCGACCGGAGGGTCGCCGGCGCCGAAGATGTCGCCGCAGCGGAAGACGACTGCCCGGTCGCCGGCAGCGCCGAGGTAGGTCCGCTCCATCGCGAGGAACATCGTCGGGCTCGGGTCCGTCGAGTCGGTGACGGGGGAGTCCTCGGTGACCTCCGGCAGGTGGTTGGCCGCGTCGCCGTACACGGAGAGCGAGGACAGCGCGACGACGTACGGCGAGCCCTCGGCGGCCGTCACGGATTCGGCGGTGTCCACCAGGATCTCCCGGTACGACGCGGCCCGGTCCTCGGGCGTCATCGCCCGCTGGGCGTTCGGGCCGGCCGCGACCACGACGGCGTCGCGGCCCTCCATCGCCGCGCGTACGGCGTCCCGGTCGCTGCCGCGCAGCACCAGCACCTCGTCGAACTGCTCGCGCAGGCCGTCGACCTTGCCGGGCGTGGTCGTGGTGCCGGCCACCTCGTGGCCGAGCGCCCGGAGCCGGGCGCCCACCTCGGTGCCGACCAGGCCGGCACCGATCACCAGCACCCTCATGCTCGGCCGTCCAGCTCCGCGATCTGACCGAGGCCGGCGCGGGTCGCGACCAGCTCCTCGACGCGCGCGGCGCCCAGGAACCGCTTCGACAGCTCGTTCATCGGGTCCATCGTGTAGCCGTAGGTGCGCACCAGGTGGTCGCGCTCGCGCAGGGCGGCGCGCTCCTCGACCGGGACCGGCTGCGCGTCGGCGACCCAGCCGAGCCAGGTGTCGACGCGGTCGCGGACCGCCTCGCGGAAGACCTCGACGGCCTCGTCGTCGCTGCAGGTCGCCATGTAGGAGTTGGCGATCGGCGAGTTGAAGGCCCGCATGTAGGTGCCGTGGCTGACCGACCAGATGAACCGGTCGTCGCCGCGGAGCTTGAGCCACTTCTCGTTCTGCGGGTCGAAGTAGCGGTTGAGGTAGTCGATGTCGGTCATCGGGTCGCGGCGCGGGACCACGTCGCTGAAGTGGAAGACGTTGGGGACGGTCCCGAAGACCAGGACCAGGTGCGGCACGTCGATGTGCGGGCCGAGCCAGACCTGGAGGTTCATGTCCAGGATCGAGGCCTTCCGGTTGCCGATCCAGGAGTGGACCAGCCACTCCACGCCCTCGTCGGGGTCGCCGACGTACGGGTTCAGGGAGCCCTCGTAGCCGCCGTCCTCGGACGTCCAGTACTCGAGCCCGGCGCCGGACGCGTGCGGGTGCACCTCGAGCGCGGCGGTGATCTTGTCCTTGGCCTCGCTGAGGATCCCCCAGAGGGCCGCCCAGAGCTCGGAGCGGTCGACGTCGGGGGCCTCGGCCAGGAACTCGTGGATCGTCTTTGTCTGTGTGCTGCTCGTCATGGCCTCACGCTACAGATATATGATCTATGTTGTCACTGGAACTGTCCGCATTGAAGGCTCGAACGGGTGAGGAGAACGCCGTGATCGTGGTGGTCAG
>Ga0190274_10000266_pt1 | contig 33817 bp, 28 predicted proteins | sample Popmic531T_FD_133002 | JGI IMG/M metagenome (GOLD analysis project Ga0190274, IMG submission 133002) | Populus adjacent soil microbial communities from riparian zone of Yellowstone River, Montana, USA - 531 T | ecosystem: Environmental > Terrestrial > Soil > Riparian zone | place: USA: Montana... | reverse complement strand
GTGCCTGTGGTCGGAAAACGTTTGGCAATTTTTGACGATGATATGGTTAAGTATTACGATTATTCCATCTCTTCAAAAACCTATAACGATACCGTTAATTGTTACGTTTTTTCATGCATAGCCAAACCTGATGCGGGTGATTACCCGGTTCTGAAAACGTTGAACACGTGGTTCGATCGCTCAACTTTGAACATCGTGTATCGTGATTATCGTTATCAATACAGCGGTCTGCTTTTCGACTTCGATGTAACCATGAAAGTCACCATGAATTATGACCACGGAATTCTATATCCATCCAAAATCGAATACACCGGTTTCTGGGATGTCCCTTTTCGCAAAAAAGAAAAAGTCGATTTCAATCTTCTTTTTAAATTATTAAAGATCTCATGAGAATTGGTGTTTGGTTTTCATTTGGGCAATTCGTGAGGTCAACGGTCATCGGTCAACAGTGTTTGGACGACTGAACAGGTCATTGGTCATTTTTGTTTGGACGATTGTACAGGTCATTGTTCATTGGTAATTAGTCATTTTTGTTTGGACGATATCGCTAGTCAACAGTCAATGACTAATGACCAATGACTAATGACCAATGACTTTTCCCTGACTATCCCTGACTTTTCAATGACTTTTCCCTACATTTGCACATGCATCAGGCCATCCTAATAATCGATTTCGGATCCCAGTATACTCAACTGATTGCCAGGAGAGTACGTGAATTAAATGTCTACTGTGAGATCCATCCTTTCAACCATCTTCCTACTGATCTCAAGCGTTATAACGGTGTAATCCTCTCCGGAGGACCTTCATCTGTACGTGATAAGGATGCCCCGGAAATTCCGACATTGGAATATCGTGGCAAGTACCCGGTCCTGGGCGTTTGCTATGGAGCGCAACTTATGGCTCAACAGGCAGGTGGATTGGTGATGCCATCAAACACCCGTGAATATGGCAGGGCTCATTTGAGTTCCCATGGAAATGGTGATGTGCTTTTGAAAAATGTAAGTGCTTCTTCACAGGTTTGGATGTCACATGCTGATACCATAACCGATATCCCAACAGGTTTTGAGGTCATTGCCAGTACTGAAACCGTGAAAATTGCTGCATATAAAATTCATGGTGAAAAAACTTTCGGAGTGCAGTTTCACCCTGAAGTAGTTCACACTTCTGAAGGGAAAACGATCCTCAGCAACTTTGTTTTTGATGTGTGTGGTTGCACCGGCGACTGGACTCCGGGTTCATTTATTGATGAAACAGTAAGTCAGCTCAAAGCACAACTCGGAAATGATAAAGTGATTCTCGGTTTATCAGGCGGTGTGGATTCAGGTGTTGCTGCTGTGTTATTGCACAGAGCTATCGGCAAAAATCTCCATTGCATTTTTATTGATAACGGTTTGCTTCGCAAGAATGAATTTCAGCAGGTGTTGGATGCCTATGAACATATGGGACTTCAGATCACCGGTGTAGATGCTTCATCGCATTTTTACAGGGAACTTGCAGGTGTTACCGATCCTGAATTAAAACGCAAAGCAATAGGTCGTGTTTTTATTGAAGAATTCGATCGTCAGGCTCATACAATTGAAGATGTAAAATGGCTTGCACAGGGAACAATTTATCCCGACATTATTGAATCGGTTTCCGTTAAGGGACCGAGTGCTACCATCAAGTCACATCATAACGTAGGTGGATTGCCCGATAAAATGAAATTGAAAGTAGTGGAACCTCTCAAAACTCTTTTCAAAGATGAGGTTCGAAACATAGGTACTGCACTTGGTATGCATGCTGATTTGCTTAACAGGCATCCTTTTCCGGGACCCGGATTGGGAATAAGAATTCTTGGTGACGTGACACCTGAAAAAGTACGCATCATACAGGAAGTGGATGCTATTTTTATTGATGGATTAAAGACATCAGGATTGTATAGTTCCGTTTGGCAAGCCGGGTCAATTTTGTTGCCGGTTAAATCAGTAGGAGTAATGGGTGATGAACGCACATACGAAAATGTAGTCAGTCTTCGTGCTGTAACTTCCACCGATGGAATGACTGCCGACTGGTGTCATTTACCTTACGAGTTCCTGGGGAAAGTCTCCAATGATATCATCAATAATGTAAGAGGCGTAAACAGGGTAGTGTACGATATAAGTTCCAAACCTCCTGCAACAATCGAATGGGAATGATGATGGAATTGTTTCCGGCCACAATTAAAATAAGAATGAGAAACGTGTTGCAAATGCTTTTCATTGCATGTTGCATTTCCATTGCATTGTCAGGATGCAAGTCCACAAAGGATGCAACTCAATCAACTGCACAAAAACCTGCAACATCCACTCCTCCTCCTAAGCAGGAACCCGCACCTGCTGAAGTAAAAACAACGAAACCGGAAGAAGTTGTGAAGCGACGGTTTGTGATGATAATGCCTTTTGAGCTCGAACAAAATTTTGTAGAAACTACTGAAGAAGCAACTGAACCCGAAGTTAGCTCCACCTCTTTGAATGCATTAAATTTTTATGAAGGCGCAATGGTGGCGATTGATTCCCTCAAGTCTCAAAAAATTGAAATTAAAGTAAATTCCTTCGATACTCCTGCTGATTCAGTGGGTGTTGTAAGAATGATGACGAATTCCACCGTGAAGGATGCCGATATTGTGTTTGCTTCATTTCCAAATAACCTGGTTTCTGTAGCAGTAGGGGTAGCAAAGTCGAACAATATCAAACTCGTATTGACTCAAGCCGGATCTGCCGATCACTTGCAGAATAATGCAACTGTAGCGCTCGCATTGGCTTCTACTAAAACCCAGTGTCGCGAGATGGTGGATTTTATGATGGGACAGGTTTCAGATGCCAATATCATCCTTGTGTTCCGGACAGTCAAAAGGGAAGATGAACTTGCTTCGGTTTTTCGTGAAGAGATATTAAAATTAAAAGGCAATAACAGTTTTCAGGATTTTAATGCCACAAAAAAAGAGTACACTGAAATTGTGGGGACTCTAAGTCAAACAAAACGAAATTTAATTTTCCTGATATCTTCCGATGAAGCATTTGTGAGTCCTGTACTTTCATTGCTTGAAGAACAAAATATGTTTGGAATTAAACTGTGTGGTTTGCCAACGTGGCTGAACTTTGAATCCATCGATTTCATGAATTTCAAAAACCTGCAGGTGCATTTGTTTGACAACAACTATATTGATGTGGATCAGCCGGAAAAATCCGTTTTCAGAAAAGCGTTTATTGGTCGTTTTCAAACGGATCCATTGCCGACCGCATACAATGGATTTGACCTCTTTTATCATTTAGGGACGTCTCAAAAGGTAATCCATCCTGATCTTTTTAATTTGATGCAAACCTCTTTTGCAGGATGCCCGAGAACCTATAATTTTACAAATACAAACTCAGGTGCCATTGAAAATAAATCTATTTCAGTGCTCCAGATATCTGATTACAAACTGGAACGGTTGAATAAATAATAAATTAATCGGGCGTACCATAACATTATGGACAAAAATATTTTCAATCGCCCTGTATTTATTTATTCAGTTTTCGCGATTGTCCTGGCAACGGCTCTTGCACCGGTTATCAGTTTTAAGTATTTCCCGACTGTCGATGGACCTGCGCATCTTTACAATGCAAAAATAATCAGGGAGCTATTGTGGGGCGACAAAGCACTATTCAGTACTTTTTTTAAATTTAATCATGAACCGGTTCCAAATTGGACCGCTCATTTATTTGGAGTCATTGCAGGTGTGTTTTTCCCTGCATGGATGGTGGAAAAATTAACCGTCCTGCTTATTGTGATTGGCACATTAACCGGTATGCAAAGGCTCGCACGCGCTTTTGGTGCAACAGTTTCCTGGAGGATATTTCTGTTGTTACCTTTCATATATACCATTACGTTATATCTCGGTTTTTTCAATTTTATGTTTTCAATAGTGCTGATGCTGTTCGTACTTTCCTGGATGGTGAAATGGACTCAACATATTTCATATAGTTACTTTGTCCTTTTGTTATTCGCCACCACATTGTTGTATTTCAGTCATGTACTGGCCTTTGGTATTGCTATTATTTTTGTAGGGATGCTGATTTTGTGGGAACGGTTACACGATGCCAATGCATTGATTTTCTCCCGGGTGAATATTCTGAAAGTGTGCTGTTTTGTTCCCGGATTAATTTTCGCTTTCATATTTTTCTCTACACGGAAAGTAGAAGGATTTCGTCATAAAATGGAGCGAGTACCGTTTGATGACTTGTTGAAAATGGTTTTTGATGGCAGTCCGCTGGTTGGATTAAATGGAGCAGAAGAGGTCCCTTACACATCAATTTACATGATAGGCATTGCAGTGTTGATTTTGCTGACAATTGTGGTGAGAAGCCGTAACTCAATTGCATTTGCCAAATCAGATTTATTACTCGTGTTTGCAGTTTTTATGTTCGCATGTTATTTTCTGTTGCCTGATGGAATGGCTGCCGGCGGTTTTATCTCAGTGCGGCTATTATTATTGGCTCTTATGTTTTTGGTAACCTGGCTGCTTGTTTTTAAAATGCCGGTCTGGATTTCAGTACTTGCCGGATTGCTCGGGGTGTTTGTGAATTTTTCAACTTTTGGATATCGGATGAAAGCCGCTTCACAACTCAATGATGATGCAAAAAACCTGGTGGATCTCGCTGCACAAATTAATACGGGTAGTATTGTGCTTCCGCTGAATTATTCCACAAACTGGTTGCATTTGAATCTGTCTGCTTACATGGGCGCTTCAGCTGATTTAGTTTTATTGGAAAATTATGAAGCTGATTTTGATGAATTCCCTTTGAAATGGCAAAACGGATTCAAACCCGGTCCTATAGTTGCAAATTATAAAAATGCGCCGTCACCGCTTGATACAATTCAAAAATTTGAAGCTGCAACAGGTATAAAAGTAAATTATATAGCTCGCTGGTTGTTCGATCCAAATACAACCGACAGCACCAAAATAGCGACTGATAAAAATCTCAGATCACATTTCCATTACCGGAAGGAAGTAGGGCTGGGTGATATTTTATTTATTGAAAAGTAATTTTAGAAAGTCCAAAATGTTAATTTTGATAGTAGTGTAAAACTCTATTGCATTTTGGCGAAAATCAACTCACTCCTTGATGAATATGGTGAAAGCCATCAAAACCCGACCAACGAGTTGGTGCATTGGATTTGTGTACCTGCAATTGTGTTGAGTTTGTTAGGACTAATTTGGTCCATCCCGGTTCCCGCTTTCCTTACAGCAATCACAATAGGCCCAATAGCATTCAATTGGGCACTGGTGCTAATTGTATTCGCATTGATCTACTATTTTTCGCTTTCAATTTCACTTGCAATCGGCATGCTGGCTGTGATCGGATTTTTGCTGTGCATCGGATATCTTTTAGCCACTCAAATTCCTTTGCCATTATGGGCCACCAGCATCATCATTTTTGTCCTCGCCTGGATTGGGCAATTCTGGGGTCATAAAATCGAAGGTAAGAAGCCGTCTTTTCTAAAGGATGTTCAGTTTTTGTTGATCGGTCCTGTGTGGTTGTTAAGTTTTATCTATCGAAGATTGGGCATAGCGTATTAGGTCATCGGTGTTCGGTCAACAGTCAACGGTGGAATACCGTTTAATTGGAAATTTTTTATTGGACATTGGATATTTTACATTCCCGTAAATGTTCATGCGTAACACAAAGTCCATATTACAATCTCATCTATTTTGCTAAATCAGTATCGCGGCGTACATGACTCATGCCTACGGCATTTTGTTGTCGCAGTAGTTGTCAGATCCCGGGGTTGTCACCCCGGGTTACAATATATCTCATGCCTACGGCATTTTATGATCGCAGCGCAAGCAGCATGCAGCAACATGAAAATTAAGGTCAATTGAAAATTTTTTATTGGACATTGGACATTTTACATTCCCGTAATTCCGCCCTGTAGGGGCGCCATATTTTGCACGACCTGAGACACAGGTGAAGTGTTTTTATTCCTCTTTTCCCCACTATCCACAAACTTGTATTAAAATTTTCTTCCTGATAATCAACATTATATAAAAATAAACAGTACTATGTATTGCAAAGTACTATAAGTTTTACATACCTTTGTCTCATCAAATTAAAAGAACATGATTTGGACTACCAAAATCAAAAACAGAAATCCAAATTACCTGCAACCTGAACCAACCGAAAACTCAAAACCGAAAACCGTTGACCGTTGACCGAAAACCGTTGACCGCTGACCAGAAAAGAAATATCACAAGTAAAATAAGTCTCATCTCTAAAACAAAACAACGTGGGTAATTTAGAAAACACACAGGCCCAGATGCGCAAAGGAGTTTTGGAGTTCTGCATTCTGAGTATCATTTCACAAGGAGAAATTTATCCCTCCGACATAATCGTCAAAATGAAAGAAGCAAAACTCATCGTAGTGGAAGGAACATTATACCCACTGCTGACAAGACTCAAGAACGGTGGCCTGCTGGCTTACAATTGGGTGGAATCGAATGCCGGGCCACCCCGCAAATATTATAAACTTACTCCCATCGGGGAGGAATTCCTTAAAGAGCTTCGGGTTACCTGGGCTGAACTGGTTGCCGCTGTAAATCAAACCGCCATACAAAACGCATAACTATGAACAAGACATTATCAGTAAATATAGGAGGCATAGTCTTTCATATTGAAGAACTCGCCTATGATAAGTTAAACCGCTATCTGGATGCCATCAAGGGTTATTTCACTACTTCCGACGGAAGAGATGAGATTATCCAGGATATTGAAGGCCGTATCGGTGAAATGTTCCAGGAACGCATTACCAATGGCAAGCAGGTAATTGTGGAAAGCGATGTCGACCAGATTATAGATATCATGGGACGTCCTGAACAATTTGCAGGAATGCATGAGGAACCGGAGCCGATAAGCGCACAAACAACTACCTCTAACCGTAAATCCTTTCGCAAACTTTACCGCGATCCCGATGACCGTGTAATTGGTGGAGTATGTTCAGGTATCAGTCATTATCTCGGAATAGATCCAATTTGGTTGCGTGGAGCATTTGCAGTTTCATTATTTGTTTTCGGTTCGGGTTTGCTGCTTTACATCATATTGATGATGGTAATGCCAAAAGCACTCAGTACAGCTGAAAAACTTGAAATGAAAGGCGAACAGGTGAACATCACCAACATCCGCAAATCAGTTGAGGATGAAATCAGCTCTATCAAAAGTAACTACCAGCAGGGTGGAGCACAGTCGGGGATCGCGAGATTTTTCGATGCACTCGGACAAATTCTGACAGGCATTTTAAAATTGATCGGTAAATTAATCGCCGTGTTTTTCATCATCATTGGAGTATTGATATTGGCAGGTTTCGCCGTGGTATTGCTCGCGGTGATGGGTGTTGGTGGAATCACTGTTCCTTTCTTTTTCACTGACCTGTTTATGGATCCATGGCAACAATCAATGGCATTGCTGGGTGCATTCATGGTAATTGGAATTCCATTAATGATGATTATTTTCAGTGCCATTAAGGTGCTGTTCAAAATAAAAGTGGAAAGCAAATTTTTGAACTGGACTGCTTTTGCACTGTGGTTTATAGGAGTGATTCTCTCAATCACAGTAGCCAGCTCAATAGCAGAGGATTTTAAAATTAAGGAAACACAGCGCACTGAAATTCCAATCATGCAACCTGCGTCGGATACTTTGATCCTTGACGTGTTCAATCACGATAATTACCGCGACGAATGGTTCTATATGAATGATCACGAGAGAAACGAACCCTGGAGTGTAGCTAGTGGTGAGGATACCATTCGCATCGGCGATGTGAAGCTGGATATCATCAGGTCGAATTCCGGAAAATTTGAATTGGTACAAGTGGCCTCTGCAAGAGGCGCTGACCGACGCCAGGCTGTTACCAATGCCCGTTCAATTCAGTATCATGTGGAACAAACTGATTCAATCTTAAAGTTTGATGAAGCATTTCTACTGCCAAAAGGATCCAAATTCCGTAAGCAGAATTTACAACTCATTCTTAAAGTACCGGAAGGGAAAAGCGTATTTCTTGCACATGGAATTGACAATGTGATGTACGACATTGAGAATGTAACTAACACATATGATGGCGACATGATCGACCAGACCTGGACCATGACTTCCAAAGGACTCGAATGCATAGGTTGTGATCTTACTGATGGACATATGGGAATGAGACGCAGAGACGATATCCGGATACGTATTAATGATCATGGGGTGAAAGTCGAAGGTGTGGATACTGAACAGGACTCCGATTATGTAATCGATAGTAAGGATGTCGACATTAATATTAATGAGGAAGGCGTCCAGATTGATGCTAAAGCAAAGAAAAAATAAGAAGAAATTTCATTGAGGCTTTTCGTTTATTGGTTCAAGCCGGGTGAGAGGTCACCCGGCTCTTTTTATTAAAAACAAACTTGTATTTTCCCGATTCCTCAATAAAACCAACCGTTTCCGAAGTTTTTCAGAACTGTGACTCATTGGCGCTTTTTGCCTCACTTTTTTTGTGGCATTTTCGCATCATATACGGATCGGAACAGTAGATCAATGCGTTAACCAGTTTTGATAGCATTACAATCATTTTGCCTCTGTTTGCCTATATATTGTTGAAAAGTTTTTTTCAGGCCTGTTGAAAGATTGAATAAAACAACGCAACTTTGTGTCATTGAAATTTGAGTTGATTAATTTTGACTGTACCGGATTTTTTTTGTCAATAAAAACGGGCTTTTCAGATAAAATTATTCACTCGCTTAACCAGATTAAATAAATAAGTTCATTATAAATTTTTTTAACTATGTCAACTACAGAAAAAGAAACAAACAGCAAAGAGAAACTCAAGGTACTTCAATTGGCAATCGACCGCATCGAGAAATCATACGGCAAAGGAACTATAATGCGTATGGGTGATTCTGCGGTGGAAGCCATTGAAGCTATTCATACAGGATCGATCGGACTTGATATTGCACTCGGAATCGGAGGCCTTCCAAAAGGAAGAGTCATTGAAATATACGGACCGGAATCATCCGGTAAAACCACGCTTGCCATTCATGCTATTGCTGAAGTGCAACGCAACGGCGGAATCGCTGCTTTTATTGATGCGGAACATGCTTTCGACCGTTACTACGCTCAGAAACTGGGAGTAGATATTGAAAACCTGCTCATTTCACAACCCGATAATGGCGAGCAAGCCCTTGAAATCACTGAAAACCTGATCCGCTCAGGAGCTATTGATATTATTGTCATTGACTCCGTAGCTGCATTGACTCCGAAAGCTGAAATTGAAGGCGAAATGGGTGAATCAAAAATGGGACTTCAGGCACGCCTTATGTCACAAGCCCTGCGTAAACTTACCGGAACCATCAGCCGCACAGGATGCTGCTGTATTTTTATCAACCAGTTGCGTGAAAAAATCGGTGTGATGTTCGGAAACCCTGAGACTACAACAGGTGGAAACGCGCTTAAGTTTTATGCTTCTGTTCGTTTGGACATCCGTCGTATTGGTCAGATTAAAGATGGAGAAAATATCATCGGTAACCGTACCCGTGTTAAAATTGTGAAAAATAAGGTTGCACCTCCTTTCCGTACAGCGGAATTTGATATCCTTTACGGAGAAGGAATCAGCCATACCGGTGAAATCGTGGATATCGGAGTGGAACTGAATATTGTGAAGAAAAGCGGATCATGGTTCAGTTACGGAGACACTAAACTCGGACAAGGTCGTGAGGCAGTACGTCAACTTTTCCAGGACAACCCTGAACTTGCCGAGGAAATTGAAAACAAAATAAGGGAAGCAAAATTAGCTGCTGCCGCTGGAGAGTAAGCACTTTTATTCATCAGATGAAAGCCGGGTTCGTCCCGGCTTTTGTTTTTTAAACTATTTTCGCACCCTGTCCAGATTCGAAAAATGAAAAATTACCTGATAATACTCTTTGTTCTTGCTGTCGCCCTAACAAGTTGTGGTGAAAAGAAAACTGAATCCGAAAAAACGGAAGCGGCTGTTGTGGATACCACTCCGGCGACAAAACAGTTGGAAGCATTGAATGCACAAATTACTGCCAAGCCCAATGATGCGGCATTGCTTCACGAACGTGCACGACTCTATATCGATATGAAACGATTCCAGGATGCACTAATAGACATGAACAAGGTGATGGCTATTGATAGCTCAAAATCAACCTATTTTCTGACAATGGCTGATTTGTCGTTCGCCGCAAATCGTACCTATGATGCGAAAACAAACCTGGAGCATGCAATCGCTCTGGATCCTGAAAATACCGCAGCGATAATGAAGCTTGCGGAATTGAACCTAATCGTCAGACAGTACGCGGCATCCGTTACACTTCTCACGAAAGTGCTGGAAAAAGATAAATTGAATACCGCTGCATGGCTGATGCGCGGAATCAATTTCAAGGAAAATGGTGACACCGTCAGGGCTATCAGTGATTTCAGGTCAGCCATTGAAGCAGACCCCAAATTTTACAGTGCTTACATGCAATTAGGTATTCTCTACCAGCTAAAAAACGACCCAATTGCGGAAGGCTATTTTTCGAACGCTATCAAATTGAATCCAGGCAGCGAAGAAGCCCTTTACGGAAGAGGTTTGTGGTATCAGGATCATGATAAACTCGACAAAGCGATTCAGGATTATACGACGATAGTGCAGTTGAATCCAAACAATGCCAATGCACACTTTAACCTGGGATACATCCACCAAATTTACCTCAAGGTATATCCTGAAGCTATGAAGCATTATTCCCGTGCGATACTTGCAAATCCAAAGTATGCCGAGGCTTATTACAACCGTGGACTTTGTCTGGAAGCAGTTGGCAACAACCGGGACGCAGCCACTGATTTTCAGGCAGCTCTCAATATCAGATCGGTGTACCCTGTTGCCGAAGAAGGCTTGAAAAGGGTGTCGGGTAAATAATCCCGGACATTTCTATAAAAATTCCCCGATCGCGTTGCACAGGAATAGCTGATTTTTGACAGAAATCGGGCATCCCTATTCAAAACCGGCTCTTTTCCTTCTCATTTATGCCTTTTCCCAATGATGCCTTTTCTTTTCCTGACCATAAACCATCGATTTTCAGTGAATAATTTCCCGTGTTTTAGTCAATTTCATAGGGAGTTTAATCGTCGTTAAAGTGTTGAAAAACAATTTAAAATAACAAAGAGAAAGGCGATCGGAATTGTATCCACAATCGATAGAAATGAGGAGAATTCGACCTTCTGATTACTTATGAACATCAAACAGGAGTTTGTTGATAAAAATCAAGAATTATCTCCTAAATTGCAGTAGCCTAAGTTACATTTATAACCACAGAATCGATTGATAATGTTTAACTTTGCAATCCAGCATAGTAATTCTGCAAAGAATTTATAAGTTCATGAAACTCACCTATTACGGACATTCTTGTTTTTCGGTGGTGGTCAATGGAAAGCATTTGCTTTTTGATCCGTTTATTACCCCGAATGAGCTTGCCAAGCACATAGATGTGAATCAGGTAAAAGCTGATTATATCTTTGTATCACATGGCCATGAGGATCATATCGCGGATACGGTTCAAATTGCCGGCAACAATGATTCAATGGTTGTGAGTAATTGGGAAATAATAAACTGGGCAATTAACCAGGGTATTTCGAATACTCATCCAATGAATATTGGCGGCCACTGGTTTTTTGATTTCGGAAAAGTGAAATGTGTGAATGCAGTACACTCCAGCTCATTACCAGATGGGTCTTATGGAGGCAACCCGATGGGGTTCCTGGTAGAAGCTGATGAACGTAGCTTTTATTATTCAGGAGATACTGCATTAACTTACGACATGAAGCTGATTGGGGAATTCAAGAAAATGAATTTTGCCTTGCTGCCCATTGGAAATAATTTTACAATGGGAATTGACAATGCCATAATTGCAGCCGGTTATATCGGTTGTGAAAAGATAATAGGATTGCATTACGATACCTACGGTTATATCAAAATTGACCGCCAGGAAGCAATTGATAAATTCTCAAGAGCAGGTAAGGAATTATTGTTGCCTGCGATAGGAGAAACTATTGAAGTTTGAATCATTAATTAACCAAAACAATAAAACAAATGATAAGATTATTCCACATGTCGAAGCCGGTTGTAATGTTGCTGTTGATCACAGGAACACTCCTTACCGTCGCATGTAAAAAAGTTAGCTACCACCAGCTCTCTGAAGAGGACATGACGTGGCTGGTATATGAAAATAATCAGGTCGATGAATTCAGCAATGGTTCCGGCGCAACTGTAAAATATGTGGTTGGGTTGCGTACCAAAACCTACAACGATTACGGTGACGTTGCAAATGAATTTACTGCGGCGTATTTCTCACAATTGAATGATACTACTGCATTGAAGGTAGCAGACAGCCACGGAGAGCTCCGCTTGTATAAACAGGATAACGATGCACTGAATGTAACATTGAGCTGGCCACATTTCCCTTTTCATGATGTTCCGATTAACAACCTTATTCCATCCGTAGCAAACATCAACGGCATCCTCTACCCGGACATCGTGATTATAGATGGTTCCAATTATACAAATGCAAGGTTCTACAACAAAAGGATCTGGTACAGCAAATCAGCAGGTGTGGTACAATACGAAGACACAAGCGGAAACATTTGGGTCAGGAATTAATTCACGAATAACTAAGAGCAGCAGGATCCAATAAAAAGAAAACATGGGCAAAATCATAGCCATTGCAAATCAAAAAGGCGGAGTAGGTAAAACTACTTCAGCGATTAACCTGGCAGCGAGTCTTGCTGTGCTTGAATTTAAAACATTACTGGTTGATGCAGATCCGCAGGCAAATGCTACTTCGGGAGTCGGCTTTGATCCACGTAACATTAAAACAAGTATTTACGAATGTATCGTGAATGATGTAAATCCTAAAGACATCATCCTTGCAACCACCACTCCAAACCTTTTTCTCCTTCCATCACACATCGATCTTGTTGGAGCTGAAATTGAAATGATCAACCTCCCTAACAGGGAACGCATGATGAAACTTGTGCTCGAAGGGTTGAGAGATCAGTATGATTTTATTATCATCGATTGCTCACCTTCACTTGGTCTCATCACGATCAACGCCCTTACAGGTTCTGATTCTGTGATCATACCGGTACAATGTGAATATTTTGCCCTAGAAGGTTTGGGAAAATTGCTCAATACGATTAAAATTGTGCAGACACGACTCAATCCTGAACTGGCGATTGAAGGAATTCTGTTGACGATGTACGACACACGCCTGCGACTTTCCAACCAGGTAGTAGAAGAAGTTAAGACACACTTCCAGTCTATGGTTTTTGATACCATCATTCAAAGGAATACCAAACTTGGCGAAGCACCGAGCTTCGGAGAAACTATCATCATGCACGATGCGTTCAGCAAAGGTGCAATCAACTACCTCAATCTTGCACGGGAAATTCTTCAAAAGAACAACCTCACCGACATGTCAGCAGAGGAGAAAGTTGTAAAAACAATTCCGATTACCAACGTCAGCGATAACTGATTCTAACATTAATTCAACCACACAGAGTGACTCAACCCAAAAAATCTGCACTCGGCAAAGGCCTCAGTGCTTTGCTTTCAGGACCCGATACCGATATCACAACAAATTCTGAAATTGCAGGAGCTTCTGCAGTTGCCGGTTCTGTTGCAAATCTTTCTATCGATAAAATAGAAACCAACCCATTTCAACCGCGTACTGATTTTGAAGAAAACGCATTGAAGGAACTTTCAGAATCAATACGTCAGCAAGGAATCATACAGCCTATCACCGTTAGGAAACTCGGTTACGACCGTTACCAGATCATTTCCGGGGAGCGTCGCTATCGTGCGAGTAAACTGGCTGGTCTTGAAGTGATACCTGCATATGTGCGTATTGCAAACGATCAGGCAATGCTTGAAATGGCATTGGTGGAAAATATTCAGCGTGAAAATCTGAACCCGATTGAAATTGGGATCAGCTATAAACGATTGATTGATGAATGTAATCTTTCGCAGGAACAACTTGCTGAAAAAGTAGGTAAGGACAGAAGTACTGTAACCAATTACATGCGGTTGCTGAAACTGCCTCCTAAAATCCAGGCTGCAATTCGCGATGGAATTATTTCAATGGGACATGCACGCGCAATCATCAATGTGGATGATGTGGGAATGCAACTCAAAATTTACGACGACATTGTGTTGAATAACCTCTCTGTGAGGAAAGTGGAGGAGTTGGTAAGAGCCACTACCGGTAAGAAAGGAAAACCCGGTAAACAATCGAAAATGAAAGGCGCAGGATTTGAATACAAAGCAATCCAGGATCGCCTTGCAGGTTTTTATGAGACAAAAGTGGAACTCAAACCTGGTGCTAAAGGATCCGGAAAAATTATTCTTTCTTACTATTCTGTTGATGATTTAAACCGGCTTCTGGATATTCTGGAAGGCTAAGAATATAAATCTCCTGCAGCTGTGACCCGCCTGTTGTTGTTATTGTTTTGTTTTTTGTTGCCGGCCACTCCGTTAATGGGCCAGGTTAAACAAGACAGTTTATCACTCCTGCATTCCCCCAAAAGGGCCACAATCATGTCGGCAATACTTCCCGGTGCAGGACAGGCTTACAACAAAAAATACTGGAAGATTCCGGTTATCTATGTGGGTTTTGCCACACTTGGATATTTTGTTGCGTCAAACAACAAGGATTATAAAATTTACAAGGATGCCTACAAGTACAGGCTTGATGGCGATGTAACCACAACTGACGATTTCGTTGGAATTTATTCAGATCAGGATTTGGTTACTTTGAAAAATTACTACCGGAGAAACAGGGATCTGAGTGTTATTGGAATGTGTTTATTATATACACTAAATATTCTTGACGCTTCGGTTGATGCCCATTTGTTTTATTTTAATGTGAATGACGACCTAAGTCTGAATATCACTCCTTCATACATGCCCGGACAATTTTCCGGTCCTGCTCTCAGCTTCAATTTTCACTTTAAATAAAAGGATGTAATGCGCATTGCACTGATTGGTCATGGTAAGATGGGAAAGGAGCTTGAGAAAGCTGCTCTTTCGAAGCAGCATGAAATCGTGTTGGTCGTTACTTCTGCCAATGCTGACGACATCAACAAACTGAACGCATCACATGCAGATGTAGCTATAGAATTCAGTACTCCGGGAGCTGTAATGCACAATATTAACAAGTGTTTCGACGCTCATGTACCGGTAGTAGTTGGAACAACAGGCTGGTACGATAAAATTCCGGAAGTGAGAGAGAAGTGTACGAAAGAAGGGCATTCTTTAATTTACGCATCCAACTTCAGTATTGGAGTGAATATACTTTTTGAATTGAACCGGATGCTGGCGAAAATCATGAATAACCAGCCTGCATACGATGTGTCGATAGAAGAAATTCATCACACTCAAAAGTTGGATTCGCCAAGCGGTACTGGCATCACAATCGCAAAAGATATTCTTGAACGCATTGAACGGAAAAATAAATGGGTAGATATTGCGCCGGGTGCAAAGCAGGAAAATAATATTTCTCCCAACGATTTACTGATTCATTCAAAGAGGATAGGTGAGGTAGTAGGCACACACATCATCACGTATGCATCCGCAATTGATAAGCTTGAATTAAAACATGAAGCGCACAGCAGGGTAGGATTTGTGCAGGGTGCGCTTGTGGCAGCGGAATGGATTTCAGGTAAAAAAGGTTTTTACACAATGCAGGATCTTCTGCAATCAGAAATAAAGTAACAGCAAACAAAAACTACATTTTAACAAATAGAATATGAATTGGAAATTCTGGAAAAGCGACGGTAGAAAAAGCAAAACCCGTGAGTGGGTTGATGCGTTGATCTTTGCTGTTATTGCTGCAACTATCATAAGAACTTTTTTGATTGAAGCTTTTACAATCCCAACTCCATCTATGGAGAAGTCGTTACTTGTGGGTGATTTCCTCTTCGTAAGTAAAGTGAACTACGGCGCCCGCACACCAATGACACCGCTTTCGTTTCCATTTGCACACCAGGAATTACCTGTCATAGGTGGGAAGTCTTATTCCGAAGCAATTAAGCTTCCGTATTACAGACTGCCTGGGTTTTCTAAAATAAAAAACAACGACGTAGTAGTGTTTAATTATCCGATGGAAGATGATCGTCCGGTCGACAAACAAACGCATTACATCAAACGTTGCATCGCTATTCCGGGTGATTCCATTGCTGTGATTGACGGAATGGTTTCAATCAATCGCAAGCCCATACCATATCCTGAAAAGAGCCAATTGATTTATGATGTGGCTACTAACGGTACCGGTTTTAATCAGCGTACTCTCGAAAAACTGGATATTACTGAAGGTGGGCCGGGTATGTCAGAAGGTGATTTCCGATTGTTTATGACTAAAGGCGCTGCCACGGATATCGCAAAACTTCCTCATGTGAAGTCAGTGAATAAACTAACCGCTCCTGCCGGAGTGTATGAAGATTATATCTATCCTCACAATCCAATGTTCGCCTGGAACGTAGATAATTTTGGTCCGTTATATATTCCAAAGGCCGGCGATAAAATTACACTCGACGCTAAAAACATTGCGCTTTACAGTCGCTGCATCACTAAGTACGAAGGAAATACACTTGAGGAAAAAGATGGAAAAGTTTATCTGAACGGAGCTGTTGCAACCACCTACACTTTCAAAATGGATTATTATTTCATGATGGGTGATAACCGCCACAACTCCCTCGACGGCCGTTTCTGGGGAATGGTACCCGAAGATCACATTGTTGGGAAAGCCGTCTTCATTTGGATGTCGTGGAACGCCAACGGATCATTCTTCAACAAAATCAGGTGGAACAGATTATTCAGATTTATTCATGATTAAAAAAAGTGAAGAGTGGCGCGTAGCGAGTGACGAGTTGAAAAAGTGTGAAGTTGTGTCGTTAGGTTTGTAATATCTGACTTTCACTTATAAAGACTACGAATTACACTTCGGCACTTCGATAAGCTCAGTGACCGCAAACTTAGTGCGGCGCAAATTTTTACGGATATACGGATGTTTTGCCTCAGCTTTGGATGACCATAAACCAACAAAAGAAAGGCTGAAATGGAAGTAATGTTTCACTTCATATTTGAATTAATCAAAATCGCAATTTTAGGTGCTATTTATGCGACTTTGACACTTGTGACTTTTAAAATCATAGGACATTTTAAACCCAAAAGTTGGTTCAGCATAGTTTCAGAGAAAAAATTACGAATTTGGATTTTAAGCGGACTTTTTATTTCCGTTGGTCTTTTCATCTTTATGTTTGCTTACTATGGAGACCATGGACTTGGAGATGGTGCTAAAATTCCAATAGGACACGGAATCGTTGTTGGCAATACAAATTGGACAGAGTATGGATATATTAAGGGAATTAAAACATCTGATAATATAGATATTGAAATGACAAAATTTAGAGTTATTGGTGATAAATTAATCGGAAATCTGGACAGTTGGTTTTATGACTTTAAGAACTCGTATTTTATTTACGACTTGGAAACTCATAAGATCAAAGAATTTCTGACTAAAGCTGAATTTGACAATTTTGCAATAAAAAATAATCTTTCAACATCTGAAGAACTAATGACATTTGAAGAGAACTACAGAAAACATTGGAGTGGTTGGCGATTTTGGCTTTTACCTTGACAGTAAATAAAAAGGACATAAGATTGAAAATAAAGTCTACAAAAACTTGTCACTTTAAACTTGTCACTCGTTACTCGCCACTTTATTTTACAATTTTACAAGGTCCTAAAAACTTGTCACTTGTCACTTGTCACTTTACACTTTACACTTTCAACTTATCACTTAAAACTCGTCACTCGCTACGCGCCACTCGTCACTTTTTTTCAACTCATCTTCTGCCGCTTGATCAGGTAAGGCATCAGCACCTGGCGGTAACCTTCGTGAATGTCGGCTTCTATAAAATCGATTTTGTATTGGGCGCAGCGGAGTTTTAGTTCCTGGTGGAATTTGTTCATTTTCTCGAGGTAGATTTCTCTTACCTGGTTCGAATGCACTTTTACTTTTTCTCCTGTTTCCACATCAATAAACTGGTAAGGCATGTTCTTGAATTTAAAATCAAGCTCCAGTTTTTTATCGGTCACATGAAATAAAATTACTTCATGCTTGTTGTATTTTAAGTGTTGCAGCGAGTTGAACAAATCGTTCGTGCTGACGGTATTGTCCATCATGTCACTGAAAATAATTACGAGCGAACGTTTGTGAATCGTTTCGGCAACCTGGTGCATTGCTTCTGAAGCGGCAGTTTGTTTTTTAACTTCCATGCCACCTGAATTCATTGCTTCCTCAAGCTTGAGGTATAATAATTTTTGATGAAGTGTACTGGAACGTGCAGGAGTGTTCTCATCAAGTTTGTCTGAAAAAATACTCAATCCTACCGCATCACGCTGCATTTTAAGTAGGTTCATTATTGCTGCGGCACAATGTGCTGAAAATGTAATTTTATTCATCACGCCTTTTTCCAGGAGATCTTTCCCGGGAAAATGCATGCTCGATGAATTGTCGATGATAATCTGGCAACGTAAATTCGTTTCTTCTTCGTAACGCTTTACAAAAAGCTTGTCTGTTTTACCGTAAAGTTTCCAGTCAATGTGACGGGTAGTTTCGCCGGTATTGTAAAGCCTGTGTTCTGCAAATTCCACTGAAAAACCATGAAAGGGACTCTTGTGCAAACCGGTGATGAACCCTTCCACAACCTGTCGTGCGATAAACTCGAGGTGACTCAGTTGCTGGACTTCCTGTTGGTTGATTGGCACGTTGGGAATGATAAATGATAGATGATAAATGATTTTTTGCGGATGTCAGGGTGTTTCAGTTTTCACTTCAACTAAAAACACAATGTACCAACATATAAAGAAGTGTTAAATATTAAATGATTTTGAAACTGCTTTTCAATTTAATATTTAACACTTTGTTTTTTAATTTGCAGGAACCAAAACTCAGAATTCAAATTTTAATGATTAATAAATACTGAAATTTAGAATAATAAAAGGAATTTAATTGCATCCAACAACTCCATTTATCATTTATCACTTATCATTACATCTGTCCATCCAGCTTGCCAGCAAGAACTGATTTCGGAACTGCGCCAACTTGCTTGTCAACAATTTCACCACCTTTAAAAATCAAAAGGGTAGGGATGTTGCGGATACCATATTTCATTGAGATACCCGGGTTGCTGTCGACATCAACTTTTCCAATAACGGCTTTGCCATCATAATCTTTGCTGAGTTCTTCAACTACAGGACCTACCATGCGGCAGGGTCCACACCATTCTGCCCAGAAATCAACCAATACAGGTTTGTCTGATTTTAATACTAACTCGTCGAAATTCGCGTCTGTGAATTCTATTGCCATGTTGTTTATATTTTAAATTTTAGAGTCTTTGAAATGATAAGTGATAAATGATAGATGATAAATTTGAATGTCCTTTTCGCAAGGGGTTTTTTAGTTCCTTTTATGTTTTAGTGACAAGTGACAAGTGACAAGTGACAAGTTTTTAACAGCGATCTGTTTTTCGACTGCCAACTGCCGACTGCAGACTGGCAACTTTTGTTCCAATCTATGTTCCCTGCCAATCCGTCAGGTATTGATTTTAAAACGGATACCTTGTTTAAATTCCAGTTCTTCAAATAACTTCTTACTGAAATCAACCCGTACCTTTTTTGAGGCAAGTTCCACCCGGCTATCTTTGTCTCTAACAGAGAACTTAACGGGAAGTTTACCGGGATATTCTTTGAGCAGAGTGTCAAGTGTATTTACTGATTCTGAATTGATTTCTTCCAAATCAAGGCTTAAAGTAACGCTTTTCGCGAATTCATTGCCTACATCAGGTAGCATTTTCATGCTGCTGATCTTGATTTCCAGGTTGTTAGGGTCGTTATAACGCGATTGTACCTTGGCCCTCATAAACAGGTAATACTCTGCAGTGAGGTATTGTTTAAATTTCAGGTAATCGTCTGAAAACAAGGCCAGTTCAACTGAGCCGGTGTAATCCTCAATGAACATGGTGCCGAAAGGCTTTCCGGTCTTGGTTACCCTATGATTCGCACTCGTGACAATCCCGGCAAAGGCAATATCCTTACCGCGCAATTTTGTCAGGTCGCTGAGGTGGTTTACTGAAACGTTGCAGAAAGCATCTATTTCAAAACGGAAAGTATCTAACGGGTGGCCCGATACATAGAAACCAACCACATCTTTTTCGTTGCGTAGTTTTTCCAGTTCTGACCATGGTTGTGATGGTTGAAACTTAGGTGCCGGCATTTCGACAGCACTCGCTTCCCCGAAAAGGGAAACCTGCTGAGAATTTTTTGCATCCTGAGCACCTCCGCCATAGCGAATTGCTTTTTCAAGATTGGTAATGTTATTTTCCCTCGGATCCTTTTCGAACCACTGAGCCCTGTGTGAGTGTGTGTCAAAATCAAAAGCACCGGCCATGATCAGACTCTCCATACAACGTTTATTCACGTTCTTCAGATTCACACGGGTTACAAGATCAATCAAGCTTTTGAATTTTCCGACGGTGCTGCGTTCCGCAATAATTGCTTCCACAGCTCCTTCACCAACACCTTTAACAGCTCCCAATCCGAAACGAATTTCGCTCTTATCGTTCACTGCAAAATTGTACATCGATTCATTCACATCAGGGCCGAGTACTTTCAGTCCCATCCGCTTGCACTCTTCCATAAAGAAGGTGATTTTATCGATGTTGGATAAGTTGTGAGTAAGCACAGCCGACATATACTCTCCCGGGTAACGTGCTTTTAAATATGCTGTCTGGTATGCCACGAAAGCATAACATGTAGAGTGTGATTTGTTGAATGCGTATTGCGCAAATGATTCCCAATCGACCCAGATTTTTTCACAGGTCTTAACATCATGGCCATTGGCTTTGCAACCATCCATGAATTTCGACTTCATTTTATTCAGCACTTCAAGCTGCTTCTTACCCATTGCTTTTCGCAGGGTATCGGCATCACCTTTTGTAAAGTTGGCAAGCTTCTGCGAAAGCAACATCACCTGTTCCTGGTAGACTGTAATACCATAAGTTTCCTTCAGGTATTCTTCCATTGCAGGAAGGTCATATGAAACTGCTTCTTTACCAAGCTTACGCGAGATGAAATTCGGGATGTAATCCATTGGACCCGGACGATACAATGCGTTCATTGCAATGAGATCTTCAAACTTATCAGGTTTCAGATCCTTTAAATGCTTTTGCATCCCTGCCGACTCAAACTGAAAAGTACCGTTAGTTTCACCTTTTTGATAGAGTTCAAAAGTCTTTGCATCATCGAGTGGAATAGTATCAATATCGATAACCACCCCATGATTTTGACGAATCAATTCAAGAGCTGATTTAATAATGGTCAGCGTTTTCAAACCAAGAAAGTCCATTTTGATTACGCCGGCATCTTCAATCACTTTTCCGTCATACTGTGTAATCAGCAAATCGGAATCTTTCACTGTGGCAACAGGTATCAGATCGGTGAGATCCTGTGGTGCGATGATAATTCCCGCAGCGTGAATACCTGTTCCGCGGACAGAACCTTCAAGGATCAATGCTTCCTTAATAACCTTTGCCTGCTGATCAACACCTTTATGAATTTCACGGAGCTTTTTTACGTTCTCCATATCATCAGCACCGATGCCTTCTTTTTCCTTCAAACCTTTATCACCATCAATAGGAGCGTTGATCACTCTGTCGAGAGAAATTCCGGGTTTATCGGGTACAAGTTTAGCTAGCATGTTCGCTTCCGAAAGTGGAAGGTCGAGCACCCTTGCCACATCCTTAATGCTCATTTTCGCAGCCATAGAACCATAAGTCACAATTTGTGCAACCTGGTTTTTGCCATATTTGTCGACTACATAATCAATTACTTTTTGACGGCCTTCATCATCGAAGTCCGTATCAATATCGGGCATTGACTTACGATCGGGATTAAGAAAACGCTCAAACAGCAAATTGTACTTAATCGGATCAATGTTGGTGATGCCGATACAATATGCGACTGCAGAACCGGCTGCCGAACCTCTGCCTGGTCCAACAAAAACACCCATCTCACGACCTGCCTTAATGAAATCGGAAACGATCAGGAAGTAACCTGCGAATCCCATTGTTTGCACTGTATGCAACTCAAAATTCAAGCGCTCTTCAATTTCGGCAGTAATTTCACCATAACGTTTGCGCGCACCTTCGTAGGTGAGATGTTTCAAATAATCATCCTGCGTTAAAAAACCTTGCGGGATGGTATAGTTGGGAAGGAGAATGTCTTTTTTAAGATTCAGTATTTCCACTTTATCGACCACATGGTTTGTATTGTCGATAGCTTCCGGAATATCACTGAACAGTGCCGACATTTCATCCGGCGTTTTGAAATAAAACTGGTCGTTATAAAATGCAAAGCGTTTGCCCTTCGAAAACATTTCGTCGTCGGAGAACTCTTTCATGGTTGGAGTGCTCTGTTTCTCACCCGTGTTGATGCACAGAAGAATGTCGTGTGCATTTGCATCCTGCTGATCCACATAATGCGAATCGTTGGAAGCAATCACACGCACATTGTATTTCGAAGCCCATCGAAGTAAAAGTGAATTCACCTTATTCTGTTCCGGGATATCGTGGCGTTGAATTTCTATGTAGTAATCTTCCCCGAAAAGGTTGAGCCACCACTGAAATTCTTTCTCAGCCTCATCTTCACTTTTGGTAAGAATAGCTTGTGGGACCGATGCTCCAAGGCAACAGGTGGTAGCAATGAGTCCTTTGTGGTATTTCAAAACCAGGTCCTTGTCGATCCTTGGATATTTTCCATAAAGACCTTCCATATAACCGAGTGAGCACATTTTTACCAGGTTTTGGTACCCCTCCGCATTTTTTGCAAGGAACAATTGGTGAAAGCGTCTGTCTTTATCTTCTTTGGTGAAAACCCTTTTATAGCGATTTTCAACAAGATAAAATTCACAGCCTACAATCGGCTTTACTTTAAGCTTACCATCCTCAGTTTTATGCTTGTATGCTTCAGCCACAAATTGAAAGGCTCCAAACATATTCCCGTGGTCGGTAATAGCCAGGGCGGGCATGTTATGTGCAGCTGCTTTTTTGTAGAGTTTTGAAATATCGGCTGCCCCATCGAGCAGCGAAAACTGGGTATGTACGTGTAAATGAGAAAACTGGGGCATTTTTTGGGGGTAATTTTACTTTGAGAAAAGAGATTCCTGGAAATAATTCCTGAACCGTAAAAATACCGAAAAGAAAGGAGTCGGCCAGTCGTGTTAATAAATTTTGAAAAGTCCGTAACAGGCTTATATAAAAGCAGAAAGCAACCGGGAGCGATCGCGGTTGCTATTCTTACGTTGTCATTTGAGTTGAACTTCTTGACCTTTTATATTTCCATAGGCAGTGTGTTTTTGTTCGTGATTGTGATACAATGATAGGGGTGTTTTTAAGCGTATGTTCGCCGCATTTCAGGAATTGTGTCAGCTGTAAGAATTACAGGAAATAAAGCCTGAAACATGCCGAAATGACTATTCCCAAATCCAACTTTCCAGTCTTTACGCGGTTCTTGAAAATGTAAGGCTATTTACATTTGACTGTACTATGTTTTGCTTTTTGCGGAAGTCAATATTTTACTTCAAAAGAAACTTACGAAAGCAGATTTTTTTTTCGGGTAAAATCTTCTTTATTTTTCGTGAAAAGAGGAGAAAAGCAACACCTTCGGGTGATTTTAAGCCTGCAACAATTAAATGTGTTATGGCTTTTTGTTAGTTTTGACCGTTCACATTTAAATATCATGAAACGATCACTCCGCTATTTGCTGCTAATTCTCCTGATGTCATCAGGAATTTCTGTTTTACAGGGTCAGACTACCTACACGTTAAATTTCCCCAATCCAAATTCACATTATATTAAAGTGGATGTCACCTTCAGGGATGTAGGTCGCGATTATGTGGATATCAAAATGCCGGTATGGACTCCCGGATCGTACCTGGTGAGGGAATATTCAAAGAATGTGGAGGGATTTGTGGCATACAATGTCTCAGGCGTTCAGTTAAGAGTGGAGAAAGTGCGAAAGAATGTTTGGAGAGTGTATCATGGGATTTCAAAATCCATTAATTGCACCTATTGGGTATATGCAAATGAATTGAATATCAGGTCGTGTTTTGTGGATGATGAACAAGGGTATATCAATGGAGTAGGAGTGTTCATGTACGCTGATACTCTGAGAAGCAAGCCATATAACGTGCTTATTCGTCCGCCATCGCAATGGACAACTATTTCAACGGGCCTTAGCCAGATACTGGACGATTCATGGGCACGAACCGCAATCGATTATAACGAACTGGTGGATGCTCCTATAATAATGGGCAAACACAAAACATTCACATTCGATTATCACGGAATTCCGCATCAGGTGGCCATGATAGGTGAAGCCAAGTATGATTCCATTAAAATCAAGAATGATTTTTACAAGATAGTAGAACAATGCACGAAGATATTCGGTGAAAATCCCAATAAAAATTACACGTTTATCATTCACAATTCTCTTGCCGGCGGGGGTGGTCTGGAACATCACAATTCCTGCTCTATCATGACTGCCCGCACCAGTTATGATACTGAAAAAGGATATAAAAGCTTTCTCAGCCTTGTAGCTCATGAATATTTGCATTTATGGATGGGGAAACGCATACGATCAATGGAATTGGGTCCTTTTGATTACGAAAATGAAGTGTACACCCGACAACTTTGGTTTTTCGAAGGATTTACATCTTTCTACGATGACTACCTGGTGTATCGTGCAGGATTTTATACGGAAGCAGAATATCTTGAAACGGTGAAATCGAATATCCAGAATATGCTGAATACTCCGGGCGATAAAGTGCAATCAGTAAGTGAAGCCAGTTTCGATGCGTGGATCAAGTATTACCGCAAGAATGAAAACACCAAAAATTCACAGGTTTCCTATTATACAAAAGGTGCGGCTGTCGCAACTGTACTTAACCTTGATTTTCTTAACACCACAGGAGGAAAGCAATCACTTGATACACTCCTGAATGTATTGTATAACCAACATTATAAAACCGTGAACAGGGGTTTAACAGACAGTGAGCTTCAAGACTTCATTGAGAATATAGGAGAACAGGATTATGATAATTTTTTTGCCTGGTACATCAATGGAACCCATGAATTGCCTGTCGAAGAGTATTTACTAATGGCAGGCATGACACTCAAAAGGGTGGATGGAATGAAACAACCAGCAGGTTATTTAGGAGCAACAATGAATCTGACAGGTAACAAACTTGTGGTTACCGAAATTGAACGTGAAAGTCCTGCCTGGACTACCGGTCTGAGTGCAAACGATGAAATTACCTCTATCGATAATCAAAATCCTGAGAAAGTCGCAAATTACCTTGCCGGGAAAGCACCCGGTACCACTGTAAAAATCAAATTCATCCGCGCAGGTTTGCCAAAGGAAATCAGCATCACTTTAGGAGAACCTGTCGCAAAGGAATTTGTGTTGGAAAATGTATTAAAACCAACAGAAATGCAGCTAAAGGTTCGTAAGGCCTGGCTTGGAAAGTGAGTTGTTGAGTTGTTGGGTTGTTGGGTTGTTGGGTTGTTGGGTTGTTTATGTTAAATAGGCAGGCATCATTTCGATTTTACATTATCCATGCATAGCCAATTAAAGTCTTATAATTTATTATGACATCTTTCGAAATTAATAAGCAGTGTAAAACTCATTCCTCTCATTTTCACATTTCCCCATTCTCCCATTCCCTCATTCTCTAATTCTCTCATTTCCCCATTCTCCCATTCCCTTATTCTCTAATTCTCTCATTTCCCCATTCTCCCATTCCCTCATTCTCTAATTCTCACATTTCCCCATTCTCCCATTCCCTCATTCTCTAATTCTCACATTTCCTCATTCTCTAATTCTCTAATTCTCTCATTTCCCCATTCTCTAATTCTCCTATTTCAAAATGAAATTGCATTTTCAACTAAGTTTTGGCTTTCTTTTTTCATTTATTTCATTCGCCTATTCCCAGGATGTTGCAAAACTCAATTCGCAGAATAAATCACTCACTTACGATGAGGCCATTGCTGCTTACCAAACCCTTGCTGCAAATACAAAAAAAGCAAAGCTCTTTACGGAAGGATTAACTGATTGTGGTCGTCCGTTGCACCTTTTTGTGATCTCAAATGATGGCACTTTCGACCCTGAATCGGCACGAAAAAAAGGGAAGTCTGTTATTTTGATTAACAATGGAATTCACCCGGGTGAGCCCGATGGTATTGATGCAAGTATTAGGCTTTCGCAGGATTTCCTTAGCGGGAAGGAAAAGCTTCCTGATAACGTGGTGATTTGTATTGTGCCTGTTTATAATATTGACGGATCACTGATGCGGAATTGTTGCAGTCGTGCCAATCAGAATGGTCCTGAGAAGTATGGTTTCCGTGGCAATGCGAAGAACCTTGATTTGAATCGTGATTTCATTAAAGCGGATGCTGAAAACACGCGCTCGCTGATCAAAATATTCCGCCGCTGGGATCCGGATGTGTTTGTGGACACGCATGTGAGCGATGGTGCCGATTACCAATATACTATCACTCTCATCAGCACACAACACAATAAACTGGGCGGACCGGCAGGGGAGTATCTGAAAAAAGAAATGACTCCAGGGTTGTTTGCCATGATGAAAGCAAAGGGACATGAGATGTCGCCATATGTGAATACCTCAAAATACGACGACACTCCTGAAAATGGAATCTATGGATTTATGGAAGTGCCGCGATTTGCAAGTGGCTATGCAGCTTTGTTCAACTGCCTTGCGTTTGTCACCGAAACACACATGCTCAAGCCGTTTCCAGCGCGTGTGGATGCTACCATTGCTTTCCTGAAAACTGTCGTGACTTATACATCAGTCAACTCTGGTAAAATTCTGGAAATCCGAAAGCAATCTAAAGAGTTGACAAAAACAAAAAAGGAATTCCCAATGAGTTGGCAACTTGATTCTACGCAATTTGAACAAGTGGAATTCAAAGGTTACGAAGCAGAATATCGCGTAAGCAAAGTAACAGGGCAGGAGCAATTGTATTTTAATCAGCAGCGTCCTTTTACCCGCCAGGTTAAATTTTACGATCAGTTTAAGCCTGCCACTATCGTGACGAAACCTGAGTTTTATATATTACCCCAGGCATGGAGTGAAGTAGTGGATCGGATGCTTCTCAATAACATCCAAATGACTCGTCTGAATGCTGATACTGCTATTGCAATTGAAACCTATATCATCAATGACTTCAAAACATCAAAGGAGGCTTACGAGGGACATTATCTTCACCACACAACTGTAGTAACTTCCGCTGTTAAAATTGTGCAATACAGAAAAGGTGATTACCTCATTCCTGTGAATCAGGAAGGCAACCGTTTTATAGTAGAAACCCTGGAGCCTATTGGTCCTGATTCCTGGTTCAACTGGGGATTTTTCGATGCCATGCTGCAGCAGAAAGAATGGTTTTCGGCTTATGTATTTGATGGAATGGCAGAAAAACTGCTCAACGAAAATCCTACTCTGAAAGCGGAGTTTGAAAAAATGAAATCAGAGGACAAAGAATTCGCCTCCGACAGCTTCTCCCAGCTTTATTTCCTCTATAAAAAATCTCCCAATTTTGAGGATTATAGGAGGTATCCGGTAGGGAGGATTCAGGAATGAAGTAGGCAGGAGGGTCCCCCCACCCCGACGGGGTTAGGTTTTCCGCAGCTTTTTTCCCATAAACAGAAACCCAACTGCAGTCAAAACACCTGTAACAATAAAAAAGGTGAACATATTATCGAACCCGCTTTTTTCAGCAATTGTTAAACCGATTAACGGCGCTCCGATGATTGAAAGTCCGAAGGCGATTGAATACAATGCGGAATATTGTCCTTGACGATCAGGTGGTGAAATGGACAGCATGTAATTCATCATGAAAGGCATGGCAAGAATTTCGGAAAGCGTGATTATGAGGGTGTAGGTCACGGCCCACATAATGGCACCTTCTCCACTTTTAAGAATGAAAAAGGCAACCGGAATACACAATGTACCTGCAACAATGTAAGCAAACATTTTCCGGGTCTTTTCGATGAAGTAGATCAGTGGCATTTCAATAACCACAACCAGAATTCCATTTAATGCTAGCAGGTATCCGATTACATCTTCAGTGTATTTCGGAACCTTGCTGAAGTATTGGGGCACGCTGGCGAATAGTTGGAAGAAGCAGGTACCATAAATTGCGACGAGCAAAATGAAAACCAGGAACGGTACATTATGATATGCTGACAGACTCTTGGGTTCTGCTATTTCTGCCTTTACAACCGGAGCGGCTTTCGGCTTTCGCGGAAGGTATGCGTAAAGCATAATTGCAGCGGCAAAACTGCTGCAGGCATCAATGATGAATAGCCATTTGTATCCAAGTTTTATTGCAATCAATCCGCCCATTGCTGGACCTAATGAAAAACCAAGATTCACTGCGAGCCGGATCAGTGAAACTGAACGTGTACGGTTTTCCGGAGTGCTGTAATCGGCAATCGCAACTGAATTTGCGGGACGAAACATATCCGCCGCAAACGAATAAAAGAAGATAACAATGATAATCGGCCACATCGTTTTGAGTGGTATTATCAGCAGTAAAATGAGCCCGCATGAAATAAGCGAGAACAGCATGGTATTGAAATAACTGAATTTATCGGTCAGCCAGCCACCTGCATAACTCCCGGCCACACTTCCTGCCCCATAAAAACTCATGATAAATCCAGCATCTCCAATCGAAAAGTGCAGGTCGTTTGTCAGGTAAAGCGAAGTAAACAGCAATACCATCGAACCGCTCCTGTTGATGAACATGGTAATCGCCAGTATCCAGGTATTTCGCTGAAGATTGGAAAAAACGTTTTTATAAATGGAAATCAGAGCTATTGACATCGAACTACAAATTCAGCAAAACCCAAAAGTAAACAGATAATTATCACTTAAAATTTAGCACTTAGCATTTAACATCAGTTAGTTAATTTGTTGATTATAAACAATTTAAAAAGATTTTAATGAACATTTTGGCTTACCACGGCAATTTCCCGCCCTTTTATTTCCTTTTAAGGAATATTTTTCGCACCTTTGCCGCCCCAAATATTGGAGATATTGGGGGAGTGAAAAATTAAACTACTAAAAACAAACCAAAAAAATGCCAGCAAAAATCAGGTTACAAAGGTTTGGTAAAAAGGGTTATGCCTATTACCACATAGTGGTGGCGGATGTACGTGCTCCAAGGGATGGTAAATTTATTGAGAGAATCGGGTCTTACAATCCGAACACGAATCCAGCCACAATTGAGTTAAACAAGGAAAAAGCCATGGAATGGCTTCGCAAAGGTGCTCAGCCTACCGACACCACTCGCGCAATTTTATCCTACCAGGGTGTACTGTACAAGTACCACTTGCAGCGTGGGGTATCAAAAGGAATGGTTACCCAGGAAGCTGCTGACGCAAAATTCAGCGCATGGGAATCAGAGAAACTTGCTAAAATCGGCAATAAAGTTTCCGGTCTTTCTGATGCTAAGCGTGAAGATGCTAAAAAACGTCTTGCTGATGAAGCTAAGGTTCGTGAAGCTAAAGCAAAAGCAATCCAGGATAAACTGGCTGCTGATACTGCTGCTGCAACAGAAACTGCAACTGAAGAAGCTCCTGCTGAAAACGATGCACCTGCTGCTGAAGCCGGAGAAGCACCAGCTGAAAATTAAAAAAGTCGCCTCTTCACTACCGACGCAATGGAGCATGATGGTTATTACCTTTTAGGATCCATCTACCGCACGCACGGAGTGAAAGGAAATGTGATAGTCCGCATCGATGTGGATGAACCAGCCGCCTACAAGAAATTGCAGGCGGCTTTTTTGGAACTGGATGGCAAGCTCCATCCTTACAAAGTAACCGCAACTTCCATCCTGAACGATCAGCTCATTTTGCACCTGGAAGGAGTGGAGGACATGGACGAAGCGGAGAAACTCATCAGGGTTCCCATTTTTCTTCCCATGAAGGATTTGCCCAAACTCAAAGGAAAAAAAATCTACCTGCACGAAGCAGTTGGCATGCTGGTTATTGATGCCGTAGAAGGGGAACTTGGACGTATCGAAAAAATTTACGACCTGCCCGAACAACCAATGGCAAGTGTACCCCTAAATGGCAAAGAACTGCTTTTCCCAATCATCGCAGCTTTTATTGAGCGTGTCGACCGTGAAAACAAGGTGCTTTATGTGAACCTGCCTGAAGGACTTGTTGGCATTTATCGTTGAAAGTTAAAATGTTGATTTTTTAAGTTGGGTTTCCAATATCTCATAACTCTTCAACCCCAAACCCATCAACTCATCAACCCAACAACTCACCAACTCAAAACCCAATTTTTGAATAATCAATAATAGTCTCTATATTTGTTGATAGCTCAAATATTAAGCAATGACGATTTTTTATGTCGCAAAACGACTTTCGCTTTAAACAATTTGTTGTTCGTCAGGATCGATGTGCCATGAAAGTGGGCACCGATGGGGTACTTTTAGGTTCCTGGATTAATCCGGGAAATGCACTGAGGATATTGGATATCGGCACCGGCACCGGATTGATTGCTCTCATGATGGCTCAAAAATCAAATGCGATTGTAGATGCCATCGACATTGATGAAAGTGCTACTCAACAGGCAGAAGAAAATTTTAGTTTATCACCCTGGCCCGACAGGTTGAATGCGCTCAACGAATCACTCCAGGAGTTTACAGCACATACACAGCATCGTTATGACCTGATCGTAAGTAATCCTCCATATTTCATGGGAGCGCATCCTGCACCTTCTGAGGCCCGTAATCTGGCAAGGCACATGGACGATGCGCTGAGTATAGAAGAGTTGGCCGAATGTGTGAAGAAATTACTGACTCCGAGTGGACAATTTTGTGTGATACTCCCTTTTATGGAAGGAATGAAATTCAGAGAGTATGCCGAATTACACGGCCTTTACGCCAGCCATCTCACGAAAGTGAAAACGAAAATCGAAAAACAGGAAAAACGTTTGATGATGGTGTTTGAAGTGACGCGCAAGGACCAGGTGGAGGAGGAGCTTGTTATTCAGGAAGAGGATATGTCCTACACGCAACAATACATCGACCTCACCAGCGAATTTTATATGGGGCTGCCGAAGTCGCGCAATTAAAAATTTCGCTTATTACTTTTCTTCAAAACGAATTCCCATTTCTTCAAGTGCTTTCAAAACGGGAGTGTAAATTTCCTTCATCACCGGTATGTGAACTCCGGTAAGTTGAATTTTTCCATCCAGGATCAATCCTGCTGCAATTCCCAGAGGTAAACCAACTGTTTTTGCCATAGCCGTGAACAATTGATCTTCACCTTTTACTACAAGTGATGAGGTAAGTTTTTCAGGTTTTCCTTTACGGAGAAATTCAAACTGGTGCTGCATCACAATCATGTCTTTGTCATTAGGCTGCAGTTTCCATTTTTTCTCAAGAAGATCCTGAAGTATCATCGCGGGTGATGCATCTGAAATTGAAATCTTGTCCTCACCCAGAATACCTGTCCATAATACCTTTGTCATTGCTTCGCCCTCTGAAGGTAATCCGCAAAATGCAGCAACTGCATCCACGAGTTTATCTTTCTTGCTGGAAGCCGGTAAAAATGCTGTAACGAGTTCTGCATAAGTGAGTGTTTCACATTTTTCAACTTTGTAGCTGTCGTCAGTGAGACCCAGTTTCACAAAAACATCCCATGCCCTGCAATATCCTGACTGCCGCAAAGTACCTCTCAAGAGTGTTGGAATATTTTCAATATTGTAATGATGACGATAGGCAAGCGAATCACGGTTGGCGTATCCATCAAATGCACCACAGCCATCCACTTCAATTTTTTCAATATCCGTAAAGAGGCGATTGTAAGGAATGTATTTGTACTGTCCGTTCCGGATGTAACAAGCTGTTCCTTGTCCGGCCAGAATCACATTTCTCGGATTCCATGAAAATTTATAACCCCATGGATTGTCGTTTGACTCTGGTGCAACCAACCCGCCGGTGTACGATTTAAATGAAACCAGTTCACATCCTTCATTTTGAAGGCGGTCAATCACTTCCATCGCCGACATATGATCGATCCCCGGATCGAGTCCACATTCATTAAGTATGAGAATACCATTTTGCACAGCGGCTTCATGCAACGCAACCATATCTGCATTGATATAGGATGCCGTGATGAAATGCTTTTTGAAAGTCACGCAATCTGCCGCCACCAGGTGATGCAAATGAGGAGGAAGAAGCGAGATGATGAGGTCAGATTTTTGAACTTCAACCTCCCGGCGTGTGGCGTCGTTTACATCAAATTCAATAGCCCTTGCCCTGGGATGAGCTCCTGTTTTTTCGCGTGCTGACGCTTCCGAAACATCGCCAATCACAATTTCCCATTGCCTGGATTCGGCTTGTTCAAGCAGGTAACGTATAAGAGCGGAAGAGGACCTGCCGGCACCAATCAGGAGTATTTTTTTCATAGAGATGATTCAGGTTGCGAAATTATTACTAATTCCCTCGTGTATGATCCGAAATTGTCAATAAAATATTTGAACGTGTGTTTAATCAGTAAGCGCAATCTATAAATTTGCTTTTATGGTCTGGTTCTTTTGGCACAACAATTGCCATGAGGCTGGAAATTAACTCCAAACCACAGTTACTATATGAAATCACTACGACTCCTGGCCCTCGTATCATTACTTTTGATAGGGGGACGTGCAGCATTTGCACAAAACTCCAACGCAATTATTTTCACTGAAAATGGTGAGCGATTTACAGCTATTCTGAATGGACTTCGTCAAAATGAAAAACCTGAAACGAATGTCAAAATTGAAGGACTCAATGCCAATTTTTACCAGGTAAAAATCATTTTTGAAGAGACTTCCCTCGGACAGAAAAATTTTAACATGGGCATCGATCCCGGAACAGAAACAACATACATTATCAAAAGGAACAATAAAAATGAATATGTGCTGAGGCCAATGAGTATGGTTCCGATTGCAGAAGCACCTCCAACAACTTCCGGAACTTCAGTGGTAGTTTATGATCCGGGTGCGGCACCCTACACAGGAGAAACTACAGTAACTCAGCAAACCACTACTACCACCACTTCAGGTTCGCCTTCAGGAACAGGTGTTTCAGTTGGTGTGAATGTGAGTGATGATGTCGCAAATTTTTCAATGAATGTGGCAGGATTCGATGGAACCTCTACAACGAATTCTCAGCAAACCACTACTGTCACCACTACAACTACCACTTCGTCTTCTTCCATGTCACCTCCTCCTGCTACTCAGGCACCACCTCCTGCATATCACATGCCCGGATATAGCGGTCCTGTAGGATGTGATTACCCGATGGAAAAAGGGGATTTTGATTCGATGAAAGGCTCCATTAAATCAAAATCATTCGAAGACAGCAAACTTACTCTGGCGAAACAGGTGATCAACAGCAACTGTCTTTTATCATCGCAAGTTAAAGAGGTGATGCAGCTTTTCACATATGAAGAAAGTAAACTTGATTTTGCGAAATATGCTTATGGCCGCACTTACGATATTGGCAATTATTATAAAGTAAACGATGCCTTCACTTTTGAAACTTCTATTGATGAACTCAACAGTTATATCAATTCGTACAGCAGGTAATTGGAATAGATAATC
>Ga0190274_10000265_pt1 | contig 33847 bp, 27 predicted proteins | sample Popmic531T_FD_133002 | JGI IMG/M metagenome (GOLD analysis project Ga0190274, IMG submission 133002) | Populus adjacent soil microbial communities from riparian zone of Yellowstone River, Montana, USA - 531 T | ecosystem: Environmental > Terrestrial > Soil > Riparian zone | place: USA: Montana... | reverse complement strand
TGAAATGGTTTGTCCGAATACCAATTTGCTTTTTGGAAAACTGCTGCAAAAACTGCTGCAATTCATTATCAATACGTTTAGAATTAAAACTGCATTCTTCAACGATGCTGTTGCGAAGCTTTCAGAACCGGCTGAAGAAGACCGCTACCTCATTAACCTGGCTTCGGCTTATTGTCCATACTGGGGATTTGTTTTTCCAAAAACAAACTGGCTGAGTTCCGATTCACTCCTTACAGATGTGGAAAGGATCAGCGGATGGAAAGAAGAATACCTGCATACCCTGAAGTTCATCAGTTACAAGAACAGAGGTAAACGACTGCTGCTTAAAAATCCGCCCAATACGGCGCGTATCCGCCTGCTGCTTGAAATGTTTCCTGACGCGAAGTTTATTTACATCTACCGCAATCCATTCCACCTTTTTTATTCGATGAAAAATATGTGGAAGAAAGCAATCCTGAAATTTTATTGTCTCCAAAGGATCAGTGAAGAGGAACTTGATACCATCATATTCAACCACTACAACGATCTGCTTGGGAGATATGAAGCAGAGAAAGAACTTATTCCTGCAGGCAATCTTGCCGTTATCCCATATGAAGAATTACGCGCAAATCCATTGAAGACGATTGGCCGGATTTATTCTGAACTCAATCTGCCTGGTTTTTCGGCTGCAAAACCGGCTATCCAAAAGCTGCTTGGAGCTGAATCGAATTACAAAAATTTCCGGTACAGCTTCAGCATCGAGACTTTCCAGAAGATTGAAAAGTATTGGGGTAAGAGCGTCAGGCAGGGGCATTACCAGGATACGAAAACCGGAACATGATGCGTTTTGATATCACAGGTTTGTTTGAATTATACGGGCTGATTTTTTTTCTGCTCATCACCGTTTATTATTTCATTCCCGCAGGTATTTGGTATTATATTTTTTTCGTGCTCAACCGGAAAAAGTGGAATCATATGCGTGTGCAAAAATATTTTCCCGTGAGAAAGCAAATCCTGCGGGAGATCCGCTATTCAATTTTGTCGGTTGCAATTTTTTCACTGGTAGCATTGGGACTTGTGTTGTCAATCCGAAACGGAGGAACGTTGATGTATTTTGAAGCTGGCAATTATGGGATTGTATATTTTATCCTGAGTCCGCTGTTGGCATTTATTCTGCATGACACCTTATTTTACTGGTTGCACAGGTTCATGCATCTCAAAATTGTATTCCGTTATATTCACCTGGTTCATCACAAATCAACAAACCCCACACCATTTTCAATCTATGCCTTTCAACCCGGGGAAGCAATAATTCAATCTTTACTCTATGCGCTTATCCTGTTCACGATTCCAATACATCCTTACACGTTCGGATTCTTCATGGCTTACAACCTGTTCATCAACCTTTCCGGTCATTCCGGCTACGAATTCATGGCAGAGAAATTCAGGAATCATTGGCTTTATCGCTTTCAGAATACGGTGACTAACCACGATTTGCACCATACAAAATTCAATTGCAATTATGGGTTTTACTTTACTTTCTGGGACAGGATCATGGACACGCTTAAGGGAGACACATCGAACAAGCAGGGAAAAAACAAATCCTGACATCTATATTTCTTACTTTCGCAGAAAGTTTCCATCTAAAATTTTATTTGAAGAAATCGGTTTCTTTCTAAGAGATGAGTAAGGCATTTATTATCGGCGAAAATATTGTCAGCCCGTTGGGTTTTACTACCGAAGAAAATTTCAGAAATGTTTCTGAAAATATTTCAGGAGTCATGACCATCAACAACCCCGCTTTTATTCCTGTCCCATTCAGCGGCGCAAGGATTGAGGATGACAAGCTTGATAAAGCATTCAGTCAACTTCAAGTTACCGGAAAATTTACACGACTGGAAAAGATGATGCTGCTTTCCATCACAGATGCAGTAGAGAAGTCTGGGATTGACCCTTCTGCACCGGATTCACTTTTTGTTTACTCGACGACTAAGGGAAACATCGAGTTGCTGGATAAAAAATTTGAAAAAGATTTTGATAAGGACCGGGTTCAGATTTGGAGAACTGCAGAAATTGTTTCTGAAAATTTTAAAAACAGGAACAAGCCGGTGATCATTTCGAACGCATGTATTTCAGGAGTGGTCGCAATCATGTACGCCACCGAACTTATTCAGCAGGGGAAATTTAAAAATGCTGTCGTTTGCGGTATGGATGCCCTCACTGAATTTGTAGTCAGCGGTTTCCAGTCATTCCTGGCCATCAGTCCGGAACCTTGCAAGCCCTTCGATAAATTCAGGACTGGAATTTCACTCGGGGAAGCGTGCGCAACAATTGTACTTTCTTCTTCAAAAAAAATGAACGGAGAACAAGCCATTGAAATAATTGGTGGCGCTACAAGCAACGATGCAAATCACATTTCCGGCCCTTCAAGAACAGGCGAAGGATTGGTGAAGGCAGTAGATGCAATCCTTTCACGGTACAAGTTGAATCAAAAGGATATAGATTTTATTTCCGCCCATGGCACAGCGACACCATACAATGACGAGATGGAGGCTATTGCTTTCTCACGGACCGGCCTGGATAAAATTCCTGTAAACAGTTTCAAAGGATATTATGGTCACACGCTGGGAGCTGCAGGTGTGCTTGAAACGGTGCTCACTGCACAAAGCATGAAACAAAATCTCCTTATAAAATCGTTGGGATATGATGAACATGGTGTATCAATACCGTTGCACGTTATCAGGGCAAATAAATCGCAGGAAATAAGTACTGCACTGAAGGTTGCATCAGGATTTGGAGGTTGCAATGCTGCGATGCTATTAAAGAAAGTTGCAGGATGAAAAATTACAGGATCACTTCTTCAGTTGTTTTACGTGATGGTGTAGCGACCTGCGACCGGAAAGTTTTCCTGGAAAAGCCGGGATCTGAAGTTTCCTCTTTCTGCAAAGATTTATACCGTACGCTGAATACGGATTATTCCAAGTTTTTTAAAATGGATAACCTGTGCAAGCTAGCTTTCATTTCCGCTGAACTGCTTTTAAAAAATCGTTCAATCGCCGGGTATCAATCCAATGAAGTTGCACTGGTATTCTCCAATGCAAGCGCTTCATTGGATACGGATAAAACTTATTTCGGATCGGTTGAGGACAAGGCAAAATATTTTCCCAGCCCGGCTGTATTTGTTTACACTCTGCCAAACATCATGATGGGAGAGCTGTGTATCAGGCACAAGCTGACGGGTGAAAACACTTTCTTTGTTTCTGAAAAATTCGATGCGGAGCTGGTTTCCTCTTATGCCGGCAACCTCCTGTCAACCGGAAAAGCCAGGTGCGTGATTGCAGGATGGGTTGAAATCAATGAGAAGAATTGGGAAGCAGCGATGTTTCTAATCGAGCACGGAGGTCAAGAAGAAGATCGGCTGCTTTTACCGGGATCTATGGAGGAAATATTTAACAGTAAATGAACCTCGTCATTTCATCATTAGCTTTTCAATAAACACGCTGTCGTCTGTTTCAATTTTAAGGAAGTACAATCCGGGGCCGAATTTTGGGTAATAGGTTCCGGGAGTGGGTGAGTAGTACTTTAATTTAAGTGAAGATTGAGTATGGCCTTTCGCCAGTCAAAAGAAAGTGCTTAAAAACGTTAATTGAAAGGAAGTTTAAACGAAATTTACACCCTTAAACGGAATTTAAAATTATGGAAGACCTTATTTCGAAGCTAAAAGAAGAAATAATCATACAGCTCAATCTTGAAGATAAAACTCCTGCCGATATCGATTCCGATGCTCCGCTTTTTGGGGATGGGCTTGGACTTGATTCAATCGATGCGCTGGAACTCATTGTTCTTCTCGAAAAAAATTATGGGCTGAAACTGGATAAACCTGAAGACGGAAGAACTGTTTTTTATTCAGTAAGTTCAATGGCTGAATTTATCCAGTCAAAGAAAAAATAAACCTGGAATCCGGAATGCATCTTTGATGGTCTTCCTGGAAATTCCAGTCAGTAAACAGAATCAGTTATGCAAAGGCGTGTGGTTGTAACGGGCTTGGGTATTGTTTCCGCCATTGGCGACAATGTGGACGAAACAATTCAATCGCTGTTTGGGTCCAAATCCGGCGTATCAAAAATAACTATTCTTAAAACAGCGCTCAGTGAAACACATCCTGCTGCTGAAGTAAAAAAAACAAACGAGGAATTACGGATTGCCGCCGCTTTACCAGGAGGATATTATTCCCGCACCACACTGTTCGGTATGATTGCAGCAAAGCAGGCGTTGTCTTCTTCGAAAATTGAAGACGTCAGGTCATTGCGCACGGGATTTATTTCTGCAACAAGTGTAGGAGGAATGGACCGGACAGAAATTTTTTACGATGAATTTTTGAAAGACAATTCCCGGGGTCATTTGCATGATGTGATCACACATGATTGCGGTGAAAGCACTGAAGCCATCGCTGCCGAGCTTGGCATAAAGGATTTTGTGGATACCATCAGCACAGCCTGTTCATCCTCTGCCAATTCAATTATGATTGGCGCGAAAATGATCAGGCAGGGACTTCTCGACCGTGTGGTTGCAGGAGGCACTGATGCATTGTCAAGGTTCACACTCAACGGTTTCAATTCCCTGATGATCCTCGACAGGCAACCTTGTCAGCCATTTGATGAAAACAGGAGGGGACTGAACATGGGAGAAGGTGCGGGCTATATTGTGCTTGAAGCGCATGACAATCCCGGTGTGGATGGAAAAGAAATTTTCGGCGAGCTTACCGGCTATGCAAACACCAATGATGCCTACCATCAGACGGCTTCATCTCCTGATGCAAAGGGAGCAGTGATGGCGATGACGCAAACGATGCAGATGGCAAAAATTTCTCCTGCAGAAATTGATTACATCAACGCACATGGTACGGGTACTCCAAACAACGACCTTACAGAGGAGACGGCGATCAGTAAAATCTTTGGGCAGGAAATTCCTCCGTTCAGTTCCACAAAGGCATTTACAGGGCATACGCTTGCAGCAGCAGGAGGCATCGAAGCAGTATTAAGTTTGTTGTCAATTAAACACAATTTGATCTTCCCCAACCTGCGCTATGAAATGAAAATGAAAGAGTTTGAATTCAGTCCGACTACTGAACTTAAAAAACAAAAGCTCAACCACGTGATGTCAAACTCATTTGGTTTTGGCGGAAACAATTCCTCATTGTTGTTTTCACGCTGGCAGAAATAAGAATTAAGTCATGGCAATGTATATCAGGTCAGCTTCATGTATTTCTCCGCAGCAATCATTTGGTGCGGCAGTTTTACCTGCAACTGAAATTTCGTTGACGGCAAACAAGGTGAACGCGATTGAACCGGATTATAAAACGCACCTGAACATCCCGGCTGCAAGGAGGATGAGCAGGCTGATCAAAATGGGTGTATGTGCCGCATTGAATTGCCTGAAAGATGGCGGTGTTGCAGTTCCTGATGCAATCATTTCAGGCACCGGTTTGGGTTGCATGGAAGATTCAGAAAAATTCCTCGCTTCTCTCATTACCAATAATGAACAAACGCTTTCTCCCACGGCATTCATTTTCTCCACGCACAATACTGTTGCGGGGCAGGTTGCTTTGTTGTTGCAGTGCAATAACTATAACTTCACGCATACCCACAGGGGACTATCGTTCGAGAATACGCTGATGGATGCAAAGCTTTTCCTGAATGATAATCCACAGGCGCAGGTGCTTGCCGGGGCCACCGATGAAGTGACTGAAACCAGCTTTAAGATTTTACAACGGTTGGGTGCGGTGAAAAAAGAAACGATCGGGACAGAAAGTATCAAAACACCAACTTCTTCCGGAACGGTTGCAGGAGAAGGCTCGGCTTTCTTTCTCATTAACAGTACTGCAAATGAAAATGCGCTTGCAAAAATTTCCGGACTCACCACATTCTCGAACCCGGCCAATGAAAATGAAATTCATTCGAACATTCATAGATTTGTGAGTGATCATCATATAACTGAAAATGATTTAATCCTGTATGGTTTTAACGGCGATGTAAAAGGTGACGGCATCTACACTGAAGTCAAAAAGAAATTTTTCGAAAGCAACCCTGCGGGATACTTCAAACACCTGTGTGGGGAATATCATACTTCGACTGCATTCGCCTCCTGGATAGCGGCATTGATGCTGAAAAATCAACAGGTTCCGGGCTACGTGCTGCTGAATAATCAACCGTCTCGAGGTGAATTGAACAGGGTCTTGATTTTCAACCATTATAAAGGAAGGGAATTTGCGCTCATCCTTCTTGAGAAATGCTGACATTCCGGAATACATTCACAGTTTTCATTCTTGTTATGGCTGGATTGATTTTCTACGATTACAGTCATGAACTTTCTGCGTGGGTGTATGTCATAACTTGTCTTGCCGAAAGCATGCTGATTGCCTGGGGTTGCTATTTTATTCAATCGGATTTTTTTGTGAAGGCATTGTGTGGGGGAGACCCCGGCAAAAATGAAATTGCAATTACGTTCGATGATGGTCCGCATGAAAATACTCCTGTATTGCTTGATATCCTGGGTAAGCATCAGGTGAAGGCAGCTTTTTTCTGCATTGGAAAAAATATTTCCGGAAAGGAAAATATTTTGACGCGCATTACGGAAGAAGGACATGTGGTCGGAAATCATTCCTATTCCCACAATAATTTGATTGACCTTTGGCCTATAAAACAACTTGTTGCAGATGTTGCCCATGCTGAAGATGAGATCTTAAGAGTGACGGGTAAAAAATGCAGGCTCTTTCGTCCGCCTTATGGTGTAACAACCCCGCTGATTGCAAGCCTGGTAAAGAAAAAAAAATTTACAGTAATTGGCTGGAATGTGAGATCGTACGATACTTCTATAAAAGATAAAGACAGGCTTATGAAACGTATTTTCAGGCTTATGAAAAACGGTTCCATTATTTTACTCCACGACTCTACCCCGGGCATAGATATTGTTCTAGAGAAAGTACTCGGGCAGGCGAAGCAAATGAACTTAAATATAGTGGGAATTGAAAAACTGCTCGGTATAAAAGCTTATGAAACGAATTAAGATCTGCATTGCAGTCCTGTACCTGTTAATCCCTTTCGCCTGTTTTGCTCAGGGGATGATTCCGATGAATGATACCCTTTCCTTTAAAAATGGATTGGAAAAATTCTCGAAAAGCACCAATTCAATCCAAAGCGATTTCATCCAGGAGAAAAAACTTAAAATGCTGAATGATAAAGTGATCAGCAAGGGACAACTTTATTTCAAGAAAGAAGACAAACTCCGATGGGAATACCAGGAACCTTACAGCTATATTGTTGCGTTGAATAACGGGAAGGTGATGGTCAAGGACGAAGGGAAGGTTACTACCTACGATGCAAATGCAAACAAACTTTTCCTGGAACTGAACGACATCCTGGTTACCTGCATCAACGGAAATATTTTCCAAAACAAAAAATTTTCATTCCGTTTTATGGAGACCGATAAAAACAAGGTTGTGGAAATGAACCCTGTCAGTCCGGCAATGAAAAACTTTATTGAAAAGATCTTTCTCTATTTTGACGCTGATTTTTCTGTTTCAAAAGTTGAAATGATTGAACCTTCGAAGAACAGTACACTTATCGTTTTCAAGAACAAAAAGCTGAATGCGGAAATTCCTGAAAAACTTTTTATTCTTAATTAGCTTTTGCTTCATCGCTTCATGCGCGCCCCGGATGTTTCAATCGCTGAAACCCGCAGGCGAAGCATACCGGCAGGAACAAGTCAGGCTTTTTACAAATGATACCTCGGAAAGCATGGTGTACAAAACCAACCTGGAATTCAAAGATCATTCGTTCAGTTCGCTTCTCTACCTTAAAAAAACAGCCAACGATACTTTCACAATGGTGCTGATGACAAATTTCGGAAATACAATGCTGGAAGGAACTTTTTCAAAAGACAAATTTGTTTTTACGAATGTTGTTCCCGATCTCAACCGCAAGCCATTGTTGAATCTTCTTGAAAGTGACTGGCGCTTGCTGCTTCGTGGAAATCTTTTTACTGATCTGCCGCAAATATTTTCTTCTGACAGTCAACAAACGGTTTATCATTTCAAAGATGACAAAACAGATAACTTGTATTATTATAGCCAGGGGAAAGAGTCGGTTGAATTGATTGAGTCTTATTCCAGTGAAAAGAAAAAGGTGATTGTAAGCATTGACCGCATGAAGCCGAAAAATCCTGAAGTGATTTCCATTGAACACCCGGGTATGGATCTTAAAATTGAGATGGTACGTCTAAAAATTGCAACCGATGATTCAGTGGAGTGATTTTTTCAAAATTGTTTCTGTTGAAAGGGCGCATCCAAATTATGTGATCTTGATTGAACTCAATCCAGGCCATGAAATCTTCAAAGGTCACTTTCCGGGAAACCCCGTTGTACCCGGAGTTTGCATGGTACAGATCATCAAAGATATTTTGAAGAATATTTACAATAAAGAATTCACCATGAAGCAGGCTTCCCAGTTGAAGTTTCTTGCTGTCGTGAATCCAAATGAAAACAAAACGCTGCGGGTGGACCTTGCTGTATTGAAGGAAGATCCCACCGGAATGGTTGTTTCAGGAAGCTTTAATAAAGATGAATTGATTTTCCTGAAATTCAAAATGACCGTTTCAGAAAAATAATTTCCAGGGTAATTATTTTCCGACCAGGTTATTGAATCAAAAGCAACTGCTGACCAGAAGCTTCCGGATTTTTTAATCTAACAACGTAAATTCCGGGCTGGAGATTTTCTATACTGATTGTGGTATGCTGCTCTCTGAATTCTGTTCTGTAGATTCTCTCCCCGACAACATTGTAAATTTCCAGCTCAGTTATTCCCCTCTGGTTCAGGTTGGTTATCCTAAAATTATTTCTTGCAGGATTTGGGGCAAGCGTAAATGCAATTTCCTCCTCAATATCTTCTATACCAATTGAACCAGCAAGTGTATCGTATTTAGCCAGGAAGATATCAGAACCCCCCTGGGCCGGAAGTTCAAAGATGGTAGATGAAGGATCCAGATCGGCGAGGAAACCTCCTGTTTGATTCATGTTTCCACCCACCCAAACAGCGGGACCAGCACACTTTATCGAATATGCATAATCTGAACTTATGCCACCAAATGCATATGCCCATGTGAAGTTTCCTTCAGGACTATATTTACCGAAGAAGCAATTCGTACTACTTGTTTGAGGAACCTGAAAAGTTGAAGAGGAAGGATCGTAGTCGCATCCGTATCCTGAAATACCAGCTATATATAAGGATCCGCCATTGTCTATATCGAATGCATATGGAACTTCAGTATATGCTCCCCCGATATTGAATGCTGTAATCAGATCTCCGTCAGGGCTATATTTTGCAATAACCGCATCTCTTTCCCCCGCTGAAGGTATATACATTGGTGTGCCTGAACTGGCCATATCAATGGAATCAACGAACTCGCCACCTAACCAAATATTTCCTGAATTATCAACTGCAATACAATTTCCATATTCATAAATAAAATCATCACCAGGACTTATTGACCAAAGATAATTCCAGGCAGAATCATATTTGACAAGAAACATATCGCTTGCTCCATTGGCAGAAATCGTAGCTGTTGCAGCTGACGGATCCACATCCAGCAGGCCTGTGAATGTTCCAGCGAGGAAAACATTGTTGTTTTGATCCACTTCCACCCCGTTCCCTGTAATTTCGAAGGCGTTTGTGAGGACCAATGCTTTTTTAAGGTTTCCTGCACTATCATATTTCACGAGGTATGTTCCCAACCCTGTGGCGGAGAGGTTATAAACTGCCGGTCCAGCATCAACATCAATAGTTCCACTAAATACGCCGGTAAAATAAACGCTTCCTGAAGCATCCACATCTATATCCAAACCTTCTCCTGGTCCAATATAATGAACCCCCCATTTATAATTACCCAACGTATCATATTTGACTAGGAAGGAACCGCGGTCAGTAAACATAGCTGTGCCGGATGAAGGATCCATATCAGCACTTTTGATTTGACCAGCAACATAGATGTGGCCAAAGCCATCGTAACAAATTGCTTTTGCCTGATCCACAAAGGAAGAATATCCTGCCATCATAAAAGCCCATCTGAATTTACCTGTTGATGAATACTTTGCTACAAACACTGCCTGCTTTCGGGGATTCGTTGCCAATTCAAACCTTAAGAAAAAAGTATCAGCCGCATTTGTATCAGGATTGAAATCAATGGTGCCATCAAATTCTCCCGTGATATACACATCATTTTTACTATCGGTTGTAATATCAAAAATTGTCTGGTTGCGTAAATCAGCAAATTCAAATGCTTGTAAAAGATGCTGGGCTGCAGCCTGATTTCTTGAAACAAATAATAGTAACAGTGAAATCCCGGGAATTATCACTGCAGTACGCAAATTTCTCAAATGTGCTCTCATGTTTATGATTTGGGGCCGAATATCAAATTAAATTTTAATAAATCAATCCATATGGTTATAATTTGCAGCTATAACAATATATAAATCTGACTTTCATTAATTAAGACATCTCAATTGCTTTTAATAAATTATTTTGCAGCCCGTTTATGCCGATTTCCGAAACAAGTGCAGCATTTGAAAAATACAACTGCTGCGTAATCATTCCTACTTACAATAATTCCAAAACGCTGAAAGGTGTTATTGAAAGTGTATTGGAATTTACAAGTCGCATCATTGTTGTGAACGACGGTTCCACTGACGAAACAAGAAATATTCTTGCCGGCTTTACCGGGATTCAGGTTCTGAATTTTACTGAGAACAGGGGAAAAGGTCTTGCGCTTCGCAAAGGATTTAAGGAAGCTGTTGCAATGGGTTATGATCGTGTGATCACCCTTGATTCAGACGGCCAGCACTTCGCAAGCGACATCCCGGTCTTTTTAAAAAAGCTGGAGGAAAATCCTGATTTCCTGATTGTTGGAGCACGCAATATGACAGGAGAATCCATTCCCGGCAAGAGCAGCTTCGGACATAAAATTTCAAACCTGTCGTTTCACTTTGAAACGGGAATAAACCTTCCTGATACACAATCCGGATTCAGATTATATCCTGTGCAGCTCCTGGACAAGCTGAAATTTTTTACCACCAAATATGAATTTGAAATTGAAGTATTGGTAAAAGCTTCATGGGATGGAATTCTTGTTGAATCAGTTCCTATTCATGTGTTTTATGCAAAAGGAAAGGAGCGCATCACTCATTTCAGGCCGCTTACCGATTTCACGAGAGTGGGACTCCTTCATACCTGGCTGATCATACTCACCTTCTTATGGTATTTCCCACAACGGTTTTTGAACCGTATTAAAAAAAAAACTTCAGGAGAAATTTACGAGAGGCGATTTTCAACCCGGATGAGAAGCCATCAGTAAAGGCATCAAGTATCGGCTTCGGCTTATTCATGGGAATTGTTCCCTTGTGGGGTTACCAGATGCTCATTGCATTTGGATTGGCACATGTGATGAAGCTTAACAAAGCGCTTGTCATCATTGCAAGTAACATCAGCATTCCTCCGATGATTCCTTTTATCTTATATGGAAGCATGAAAACCGGCGCCATACTCCTGGGCCAGCCTTTGGCACTTACATTCAATGATGTAACTCTTGAAGCGGTTGAAAAAATGCTCGTTCAATACATCCCTGGTAGCATTGTGTTCGCTTTTTTGGTAGGCGCATCTGGATGGGTTGTAACTTTTCTCATACTTAAATTGAAAAAGTTCAGTAGATAATCTCATATAGTGACGCCTCTTCATCTTTTCCAAATGTCAATAAAAATTTTAGTCTCTCAGGATATTTTTTAAAGATTGGAACAAATACACGGTGTATTGTATTTATGATTTCCCCATTATTCACTTGCGGGTTTGCGCGAATTTTGGCAATTAGAATATGTGTAACACCCGCATGCTTCAATGCAATAAGCATTGAGTCAGGATCAATAAAACCTATAGCCTGATTGATTTCGTAAAAATGCATCCCTTTACTGTAAATAAAAGACATGGAAGCTTTTCTGCAGGCAACCAATGAAGTGTTGGGTAAATTTTCACCACACCAACTGCTAAGCTTCAAATAATTGATCCAGTCAGGCGAGTAACCAAAATACATATCACCCTTAAGATTTTTTTTCAACAGGGGAAGATGTGCATTGCTGTAATAGAGAGTATTTTTTATTTGAATGAATGAGACTAGTACAATTGCCGATATGATGGCAATTCCCAATCTAAAATTATTGCGACTTAAATAATAAGCTGATCCGAACAAAAGAAAATAGGTGAGGGGCAATACAATAATTATCAAACGCGACTGACGGTTACTTGCCTGTATACCAAAAAATATTCCTGCGTAAAGAATAAGTGAATATAACGCGAGGAAAAAAAGATATTTATTCTTCCTGAAAAGATAGACAGTAGATGCAATCAATGCTACTGCAACTAAAATAGTTATAAAAGCATTCGCAGTTGTATCCAGTTTATCTTGAATCGAAAGAAACCGTAAAAGGTTCATTGAAAGGTAAGTATTCGAGTTTTCAAAGAAACGCTCGAAGAGTCCCGGGATCGTTTCTATACCGAGAGTGGGATTGTATAAATCCTTTAATAAAATCTGTTTGAACTGTCCAATATCCGGGGCCTGGTAAAAGATTCTCATTGCCAGTTCGTATATGATTTTCCAAATTAGGAATGCCAGGAAAGCTTTTGAAGCAGATCTCCATTTTTTTTGTACCAGGAAGAAAACAATCAGGGGGATAAATAAAACGATGGCCACACTTTTACAGAGTGAAAGCAGCAACAGTAAAAATCCATTGATTAACCAAAGCTTTGAATTTTCTGTCCATTGTGATTCTGAAGTTTCGGCATCAAACAATTTGAAAATAAAATACAATGAAAGTGACTGAAGAAACATAAAAGCTCCTTCGGTATAAGTCTGGCTGCTGTAATATTGGATGAAATAGTTTGTTGCAATTATAAACAGCACGAAAAATAAAACCAGGAATGGTATTCTTTTTCTGAAAGTGAAATACAAGAGCACTTGTTGGCCAAGCATAAAAACGAAACTCATGCTTTTCAGCGCAATCAGATTGACACCAAATAATGCAATCCCGATTCCAAGAATAGCAGGGTACAACGGACCCTGATAAAAGCTGATTTCTCCATAATGAACCAACTTAAAACCACGTTCAATATAAGCTGCATCATCTCCGCCGATTGAAATGCGAACATCAAACAATGCAAATCCAAATAGCGCAAACAATAAACAAAAAATGATTGCAAGCGCAGTTTGGTGGTCTGACAGAAATCTCTCCAGGCTTTCCCAGGATGACTTAGAGCCCTTTTTTATTTTTGACTTTGAACGGGATTTGGGATGGGGTAAACTTTTTGATTCCAATGATATCTTTTGTGATTTACTCGTGATTCCTTTTTTAAGCCAAGGCTGAATTCAAGATTATATAAACAAAACTACAAACTCCCGACTAAATTCAAATTCTATCAGTTCTTATCAACTTTCCAATATTTAAATACTTCGACCAAAAAAAATACATTTGCGTTCGAACACACTTCCATTGTCAACACTATTTCTCGCACTTTATTCATTTTTTAATAAGCACCTGAAGGTTTTCTGGACAGGCGTGATTGTGCTATGTCTCCTGATCGGTTTTTTGGCTTCAAAAATCCGGTTCGAAGAAGACATCACGCGCTTTTTTCCAGTGAGTAAGGAGAATTCTGCAGCCGTTAAAGAAGCTTTTTCAAATAACAAGCTCAAGGACAGGCTGGTCCTGATGGTCTCAGGTAATAATGGCAACCATGATGTGATGACGGCTTTCGCGGATTCATTTGTTTCCCAAGCGAATGCAAAACTTTCAGGAGAATATATCGAACACATCCTTTACCGGGTTGATGAAAGCGAATTCCTTGATCTTTTCGACTCACTCTACAATAACCTTCCGCTTTACCTGGATGAAGCTGATTTTAAAAAAATAGATTCCCTGGTCCAGGACAGCATTATTTCCAAAACCATACAAAAAGATTACAGGGCTTTGCTCGCTCCGTCAGGAATGGTTACAGCAAGGTTTATCGAAAAGGATCCTTTGGGATTTGCTCCTATCATTCTCAATAAGCTGAAACAACTTCAGCTTGACAATAATTATGAAATCGAAAATGGGTATATATTTTCCAAGGATAAGAGTACGCTCCTGGTTTTTATCGCACCTGCATTTGATCCGGGGGATACAAAAAAGAACGAAAATTTTATTTCCACGCTGAACGGAATTATTAAATCCAACACTTCTTCGCCGGGTAATGTGAGCGCAACTTTATTTGGAGGCGCCGTCGTATCCCTGGAAAATGCGCACAGGATGAAAACTGATTCCATCGTTGCTTCTGCGCTGAGTACCGTGCTGATCATTGTGCTCCTCTTCCTTTTCTTCAGGAAAAAAAGAGTGATCATATTTATTTTTTTCCCTGTCATTTTTGGAGCCGGATTGTCACTTGCATTAATGTACCTGATAAAATCGAGTGTCTCCATCATTGCAGTGGGCGCAGGCTCCGTGGTACTTGGACTTGCCATCAACTACTCCATGCATTTTTTTGTGCACCTGAAACATGTTCGGGATGTAAAAAAAACATTACGAGATCTAGCTTCCCCAATGACCGTTGGTGGTATCACAACCATTGGGGCATTCCTTGGACTGATGTTTATTAAATCAGAATTGCTCCGGGATTTCGGTCTCTTTGCAGCTTTCAGCCTGGTTGGAGCAGCGTTGTTTACATTGATTGTTCTGCCGCATACGGTTTCATTTTTCAGGCAGGAAGATTTGGTAAAAGAAAGTCGCTTTGAAAAAGCCATTGAGCGCATCGTCTCCTTCCGCTTCAGGAAAAAACTCCCTGTGACAATTGTAGTGATTGTCGTTACCTGTATCCTTACCTGGTTTGCTTTTGACGTAAAGTTCGAAGATGACCTGATGAGCATGAATTATATGTCAGAAGAATTGACAGCATCAGAAAAAAAACTTGATGAAATAAATAATGCTCATCTGAAATCTGTTTTTTGTATTTCATATGGAAACACATTGCAGGAAGCAGCGGCGGCAAACAATGCTGTAAACAAAAAAATTCAATCGCTCAAGGCAGGCGGAGTCATTGCAGGCAGCTCTTCAGTTGCAGATTTCCTTGTACCAGATTCATTGCAACATGTAAGGATTGACCGGTGGAATGAATTCTGGAATGCAGGAAAAAAAGAGCAGGTCAAAAGCACGATTCAGAAACAGGCGGCACTCAATGGGTTTGCACCGGGCGCCTTCGATCCTTTTTTTGAAATCCTGGAAAAAAATTTTCAGCCAACGGATATGCTCCAGTCGGAAGTATTCAAGCATTCGTTGCTGAGTGAATTTGTCTCGGTGAAAAATAATGTGATCACCATCCTGACGGGAATAAAAGTTTCAGAAAACAAAAGAGAGGCGCTATTTGCAGGACTCGGAAATATGGAGAATGTCATTGTGTTTGACAAGCTTTTCATTGCAACCCAGCTCGTGAATTTTCTGCAAAGCGATTTCAATACAGTGCTATATATTTCTTCCATCATGGTTTTCGTATTCCTGCTATTGTCGTTCGGCAGGATTGAACCCGCAGTGTTCAGCTTTCTTCCGATGCTCATCAGCTGGCTGTGGATACTTGGTATCATGGCCATTTTTGGAATCGCATTCAATATTGTAAACATCATCATCTCTACTTTTATTTTCGGACTTGGAGATGATTACAGCATTTTCAATTCCGAAGGCATGCTGCAGGAATACTCCAATGGAAGGAAAATGCTTTCGTCCTTTAAAACTTCCATACTCCTATCTGCCCTCACCTGTTTGATTGGTGTAGGTACACTGGTGGTGGCGAAGCATCCGGCTTTGCAATCGATCTCTCTCATTACAATCATCGGGATGTTGTGCGTGGTTTTTATTTCCTTCTACGTGCAACCCATGCTCTATGAATTCCTGATGCTGAACCGGAAAAAAAACGGGAGGGTCCCGCTTACATTTCTTTCCATGATCCTGTCAGCCATTGCATTCAGTTATTTTTTTCTTGGATGCATGATCCTTACAGTCGTTGTATTGGTAATTTACCCGATCCTTCCGTTTCGCAAGGCAACAAGGAAAAAGATTCTGCAAACCATGATGAGCCTTTTTGCCAGGTCTATTATTTACGTCATGTTTAATGTGAAGAAGAGGATCATCAATGAAACGCACGAGAATTTTAAAACACCTGCTGTCGTAATTGCGAATCACCAGTCTTTTATTGACATCCTGTTGATGGTGATGATCAGCAGAAAAAATGTGCTGCTTGTGAACGACTGGGTCTGGAACTCGCCTTTTTTCGGATTGGTGGTAAAGCGGGCGGGGTTTTACCAGGTAACAAAAGGATTTGAAGAGAGCATACCTGCACTTGAAGAGGCTGTGAAATTTGGATATAGTATTGTGGTTTTTCCGGAGGGGACGCGTTCGCGAACACCTGAAATCCATAGGTTTCATAAGGGAGCTTTTTTCATTGCCGAAAAGTTCAACCTTGATGTTCTTCCAATCCTGATTCATGGCGCAAGTGATACCATGCAAAAAGGAGATGACTTCCTGCTTAAGAGCGGACAGCTCACAGTAAAATATCTTCCGCGTATCAAGGCATCCGATACTTCCTTCGGCATTGGTTATTCTGATCGAACGAAGATGATTTCAAAATATTTCAAAGCAGAATACAACAAGCTCCGTGAAGAGCTTGAGACTCCTGAATATTTCAAGGACAAGCTGGTAAAGAACTATATTTATAAAGGTGCCGTGCTTGAATGGTATATCCGTATCAAGCTGAGACTTGAAAATAATTACAGGCTTTTCCTGGAACGGGTTCCGCGCACGGGAAGCGTTGTGGACCTGGGTTGTGGATATGGGAATGTATCGATGATGCTTGGGTTTATTTCAAAGTACAGGACAATTACTGGTGTTGATTACGATGAAGATAAGATTGCAATGGCCTCGAACTCACCCACGAAACCGGTCAATGTTAATTTTGTCTGCAGCGACGTGCTGGATTATTCATTTGTTCCAACTGATACGTTCTTGCTCAGTGATGTGCTGCATTACCTGCCGGAAGAAAAGCAAACGGCGCTTTTGCGGAAATGCATTGAAAACCTGAACGCCGGGGGATCAGTACTCATCCGTGATGCAAATGCCGATTTGGCTTCAAGACATCGCGGAACCAAGCTCACGGAATTCTTCTCCACAAAATTTGGGTACAATAAGGCAAGGCATGGAGGCATGCATTTCATTTCTGCCAGCCTTATAAAAGAAGTTGCAGGGGAACATAAAATGCAGTTGCAAGTCATTGATCAGACAAAACTTACATCAAATATTTTTTATCACCTTAAAAAAGTTTAAAATTGTAGATCATTTAATAATTGCCGGACGTTTTATTTGAGCCAAAATGAATATGCAGGTTATCATAAGGCAGCCGGAATCCTATGAATCAGTTTGACGTTGTAATTATTGGGAGTGGACTTGGCGGACTGGAATGCGGATACATCCTTGCGAAGGAAGGTTATAAGGTTTGTATCCTGGAGAAGAACCGTCAGTTTGGCGGCAACCTCCAGATTTTTGTCCGCGACCGTGCAATCTTTGATACCGGTATTCATTACATCGGTGGTCTAGCTCCGGGACAAAATCTCCACAGCTACTTTACTTATTTCGGTTTGATGGATAAGCTGAAGTTGAAGCGCATGGATATGTATGGCTTTGACCACATCGGTTTTGCCGGGCACAAAAAAGATTATTGTCATGCGCAGGGCTATGATAATTTCATCGAAGTGCTTTCAAAAGATTTTCCGAAAGAGAAAGATGCCATTGTTGAATACTGCAGGAAGATCAGGGAAGTAACCGCACAATTCCCGCTCTATAATTTAAGGGCAGGAGAGAAGGATTTTCTGAATTCAAAAATGTTTGAGATCAATGCCCGCGATTACATTGCATCGGTTACAAAAGATCCCATGCTCAGGAGTGTGCTGGCCGGAAGCAATCCTTTATATGCCGGTGATGGAGAAAAGACCCCTTTATATGTTCACGCCCTCGTGGTGAATACCTACATCGAAAGTGCATGGAAGTGTGCTGACGGAGGTTCTCAAATTGCAACGCACCTGGTAAAGTCAATCAGGGAAATGGGAGGAGTGATCAGGAATTATTGCCGTGTCACAAAAATAATGTGCGATGGAGAGAAGGCGCAGTATGTTGATTTGGATACGGGAGAAAGATTCTTTGCGAAGACGTTCATCTCAAATCTTCCTCCCGCTGATACACTTGAGCTGCTCGAGAACACCAAGATCCGTCCTGCATACAGGAACCGTATCAAAGAACTTAAGAATACAATTTCGATTTTTACGGTGAACATCGTGATGAAGGAGAAATCTTTTCCATATCTCAATCACAATATTTATCAATTCGCCCAGGAAGATGTTTGGAATGAAATTGATTACAAGGAGGACCAGTGGCCTACAAACTATGCCTTGTTCACTCCATATTCTACAAGGTCAGAGGAATATGCCGAAAGCATTGCCCTGATGAGCTACATGAGGTATGAGGAAGTAAGTAAATGGGCGAACACAAAGAATACAATTCCCAGGGAAGAGCAAAGTCGTGGCGAAGAGTACGAAGAATTCAAATTGCGAAAGAGTGAAAAGCTGATTGACTTTGTCGAACAACGTTTTCCCGGAATCAGGAGTAAAATAAAATCGCATTACGCTTCTACACCGCTTACTTTCCGTGATTATATCGGTGTAAGGGATGGATCACTTTACGGAATTGAAAAAAATGCTGCAGATCCGATAAAATCTTTTATTTCTCCGAAGTTGAAGGTGGAAAATGTTTTACTCACCGGCCAGAACCTGAACATGCATGGCGTGCTGGGTGTAACTGTTGGAGCTGTGCTCACTTGCTCATATTTATTGGGTATGGACTACCTGTTGGGAAAAATAAAAAGTGCGGGTTCCCTGGTCGCTTCATAAAATTTGTTTAGTGAATATTAAGATTCCTGATCAACATGCCACTAAGCTGCTGATTCTGTTTTTTCAATTGGATTGAGATGAATACAAAAAATACTTCTGCCTGGACACTAATGATTGCGTTGGCAATTATCTGGGGCAGTTCTTTTATTCTTATGAAGCGCGGACTGGAATCATTTACGCCTTACCAGATCGGTGCCATCAGGATGTTAGCCAGCTTTCTTTGTCTCATTCCTTTTTTGCGGAAGGCATTGAAAATTATTCCCCGTTCAAAATGGATTTTCCTTTTTGCTGCAGGCTGGCTGGGGAATGGAATACCTTCCGTGTTGTTTCCTTATGCTGAAACGCACCTGAACAGTGCACTTACAGGTATGATAAATTCGTTGACTCCGCTTTTTGCATTTGTCATCGGTGTGAGTCTTTTCAAAATGCAGATCACACAAAATAAAATTTACGGGTTGATCATTGGTCTTATCGGAGCATGTCTTTTAGTTGCCGGGGGAAGGAGTGATGAAGGAAGCGGAGATCTTGTATATTCTTTTGCAGTCATTGCCGCAACCATTTGCTACGGATTCAGTGTAAACATCATTCGCAGCAAACTTTCGGAATTGGACAGTGTGAGTATCACAGCAATGGTGTTATTGTTTACCGGGATACCAATGGGCATCTCCCTGTTCTTTACGGATTTTACGATGCGGTTACAAACACTTCCCGGTGCCGGAATGAGTTTGATGTACGTTTTCATTTTAGCTGCTTTTGGAACTGCTTTGAGCACTGTGCTTTTCAACCGGCTTATAAAAGTCTCTGATGCACTCTTTGCTTCTTCAGTTACCTACCTGATTCCCGTGGTTGCAATCCTTTGGGGTTTTGCCGACGGTGAAACACTCAGCCCGGTTCATTTTCTTGGACTTGCAGGTGCGTTGATCGGGGTTTACCTGATCAATAAAAGCGTGAAATCCAATGTGTAAATGTGCAGATGTACCGATGTGCAAATGAACGATGATCCCAGAGGGATCAAAGCTTGGTAAAAATCTACAAGACAAAACCTTAGCGACCTTGGAAGGGTCGAACTGCTAGTAAAAATTATCTTTTAAGGAATAACTGACTTGAGTATCCGGAATTAGTTAAACACCTGATCAAATAAACGCCCGACTGGCAATAAGCAACATCCAGTTGAAACTTTTTCGAATCAATTTTTTTTGAAATTATTTTTTGCCCCATTGAATCAAAGATCTCTGCGGTAAAAATTTCATTATCATATTCAATATTTATAAAATCATCTGAAGGGTTCGGATATACTGAAATTGTTAATCTATTATTGTCCCTTTCCTGCTTGAATAATGATAAGCATCCATCAATATTAAAGGTATCACATGTCGCGCTTCCGATAAAATTTGAAACGTCAGTAAGAACATTTAATGAGTCGAAAAATACTGGAGAATTAATAGTAATTTGATTTATTGGAAATAATTGAATTGCTGGATCATAAGAACCACATGAATTACCGATGCTATCGGTTTTGATCAGGTAAAACTTGCTATCGCCGCCGATGATGTACCCACCATCGTTAGTTTCATAGGCACCGATTCCCGAATGTACGCCCTCACTATTATTGTATGTTTTCGACCATACGATATTTCCATTTGAATTTAATTTGACAAGAATTGGAACTTCAGTGTATTGAGGTCCTAGTGATCCTGAAAGTAAATACCCGCTGTCTTGTGTTTGTTCAATTGATCTAATATTAATTGGATCAGTTGTCTGGAATTGTCTTGTCCATAATGTATCGCCAATGGAATCCGTTTTAATAATGAATGAATGATCATATGGCCAGGAATATAAATCAGAACCTGATAATATAAAACCATTATCGAAAGTTTTATTTAAATCTGTTGCATACATTAAATTACTACCTAAATAATTTTTGGACCAAAGAAAATTTCCTATAGAATCTACCTTCATAAGCAATGCTGAAAACTGGGTGAATCCGTCGTAGAAAAAGCCACACATTACAAATCCGGAATCTTTATCTTGAATAATTGAGTACCCGCCCTCATCGGAATAAATGCCATTGAAGTATTTTGACCATAATAAGGAACCAATTGAATTTAGTTTGGCCAAAAGAATATCATTTCCATATATTCCACCTGGAGTATGTCCACAAAAAAGTAATCCTCTATCATAACATTCTATGATTGACAATGCATCAGGATCCCAGTTTCCTTCCAGCGTTTTATGCCATATAGTACTTCCATTGGAATTGATTTTAATAATCATTGGATAGTGCGTGCCTCCATTATAACCCTGCCCGCAAAGAATATATCCACTATCTGAAGTAAGAGAAATTGAAGTTGCACCCATATACGATCCATACCCTTCGGCATTTATCCATTGAAAATTACCTAGACTATCGGCTTTTGCCCAAGTAAAAAAATCATCATTTAGTCCTTCGACTCTTACACCAGCCATTACATAACCATTATCAAAAGATTTTACAATAGAGTGTGGACGATCATAGCTGCAAGGTGGAATATCAATTCTTCCAACTCCTTTTTGAAAAATTACTTGAGAGTGGGCAAGGGTGCAAATTGATAAAAATGCTACTGAAAGATTTATTATCCTGAACACTCAGCGAAACTACTGAAATGGATAAACTGAAATGAAAATTTTGGTGAATGATTAAATTTATTAGGTAGAGAAGGAAAGGAGTTGAATTAGGATTTTTCTCAATACCCAATACTCAAAACTCAATACTCATCCCTCAGCTACTTATGAATCGTAATCGCATCTGTAGTCACCGTATTACTCTGGTTCCCCGCCCTGTCGACAACGTGAATGGAATAAGTTACCGATTGCGAGTTACTTCCGTCCGTAATTGCCGTTCCGTTGAGCACCACGTTCAGGTAACCGCGGATGATGAGTGAAGAGCTTGATGGAGCAAGCTCCTGTATCCTGTATTCATAAGTGACGTTCACGCGGTTATCGGTAAGGAACAGGTTGTGTGCGTCGGGATTATTTTCTCCAAGGTCTCCGTTACCATCGGTGTACTTGACCCGGAACGTAAGCGGATCTCCTTCCTGTACATCCATGGAAGAAACACTTTCAATTTCAATGGTGGGGACATCACTGTCGATTGCTTCATCTTTTTTGCATCCCGAAAAGATCAGGGCAAATGCTGCAAACAATGAAGCAAAAATTTTATTTGAAATATGAATCTTCATTGAACAATAAATGAACAGTAATATTTGTAATAGAAGGCATAATCATCACGCGGAAATTCTGTGGGCTGAACGTGGTCGCCATCGTTCACATAATACCGGAAGAAAACGGTGTCGTTAGGAGTGTAGTTTGCGGAGCTGATCGGTACGGCCCAGTAGCCGAAAAAATAAACTGCATTTACTGTTGTTGCAGCACTGAAATCATCCATATCGTATGAAAGTTTCATCTGGTTCGTTGTCAGGTTTGCGTAATCAGTGCTATCGTCTTCAACGCCCCAGATCACATAAATATTTTGTCCGGGATGTACGATAAGCGGATTGTATGGAATTCCGCCAAGCCTGTTGGTGTCAGCTTGTAAAGTAGTTTGGTCGATGGCAAAAATTCCGGTTACAACTGGAGGCAGGTTAGGCGCAACAGGAACATTGCCATCAGGATCCCGTGCACCATTGTTGATCCAGGTTTTGATATGATCAATGTCGGCAGTTGAAAGCCTGTTCCCGTTTGAAGGCATGTAATCGCTTGTGGAAGTCGTAAGCCTTTCTATCAAAAATGAACTGTCGGTATTGTAAGGGATGACACGAAGCTTAAAAAATGAAACTGAGTCAACGGTTGGTTTGATGACCGGCGAATACACAAGTGTCGAATAGGTTGACATTACCGTCCTGTAATCAGGTTCGAATGTTCCGTCGTGACAGCCGCTTTTTGCACACCGCGGAAAGAAAATATTCCTGTGCAGCCCTATGATTGTATTCGGGTCAGCCGTAGGTGTTGTGGTTGTGTCCGTATCGTAATCAACATTGTCGTAAGGGTTATCCGGTTCCTTTTCACAGGAAAAAATGAACAGCAATCCTGCAACGACTAAAATTATTTTTTTGTTCATCATTAATGAAAAGCCTGTTTAATTCCTGTGTCGTCAAATGAACGAAGCATTCCTGAAGGCATTTGTGAATCAAAGCCAAGAAGGTTTCCAATTGCGGCGGCAACGTCAATGCTCTCGCCTGAAGTTCCCGTTATCACCTGTCCCTGCTGAACGATAGAAGGCGGACCTAGCACCTGGCAAAATATTTCCCTTGCCATTTGGTCGCCTGAAACTTCATCAATGGCCGCCGTGTGATCCAAAGCTGCGCGACCATTCTGATCAATGCTTGAATTGGTAAACTGATTACGTCCATGTTCCGGTGCTATGATCATGACGGTGTCGTCGGCCATTCCCGGTGTATTTTGTATTGTACTCCATAAGTGAGCCACGGCGAGATCAGCTTTATGAAGGTTCACTGCATAGTTGGTGAAATTAAAATGTGCCACATCCACATCCTGCATATTCACCACCAGCAATTCCGGCTGAAATGTTTCGATGATTTTTTCCGCGAAGAAAATATTCATCATGTCATTGTTGTATACACCTGGTAAGTTCCATGGCTGGTTGAATCCTCCGCTGGCATAAAGACTGAACATTGAATTGATCCATGTCTGGATTGCATCTGCATCCGCTTCAGTATTTGTAACACCTGCATCTCCGTTTATAAAACTCCTGTTGAAATTGTGATTCATGAAGGAGCGAATTTTATTGATCTGTTCCTTCTGAGGATCGGAAAAATCCAACACGTTGTTTACGGGGTTGTATCCATTCTGATCGAAGCTGAACATGGCCGTGGGTGCAATAAAGTTTGCGCCGAATTCTGCACCATACCCGGCAAATGAACTGAAGTTCAACGCAGGATATGGTCCAAGTGTATTCGAAACCCACCAGCACTTCCTTGCTGTTTGCGCAGGCGAATTGTGCTTGCGGTAGTATTCAAAAATTGTTGGTGTGTGCGGATGATCCCTGATGTTCAGGTCGGCAGTGGTGTATGTTCCTGTAATTGCCGTAGTGTGACCGTTGAAATGCCCGGTCGGACCTTTCTTATAGCGGAACTCTTTAAAGAGCGTTCCTTTCGTCTGTAAATTATATCCCAGGTTAAAATTCGGAGGCGCACTTAATGCAATGGCAGCAGCAATGTCAGGCGCAATAACTTCATTTCCCAAAAGCATATTCGGCATCAGGTTACCCAGGCTTTTGTCAACCGACTCAAGGTTGCGCACACCGCCTGCAAACATGCAGAACACAACGTGATTTACTTTCCTGATTCCTGAAGCGGCGAATAATCTGCCTGAAGGAAGAATGTACGGCACTGCAAATGCACCCGCGGTTGCGAGTCCTGCTTTTTTTATAAACTCTCTTCGTTTCATTTTTTTGGCTTTTGGCTATTTGCCAATCAGTAGAATAATCAAATCCAGTAGTGATACTTTGCTCGATATTCGTACGGTTTTTTTTTGAAATTTAATATTTCTTATTTCTTTATTTTTTCGAAATTCGATATTCGGTATTCGATATTAGGCTGCTCAGTAATACCTGTATTCATCACTGGTCAAACATGCATAATAAACCATGACAGGTGAAATATCCGTATTCGATTGAATGATATTGCTGATGAAATACTTTTCGAAGGCATCGGGTGTACGGTTGAAAAACTTCAGGATGGTTTCGTCCACAAACAACGGGATGTTTGCGCGCATCGTGGCATCAACCGGAATTTGTACTGCCGAAGAATCCAGGAGGTGCCTGACAATCCTGTCCTCGATCAATTTTTTATCGCCGAAAGCATCATAGGCTGTCTGCAGGTTGACAAGTGTATTCGTTGGAATGTTGGTGTTGAACAGGTCTGAATAAACGATTGAAATAAATTCAGTGGTTGTCTTTACATTATCTTTTTCTCCACCTTCCTGGGAAACAGTTACGTCCTCTACTTCATATACATAATCTTTCTTGCAGGACGAAGCCAGGAAAATAAAAAACAGGATTGTAATTGTGAGACTATAGGTTTTCATTCTATCCCGATATATTCGTTGGTTGCTAAAATGTTTTTCTGCATCTGTATATAATCATGCGTATTGATAAATGCATTTGCTGCATTTCCCATTTCAATGGATGAAGGATTGCGCAGCAGGAATCGCTGGAATAGATTAATGGCCAATCCCTCATAATAATCTTTCGAGGTAAAAAAGATGTCGATGAAATCATCCTTCGACTGACCAGATTCCAGGAACAGGATTGCCGGAGTGCCTTCAACCATTTTCTTGCCTTCACTCAGTTCTGACGAAGTCGGATATCGGTTAAGAAAATGCTGGAAGCAGCTGATGACAAAATTTTCTGACCCCATGTTTATCTGGTCATAGAAATAATTGTTTACACAGCGTTTGTGCAAATGTGCAATGTCAAGTAAATTGTTTGCGAGATCAGAAGGAACACGTTGGAGACTGTCAAGCCGCTCAATTTCATGATGATAAATATCCCAATAAACCTGCTGGACAGTATCGTTCACGTAAAGATTAAAAATGAAAAGATAGAAAGTTATTTCTGCCGTGTCGAGGTTATTCAGCAATTCAACCCTGGCAAAATCATAAAGGTGAGGAAGGTAACCACTCTCTGAAAAAACCTGGTCGAGGAACTGGGAACGGCTGGTGAGAGATAAATTATTTTGACGCAGCAGGTTAAATCCATCTTCCTTCTCACTGGTACTTGCTTCACGGCCCAGCACTGAAACATACACACGGTTTACATAATTGCTGATGGTGACATTTTCAATCGTCTGGTCCGGCGGGGCTTCATTCCCGGGAACCACTTCCTCATCACTGCATGAACTGAAAATGGAAGCAAAAACAAAAAGTAAAAGGAATGGATATAACTTCTTCATTCAGAATAAGGGATGAAAATGCGAATTTAAAGGTAATGCCAAGGACTATTCAGCTTCTTGAAAGTTTAACGAAGAAATAAACGGGATATTGTCAGTAATATTCAAATTACAAGTTGTCCTTGGAATCTCGAATCCCGAATCTCGAAAAAAATTCCAATCTAGAATATTGAATATTAGAAATTCAATATTTTTTCGAGATTCGATAATCGGTATTCGAAATTATTTTACACTCATTTCCGCAAAATATTTAAAGAACAGCGGAATTGTCTCAATCCCTTTCATGAAATTGAATACTCCGTAATGTTCGTTCGGAGAGTGAATGAGGTCACTGTCGAGGCCAAAGCCCATCAATACAGATTTCAGTCCAAGTTCTTTTTCAAACAAAGCCACAATCGGAATGCTTCCACCACCGCGTGTTGGAATCGGTTTTTTGCCGAATGTTTTTTCCATGGCCTTGCTCGCTGCTTTGAATGCAACAGAATCCGTTGGAGTAACAACAGGTTCGCCGCCATGATGAGGAGTCACCTTTACTTTTACGCCTTTCGGTGCAATGGAAGTAAAATGTTTTGTGAAAATTTCTGTGATCTTGTCTGTTGTCTGATTCGGTACAAGGCGCATGCTGATCTTAGCAAATGCCTGTGAAGGAAGAACAGTCTTGGAACCTTCTCCGGTATATCCTCCCCAGATTCCGTTCAGCTCGAATGTCGGACGGATGCCAGTACGTTCCAATGTGGTGTATCCTGTTTCACCCCGCACTTCATCAATGCCAAGATCTTTTTTATATGCTTCAAGATCGAAAGGAGTTTTGTTCAACTCTGTCCGTTCTTCTTTTGTGAGCTCGGTGACATCGTCATAAAAACCAGGAATGGTAATGCGGTTGTCCTTGTCTTTCATGGAAGAAATCATGTCGCAAAGGGCCTGGATCGGATTTGGAACAGCTCCTCCATATACGCCTGAATGTAAATCACGGTTCGGTCCTGTCACTTCAACTTGTACGTAACTGAGTCCGCGCAAACCTGATTCAATGCTTGGAATATCGTTGGCGACAATAGAAGTATCGGAGATGAGGATCACATCTCCTTTCAGGCGGTTTTTATTTTCACGCACCCATGTTCCGAGGTTTGACGAACCTATTTCTTCTTCTCCTTCAATCATAAAGCGGACATTGCATGGAAGCGAATTCGTTTTCATCATGCTCTCAAAAGCTTTGATGTGCATGTACACCTGTCCTTTATCGTCACAGCTCCCGCGTGCATAAATATTTCCGTCACGTACCTGTGGTTCGAATGGCGGCGTTGTCCAAAGGTTTACCGGGTCAGCCGGCTGCACATCGTAGTGGCCATAAACAATTATCGTGGGTAATTTCGGATCAATCATTTTTTCGCCGTAAACAACAGGGTGCCCTGCTGTCGGACAAACTTCAACTTTTTCAGCCCCTGCTTTTTCTAAGCTGGACTTGATAAAATCTGCCGCGCGGGCCACTTCCGGTTTATACTTGCTGTCGGCGCTTACGCTGGGTATGCGCAGCAATTCAAAAAGTTCTTCGAGAAAACGGTTTTCGTTCTTCTTTACAAAATCTAACGTTTGTTCCATATGGGTTTGAGAATTAGGGATGGCAAAGATAGAAGAATGTATCAAGAATTTATTTTGGTATTTTAACGCAGGGGAGTTGATTGTAAAGAAGAGACATTTTAAAATATCACTTATTATAATTTTGGTGTTAGTATAATTTACAATGCGTGTTTTGATATATTTACTGAATATAATATAAGTTATTTAGCTGTACTGGCTTTAAGGGAGGACCTGCAGCTTGCTGTAAATTAACAACCAGAATGAGAAATTACTTTTTCGTTTCAATCTTTTCGATTATTACATTTTACTGCCATGCTCAATGCTTACTTGACAGCAGTTATTTTTGGGAATTATACAATGATTCAACGCAAAGTTTCTATGACACCTCCAAAATTATAAATACCTATGATGGAAATGGGAATCGGTTGAATATTCTTACTCAGAAATTTTTAGGAAATGGTTGGATAAATTATTCGCAGGAGAATAGAATATATGATGGTGACAATAATAATACTGTTGTAGTTTATCAATTATGGAATGGGAGCACGTGGGTGAATTATTCAAAGTTGCTTGTTGTTTACGATACAAATAACTTTCCTCTTAGCATGATAAATCAAGAATGGGATTCTACACAATGGTTGAATACGTATCAATCCATATATACCTGGGATACCAATTATAATATGACCGGTTATTTGCATCAAACATGGAATGGAAGTACATGGATAGATGATGGCGTAATGTTTTACACTTTTGATCTTAACAACAATAAGACAAGCGAACTTTCCCAGGTATGGAATGGAATAAATTGGGAGAATGTGTTTCAGCTCATTTATGTTTATGATACAAGCAATAATTTAATCAACTATTTACATCAAATATGGGATTCCATTGCATGGATTGACTACCATCAAATTATTTATACGGTTGATTCAAACAATAATAACATTAATGAGCTGGGTGAAATCTGGAACGGTACCGCATGGGAAAATAACGGCCAATGGATTCGTTCCTATGATACCTTCAACAATCTTATAAGCTTAATAATTCAGTATTGGGATTCTACACAATGGCTAAATCAGGATCAATGTTTATACACATGGGATGTAAATCATAATAATACAAGCTATACTGAGAAACAATGGTCTGACAGTGCCTGGGAGAATAGAACCCAAAGAAAATGGACTTATGATGCAGACAACAATCAAGTGAGCGAAATTTATCAATGGTCGGATAGTATCCTTTGGATGAAGGCTGACTCAGCACATCATTATTATTGCCTGAATACATCAACTGATAAGGTAACTGGTTTAGAAAGATTTACTATTTATCCAAATCCAACAGTAAATACATTTACTTTAATGAACATTTCAAGTAATAGAAATTCTTTGCTGGAAATATTTAACCAGCTGGGAGAACTTGTTTACAAAGCAAATCTATCGGGGAAAAATGAATATGTTATAGATGCAAATTTTTCATCAGGAATTTATTTTGTGAGCGTAAATGATGGTGATAGAAATGTTGTGAAGAAACTAATTGTTGAATAAGATTTTTTGCACTGACTATCAACATCAGCCTTTCGCTGATCATTTCCATCGTTGTATTACCAACAGGCTCGATGCCTGGAGAAATAAAGACCTTGGAAAATATCTTCCCTTAAATTCGGAAGATTTTCGTTGGAAGAATTAACCTTAGAAATCATAGTGGCTCCAAGATCTTTGTGTCAATGTGTATCTGCAATAAAAAAGGGAAGTTTACTTTCAATAGGATCTCTCGATAATTGATTAACTAACGATAAATATTTAATCTACATTTACACTAATAGAGCTACCTGATGAAAAAGAAAGCGGTAAAAACAGTTTCGATCTTTGTACTATACCTTCTCAGCATAGATATAAATATTTCCTCTGCCCAAATAATTGCCGGAAGTGTACCCACAGGCACAAGCATTCAGTACCTTAATATAATGCTCGTTAATTCAGTAATAGGTTCGACTGTTTCTGACTCCTTGGATATAGATTGTGACAACATAAAGGATATTGCCTTTGATTTATATAAGGGTAATACCATAGTGGATCAATCAAACGACCTTTGGTATAGAGTATTGAACGGTTCAGTAGAAATTTGTACTGATACGGGGAACGTCAATTGGGCACCACCGCTCCTTTATGATGCAGGAGATACTATGAGTGCGGGACTTTATCAATGGAATTTGGATACGGAACACCGTTTAGCCTGTGGAGGTGGCTTCTGCTGGACAGGATATCATCAAGAGACGGACAAGTATTTTACCTACAGAAAAATTTCAACCCAGGAAATGGGTTGGATAAAAATTTCCTTTGACTTATTTGGCTCAACCGTTACTGCTTCTGTCAGCGAGATATTAGTTCTTTGTACAGAGACCGGAACTAACGCTATTGGCAGAGAACTACTCGTTAGTATTACACCCAACCCAACGACTGATGGAAAAATTAAGTTGCAATGCAGAAATAAAATAACACAAATTGAAATTAGAAATGCCTTAGGTGAAGTTGTGAAAATTATTCGTGGAGGTGAAACGGACATAACTCTCCCGGAAGAATCTGGTCTTTATATCATTATGGTAATTGATGACAAAGGAAATTTCGGCACAGAAAAAATCTGGCGGCAATGAATAATGACACCAGCCAGGAAAAAGTTCAGGATGAAATAATGGTGGCAGGCTGAATGTCACAAAAATAATTTTCTTTGCATTCTGCTTTCATTGCCTCGACTATCAGAGCGCTGACTTCGGAATTAACCACAGAGACACAAAGTCGCAGAGATCTCTGTGACTTTGTGTCTCTGTGGTTAATGAATTTTAGGTTTTTAATAAATAGTGAAAGTTTACTTTTACAGCAGAAAACTTTCAGAATGAAACCAGGAAATAAGAAGTTCGGTATGTTACTGAAGTGGGTGTTCAGTTGTTTTGGAATTTTTTTACTTCTCCTAATTCTTGGCGCTGCAATTGTTCCCCTGAGAATTGCACAGGAATATTCGCAGGTGATTACTGCCGCAGATGGAACTGTGATACATGCTTTTCTTACCGCTGACGATAAATGGAGGATGAAAACGGAAAAAGAAGATATCACCGGTAATCTGAAGAAAGCCATTCTTTACAAGGAAGACAAATACTTTTATTATCACTTCGGTATAAATCCGGTTTCAATAGTACGGTCAACCATCAATAATATTTTTTACCGGAGAAGAACTTCGGGAGCTTCCACGATTTCAATGCAGGTGATCAGGCTTTTGTATCCGGCTGAAAGAACCTATCTGAATAAGCTGGTGGAAATGCTCCGCGCCATGAAACTTGAAACGAGATTGACAAAGGATGAAATACTTGAACTTTATTTCACGCTTGTTCCATATGGCGGAAACGTTGAAGGAATAAAATCTGCTTCCCTGATTTATTTCGGAAGTATGCCGGGTAAAATTTCACTTGCTCAGATTGTTGCGTTGTCCGTAATCCCGAATAAACCTTCTTCACTGAAGCTTGGAAAAAACAATGATGCGATTGCCGGGTTCAGGAACAAATGGCTGAACAGGATGAAAGAGGATCACCTTTTTCCGGACGATGAGATCAACGACGCACTCAGTGAACCTCTTGAAGCGGAGCGGAGGGAAATCTCCAAACCTGCACCACACCTTTCAAGCAGGCTGCATACAAAATTACCGGGCATGTCCAATGTTCATACAACCCTTGACCGGAAAAAGCAGCTTGAAATAAATGCGCTTGCATACAACTACAGCAAACGTTTGTTAAAATATGGAATTGCAAATGCTTCCATCCTTGTCATAAATAATAAGACGCATGCTGTTGAAGCTTACGTAGGCTCGCCTGATATTTCTGATAACGATAATGCAGGGCAGGTTGATGGCGTTGCAGCGATCCGCTCGCCGGGAAGTACATTGAAACCACTCGTCTATGCACTTGCATTCGACAAAGGTTTACTTACACCGAAGTGTGTGCTTACCGACGTACCCGTAAACATTGATGGCTACGCTCCGGAAAATTTCAATGGAAAATATAATGGTGAAGTGACCGTCGAAAATGCATTGAGCTATTCTTTAAATGTACCTGCAGTTAAAACGCTTCAGATGCTTGGACTCCCGACGATGATTGACAAATTGAAGTCTGCAGGGTTTGAGCAGACAAAGCAAAGTGAAAAAAAACTTGGACTATCTCTAGTGCTCGGCGGTTGCGGTGTAAGCCTGGAAGAACTGACAGGACTTTTTAGTGCTTTTGCCTCTGGTGGAAAATTTGTGAGACCGCATTATCTCGCGGGTGATACTTCGTCAGTAAAAGTTCAGATCGTTTCACCGGCATCGGCTTACATGGTTTCAGAAATCCTTACTTCCATTACCAGGCCTGACCTTCCCAATAATTTCGAAAGCAGTATGCACATTCCTAAAATTGCATGGAAGACCGGTACATCTTATGGGAGGAGGGATGCATGGAGTATTGGTTACAATGCAAATTATACGATCGGTGTTTGGGTAGGAAATTTTTCCGGTAAAGGCGTACCTGAGTTAAACGGTGCTGACATGGCCACGCCATTGTTGTTTGAAGTTTTTAATACCATCGATTACAATTCGTCCAACGAATGGTTTGCCCCACCAAAGGATTTGGACGTGCGACTTGTGTGCTCAGCATCTGGAAGGATTCCTGAAGAGTATTGCGAACACCAGGTCATAGACGAATTTATTCCAAAAGTTTCTTCAACCGGAAGATGCGTCCACATGAAAAAAATTTTCCTGAGTGCTGATGAAAAATTTTCTTATTGCACTTCTTGTCTGCCTTTGAATGGTTACAAGGAAGAATATTTTCCCGCCTTTGCTCCGGAGTTGATTTCATTCTATGAAAATGAACACGTCAGTTATAAAAGGGTTCCCGTGCACAATCCAAATTGCACACGTGTTTTTGCTGAGCAGGCACCGCAGATCAGTTCGCCGGTTAACAACAAGGAATACATCATTGAAAAAAATGAAGGGCAACTTATGCTTGGTTGCAATACCGGCGGAGAAGTGAAAACAGTCTACTGGTATATCAACGACAGGCTATATAAAATGTCGGGGGCTGCTGAAAATGTATTTTTCCAACCCCAGGAAGGAGAGATCAAAATTTCCTGCAGCGACGATAAAGGCCGCAATTCCGACATTAAAATCAGGGTGAAATACCTTTAAAACAGCCATTGGCCTTTGGCTATTTGCCACGTTTAGTTCACAAGAGTCCTATTGGTTCATTTGAACACGTAGTGGCCAACCCTGCAGAACCTTTGGTCCGCAGGGCCAAAAGCCATTAGCCAATAGCCTTTGCGATTTTTTTTGACCCTCAGGCAATAACTTGAGTCGTGTGAACGTTTAGTTTATCTTTGCGTTTGAATAGCTCAATGAATAAAGTAGAACCCGGGCCGCTGCTGGCTAAAATCAATTTTCCTGCGGATTTACGTAACCTCCCTGAGGATCAGCTGAAAGAGCTGAGCAAGGAGTTGCGGGATTATATCATTGATATTGTGTCTGTGAATGGCGGACACTTTGGTGCTTCACTCGGTACTGTTGAATTGACTGTCGCATTGCATTACGTTTTCAATACTCCATATGACCAGCTCGTATGGGATGTCGGTCACCAGGCTTACGGACATAAAATCCTGACCGGGCGCAGAGACCAGTTTCACACCAATAGAATTTATAAAGGCATCAGCGGATTTCCCAAACGCAGTGAAAGCGAATACGACACCTTCGGCGTTGGTCATTCTTCCACTTCCATTAGTGCTGCACTTGGAATGGCTGTGGCTTCACGGTTGAAAGGAGAAAGAGAAAGACAGCATATTGCGGTGATTGGAGACGGCGCAATGACTGCAGGACTTGCTTTTGAGGCGTTGAATCATGCAGGCGTAGAAAATTCAAACCTGCTTGTGATCCTGAACGATAACTGCATGAGCATCGATCCGAATGTTGGTGCACTGAAAGAATACCTTACTGACATGAGCACTTCACATACCTACAACAAGGTAAAAGATGAAGTGTGGAAACTCCTTGGAAAAATTTCCAGGTTCGGACCCAATGCACAGGAAATTGCTTCGAAAATTGAAAATGCTGTAAAGACAACCTTGCTTCAGCAGAGCAATCTTTTTGAGTCACTGCGTTTCCGTTATTTCGGTCCAGTAGATGGTCATGATGTAAACAGGATGGTGAAAGTCCTGCAGGATCTGAAAGATATTCCCGGACCAAAAATATTGCACACCCTCACTGTGGAAGGAAAGGGTTATGCCAAT
>Ga0190274_10000264_pt1 | contig 33942 bp, 34 predicted proteins | sample Popmic531T_FD_133002 | JGI IMG/M metagenome (GOLD analysis project Ga0190274, IMG submission 133002) | Populus adjacent soil microbial communities from riparian zone of Yellowstone River, Montana, USA - 531 T | ecosystem: Environmental > Terrestrial > Soil > Riparian zone | place: USA: Montana... | reverse complement strand
TGCCGCCGCGACCTGGACGGTCATCATCAGCCTGAAACCAGACGCACGGTGGGATCGCACCTACGGCTGGACCCGGATGTAGCGCAGGCCATCTGGTAGGGCTGCGACTAGCCCTGCTGGCGCCGCAGCTTCTCCAACTGTCGCCGCTCGCGCTTGTCCGGGCGATGGTCGGGTTGTGGTCGCGTCAGTGTCGCGAGGCGCCGCTGCTCACGGTGCCGGGCGGAGCGCTCCATGCTCGCCGCGGTTTCGGCATAGCAGGCCTGCGCGTCGGTGGCGGGGCCGCGCCGCGTCGGCAGGCGCAGCACTTCTATTTCCATCGCCCGTTCACCCAGTGTCACGCTGATGCGTTGTCCCACGCGTACCTCGTGCGCGGGCTTCACGCGCTCGCCGTCGATCTTCACCTTGCCGCCGCCGACGGCGTCGGCCGCCAGCGAACGCGTCTTCAGCAGACGCACATGCCACAGCCACTTGTCGATGCGATGGCGATCGCCGGATTCCATCTTCAAATTATCGGCCGAATCGGGTTAGATTCGCGAATGAGCACGAAGACAAAGCTGGTTCTGGCGTCCGTATTGTTCATCGCGGGCCTGGCGCTGCAGATCAGCAGCTACCGCAACACCGCCGTGGCGGCGACCCTGGGGGTGATCGTCGGGGCGTTGCTGATCTGGGCGGAAGTGGGCCGTTCGAGTGCCTCCCCGACCCAGCCCAAAACTGCCGGGCAGCCAGCCGCCAATCGTGGTAGCCTCCCGCACGATCGTTGACGTCCCAGTGCCAACCCACTGCCCCCAAGGCAGACCATGGTTGGACCGAGCCACCTGCGATCAGGTGACAGGAACTTCGGTTTTTGACGGCTCGCGAGACGATCTCTCCCTGACCTCACTGCCGTACCTGCCGTGTAGCGGCCGACGGGCATTCATTTGCAGCCCCCGGCCTTGAGTTAATCAGGAGACTTTTCATCATGGCCAAGATCTATGTCGGCAACCTGCCGTTTACGGCAACCGACGCGGAAATCCGCACGTTGTTCTCTCAGCATGGCACCGTTGAGTCGGTGTCGCTGCCCACCGATCGCGAGACCGGCCGCCCCCGCGGCTTCGGCTTCGTCGAAATGAGCCAGGCTGACGCCGCGCGCGCCATTCAGAACCTGAATGGCCAGGACATGGGCGGTCGCCCGCTGCGTGTCAACGAGGCGCAGGACAAGCCGCGCACCGGTGGCGGTGGCGGTGGCGGTCGTCCAGGCGGCGGCGGTGGCGGCTATCGCCCCGGCGGCGGCGGCGGTGGCGGCGGCGGTCGCTGGTAAGCAGCCGTTTGACGTCATGAACCGGCCCCGGAGCAATCCGGGGCCGGTTTCCCGGGTCCTGGCAGGAGACTACAGATGGACGAGAACAAGCCGACCGGCAACCTTGCCCGTGGCCCCGTACCCTTCGCCGGTGAAAGCACCATTGATTATCGCGCGCGTATCGCCGCGCACCAGATTGAAATCGAAGAGCGCCGCCAGCTGGAACTGCTCGAACAGCGCTCATCCATGAACACGCCGTCGGTGCGCATCCGCATCTGGGAGCGACTGCACCAGGTTGATCTGCCGCGCAGCCCCGCCCATCGATTGATCGCGGTCATCGCGGCCCAGACCGGGCTGACGGCCGGTGATGTGCTCGACGAACAACGCCTGCGTGCCATGCCGCCGGCACTGCCGCCGGCCTTGCCTCCAGCCGCCTGAAGATGAAAACCAACTACCGACACCAGAAGAAGCTCAAGGAACAGGCGCGATTGACGCGCCAGGCCGAGAAGCTGCAGCGACGGCTTGCCGTACCCGGTCAGCCGGATGCGCCGGCCACTGTCGCCGACAGCGGCGCCAACATCGATTCCACCGCGCCGGCCGCCAAGCCAGGCGCATGAAGCTCGCCTCACGCAAGGCCGTCAGCGTCAGCCAGCAGCGTCGCAACGATCTGCTGGCCGAACGGGCGCGCGCCGCCGCGATGCGCGATCTCTATCCCGACGTCGAGCAACTGAAAATCGCACTGGTCTTCGACGACGGCAGTCTGCGGACGCCATCGCCGCAGTCCCATACATTCTTTCCCGCAGCGCGGGCCTTTTTCCGCTTCACCTGTCCCTGCACCGATTGCGACGGCGACTTCGACCTCCGCGAGCCGGTGCGCGCTCTGGTGACGAGCGCGCCGGCCGGCAAGCGCGGCACGGCCCGCACGGCCAAGGGCAAGGTGCGCTGCGAGGGCATCCGTCTGCGCGATCGCGTTGGCAGCCGGCCCTGCGACATGACGGTGGACTACCGGCTGGCGGCATCCGCGGCGGAGTAGGGCCTCATCGGCGCAAGGCAGGCGATCGCGTTACTGCATGCTCGCGCGCAGATCCACCAGCGCCTGGTCGAAGCTGTCGACCCGAATCAGGCCCCGGCGCGGATACTCCAGGTCGATGATCAGGTACAGCGCAAGGGCGGTCGCCAACGCGAATCCCGCCATGTGCGGCCGGCTCTGGCGGGCGGACTTCGCCTGGCCGAGCCCCGCAAAAAAACCGCTGATCAGCACCAACATGATCAACAAGCCGTAGATGGGCATGGGCGGGTGCTGCCGGGTGGCCAGCGCGCGCGTCGTGGCGAGATCGAAGGCCTCGTTGACCGGTGGCATGACCACCTGTGCCAGCGGCAATGAGGGCGATTCGCGGATCCCAACCATCAGGCGATCCCAGAGCCTGGCCTGCAGGCGGCTCGTGTGCTCCGCCAGTTGCACCTGCGCCTGCTGAAGGTCGGGATTGCGGTAGGCGGCAATCCGCCCGTCGAGATAATCGCGAAACAGGTCGCGCACCTCACCCCGCGCGGGTTCCGGCAGCAGATCGAGCCGCAGCCAGGAGGTGCTGATTGCATTGACCTCCGCGGTGATCAGGTCGCGCCGATGCTCGAAGCGGCTGGCCGCGCCGGTGAAGGTGAATGCCAGCAGCAGGCCCATCATGCCGAACACGGCGGCGTCCAGCGTACCCAGGCCGTCATTGGCCGCTTCACCGAGCCGGCGCAGGCGCCGACGGCCCCACCACCATCCCAGGTGCAGGACACCGACGATTCCCGCCAGCAAACACAACGCCAGCGCAGTAGCCCAGAAGATCAGCATGGTCGCCATCATGCCCGGGTCATCGCTCGCTGCAAAGCCTGCCGGAGCGCAGGTACAGCCATTGCGCTCTGCCGTTGCCGGAAAGCATGATGCTGCCGACCATGACCTCAGACGTGGAATTCATGCAGCGCGCGCTGCAGCTGGCTGCCGAAGCACAGGCACAAGGCGAAGTGCCGGTGGGGGCGGTGCTGGTTCTGGGCCATGAAGTGATTGCCACCGGCTTCAATCGCCCGATTGCAGCTCATGATCCGACCGCACATGCGGAAATCCAGGCGTTGCGTGCCGGCGCGCAGGCGTTGCAAAGCTACCGGCTCAGCGACAGCACGCTGTATGTGACGCTGGAACCCTGCCTGATGTGCGCCGCGGCCATCGTGCATGCGCGCGTACGAAGATTGGTGTTCGGTGCCTGGGATCCGCGCGCCGGCGCGGCCGGCAGCATGATCGATGCATTTGCGCTGCCCGGGAACAATCACCGTGTCGATGTATTCGGCGGCGTGCTGGCCGAGGAGTGCGGCACGCTGCTGAAGAGTTTCTTTCTGCAGCGGCGCCGCGCCGATCCGGTCTAGGGCAAAGATGACCTAGTGCGCGTCCCGGCGGCGGTCGAGGTCCAGCCATTCCAGCACGGCAAGAAAGCCGCGCACCTGTTCGACGAATTCGACCGGCTCCCAGCCGCGCGCATAGCCGCGTTTGGCCTGCGAGTACCACTTCTCTTCGGCCAGCAGGGGCAGCCACTTGCTGACGTCGTCCCATGAATCGGGATTGCGGCCGTGTGCCTGCGCCAGGATGCGTGCGTCCTCGAGGTGCCCGAAACCCACGTTGTAGGCCGCCAGCGCCATCCAGGTACGGTCGGGCTCCACGACGCGCGCGGGAATCATGCGCAGCACGTCGGCGAAATAGGCGGCACCACCCATGATGCTCTGGCGCGGGTCACTGCGATCCTTGACGCCCACGGCTTCGGCGGTCGGCGCCATCAGCATCATGATGCCCGCCGCGCCATCATCGGATGCGGTGTTCGACTGCCATTTGGATTCCTGGTAGCCGACGGCTGCCAGCAGTCGCCAGTCCAGGCCGGCGGCATTCGCGGCCTCTTCGAACCAGGGCCGTAGCTGCGGCAGCCGTTGCTCGATGTCGGCCTGGTATCGCTGTGCCTCGAGAAATTCAAAGTCATGGATCTCGGCGCGCGCTTCGCGGCTCAGCCGCGCCAGCAGTCCATTGCGTTCGGCGTCGACAATGAATCCGTTGATGGCGTTGCGCAGGTCCAGTCCATCGCGGCGGACCATCCATTGCATCGAGCGCGGATCGGGCAGCGCAAAGGCAACGACCACGCCGGGATTCAGATGCCGCGCGAACTCGAAGGCGTTGGCATCGACGATGGCGTAATCGGCGTCACCGCTGGCGATCCAGTCCAGCGGATTGGCCTGGGTGTGCGGCAGTTCGGTCCAGCTGAGGTAGGGCGCGCCGCCGCCGCGCAATTGTTGCAGCAGCTGCAATTGCGGACTGCCGGACTGCACCACCAGGCGCGCGCCGCGCAGTGCGGAGATGTTGCGTGCAGACTTTGCACCGCGTCGCTGCACCACCAGCTGCGCCACACGCTGATAGGTGTTGCTGGCCAGCGCGACGCGCCTCCATTCAGCGGTGGCGGTCAACTGCGCTGCGGCCAGGTCAGCATCGCCATCGTCGATCAGTTCGCGCAGCGCATTGATGTCACGCGCGGGCACGATGACGAGCTGTACATTGAGCCTTGCCGCAAAGGCACTGGCCAGACGGTATTCATAGCCCTGCGCGCCGTGCGCGCCCAGGTAGTAGCTGGTGGGCTGATTCAGCGTCGCGACGCGCAGCTGGCCGCGATCGCGGATCTGTTCCAGCAGGGGCTTTGGCTCTGTGCAGCCATGCAGACCAAGCAGCAACACAGCGGACAATATGATAGGGCGGTGCACGTTCTTAACAGCGGTCTGCGGGTTCGGCTAGAATATCAGCTCGCCACAGTTCGAGCTCCGGAGAGGTGGCAGAGTGGTCGAATGTACCTGACTCGAAATCAGGCGTGGGCGCAAGCCCACCGTGGGTTCGAATCCCACCCTCTCCGCCATCCCTGTTGCATCCCGTGATGGCGCTGTTCGAAATCCACGTGTCGATCACCGAGCTGGTGGTTCGCGGCAGCTGCATTTACTGGTTCCTGTTTCTGATCTTCCGCTTCGTCATCCGGCGCGATGTGGGCGCGCTGGGCATTGCCGATGTGCTGCTGGTGGTGATCATTGCCGATGCCGCGCAGAACGCCATGGCCGGCGAGTACACGACCATCAGCGAAGGTGTCGTACTGCTGAGCACCATCATCGGCTGGAACTGGTTGACGGACTGGCTGGCATTCCACAACGCGACCTTTGCGCGCTTCGCGGAACCGCCGCCGCTGCAGCTGATCCGGCATGGACGCGTGCTGCACGCCAATCTGCGCCGGGAGATGCTGACCCTCGATGAGGTGATGAGCAAACTGCGCCAGCAGGGCGTTGCCGAGCTGAAGGAAGTGCGCCACGCCTATCTGGAGAGCGACGGACAGATCAGTGTCATCAAGGTCTCCGGCAAATAGCACAGCGCGCGATCCGCCGGCTGCACGATGTCCGCAAGGTCAGTCGCCGCCCTGCGGGTTCTGCAGTTCGGCGTCGAACCGGCGCGCCAGCGCTTCGGCGAACAGGTGCGGCAACTGGCCCGGCGGCATATCGGTCAGACTGCGGAAGCGATCGGCAGCCCCGGCGGCTTCACTCAGCGCAGCGGGCTCCAGGCGTTGCGTGAAATCGGCCAGTGCCCCGCGCAGCGCGCGCATCATGGCTGCGTCATGTCGCCGTGACAGTGCGTACAGTTCGCGCAGCCACTGCAGGGCATCGAGCGACAACTGATCGGCGCTGCCCAGCAATTGCAGCAACAGGTCTTCGACCGACAGGCGTTGCAGCGCTTCGCGATCGGCGTCCTGCGCAGGTTCGCTCATGCCGCCCAGACGACGGGCCTGGCGCTGCGCGCTGGCCAGGCTGCGGATGCCCATCAGTGATTCGCGCAACAGCAATCCAGCCAGGTGCAGGGCGCGCTGCTGCATGTCGGCCGGCAGATGCTGCGTGGAAATTCCGGCGCCGCGAAAGAATGCTTCGGCCGCATTGTCGCTGGCAGTGCTGGCGCGTGCCTCGCGTCGCGCTGCGGCCAGAGCCACGCGCGGCGTGGGTTCCACCGTGCGCAGCCGACGGCTGGTGCCGCCAGTGGACTCCATCAGCAGATCGTTCAGGTCCAGGTCGACGCCAATGTCCCGTTCTGAAGTGCGAACGGTGGCGCCGCCGGCCTGCGGGGTGACCGGCACGATCAGGCTGGGGTCGGGCGGCGGTCCGATGTCATCGTCCAGTTGTACCTCTATCTGGTAGGCACCCAGCCTCAGCAGGTCGCCGTTGTGCAGGGCCCGGGCGGCCGCCTTGCCCAGCGGCTGTTCCGAGCCATTCAGATAGACGCCATTGGTACTGGTGTCTTCGATGAAGAAAGTGCCGCGCTTGAAGCGCACACGGGCGTGATGCGAGGACAGGTAACGCAGCGGGTCCGGCAGCACCCAGTCATTGTCCAGCGCACGGCCGATCCGGCCTCCACCGACGCCAAAGACGATGCTGCCGCGTTCCCCCAGCGACTCATCCCGGGGGGCTATGACGGTGAGTAAAAGGGCCATGCACTCAAGCTATAATGCCGGGGCCGGAAAGGCCCCCTCCCGCGTTGGATCCAATGGCATCGAATCACATTTTCAAGGTCATATTCGTGAACCAGGGCAAGGTTTACGAGGTCTATGCCAGGAAGGTCAGCCACGGCGGCCTGTTCGGCTTTGTCGAGATCGAGGAGCTGGTTTTTGGCGAACGCTCCAGCGTGGTGCTTGACCCTGGCGAGGAACGGATCAAGACCGAATTTGCCGGCGTCAAACGCAGCTACCTGCCCATCCAGTCGGTCCTGCGCATCGATGAAGTGCGCAAGCAGGGCGTCAGCAAGGTGACCGCGCTCGAGGGCGGCAATGTGGCGCAGTTTCCTTCTCCGCTGTATCCATTGCCGGCCGGCGAATCCGGCCCGAAGAAATAGTGGTGCGCATGCTGTACGGCGCGCCGGCCTGGTCGGCGTTCCGGCTGGCCCGTTTGCAGCAGAAGCTGCAGCAGGTGGACGCCGGGGTCAACGGACTGCTCGCCCGATATTGCTACTTCGTTGATGTGGTGCAGCCGCTGGATGCCGTGGCGCTGTCGCGACTGGGACAGCTGCTGCAGGCCGATCCGCAGGCCGGCAGCGATGGCGAGGGTGCTGCGCTGTTCGTGGCGCCGCGCATCGGCACCATCTCGCCCTGGTCCAGCAAGGCCACCGACATTGCGCAGGTCTGCGACCTGTCGCAGGTGCGGCGCGTCGAGCGCGGCATCGTCTACCGCATCGCTGGCGTTGCAACGACAGCGCCGACGATGGGCGCACTGGCAGCCGCGCTGCACGATCGCATGACCGAAACCGTGTTCACGGCGGCCGCCGAGGCGCAGGCACTGTTTACCAGCGCGACCGCACGGCCACTGGAATTCATTGCGCTGTCCGGCGGACGCTCGGCGCTGGTGGCGGCGAATCTGCGCCTGGGCCTGGCGCTGGCTGACGACGAGATCGACTACCTGCTGGCGGCGTTCACACGTCTGGACCGCGATCCCAGCGATGTGGAGCTGATGATGTTCGCGCAGGCGAATTCCGAGCATTGTCGCCACAAGATCTTCAACGCCGAATTTGTCATCGATGGCGTGGCGCAGCCGAAGTCGCTGTTCGCGATGATTCGCAACACGCACGCGAAGGCGCCCGAAGGCGTGCTGTCCGCCTATAAGGACAATGCCGCCGTCATCGAGGGTTCGACGGGCGCGCGCTACTTCCCCGATCCGCACAGCAATGTGTACCGCAGCGTGACCGAGCCGATCGACATCCTGATAAAGGTGGAGACGCACAATCATCCGACCGCCATCGCGCCTTTCCCGGGTGCCTCCACCGGTTCGGGTGGCGAGATCCGCGATGAGGGCGCCACCGGTGTCGGTGCCAAGCCCAAGGCGGGACTGGTGGGCTTCTCGGTGTCGAATCTGCGCATTCCCGGTTTTGTGCAACCCTGGGAGCAGAGCTTCGGGCTGCCCTCGCGCATTGCCTCGCCGCTTGAAATCATGCTCGACGGGCCGCTGGGCGCAGCGGCGTTCAACAATGAATTCGGACGACCGGCCATCTGCGGTTACTTCCGCAGCTACGAAGCGCAGCTGCCCGGCGATGTGGCGAACCGTGCCCGCGGCTACCACAAGCCCATCATGATCGCTGGCGGCCTGGGCAATGTGCGTCGCGCGCAGGTCGAAAAGGGCGAAGTGTCGGTGGGCGCGAAACTCGTGGTGCTGGGCGGGCCTGCCATGTTGATCGGACTCGGTGGCGGCGCGGCCTCATCGATGGGCAGCGGCACGAGCAGCGAAGCGCTGGATTTTGCCTCGGTGCAGCGCGGCAATCCCGAGATGCAGCGCCGCGCGCAGGAAGTCATTGATCGCTGCTGGGCGTTGGGCGAAGCCAATCCCGTCGAATTGATTCACGACGTGGGCGCCGGCGGGTTGTCAAACGCCGTACCCGAGGCGGTGGCGCACAGTCATCGCGGCGCGCGCGTCGAACTGCGCGAGGTGCCCAGCGCTGAACACGGCATGTCGCCGCTGGAGATCTGGTGCAACGAGGCGCAGGAGCGCTACGTGCTGGCGCTGAAGCCCGCAGGGCTGGCGGCCTTCGATCGCATCGCGCAGCGCGAGCGCTGCCCTTACGCGGTGCTCGGCACTTTCACCGCTGACGGCGTGCTGGTGGTGGATGACCGCCAATTCGGCAATCGCCCGGTCGATCTGCCCATAGATGTGCTGCTGGGCAAGCCGCCGAAGATGCGGCGCGATGCGCGCAGCGTCGCCCCGCCGAGGGCAGCGTTGTCAATGGCTCCCGAGCTGGTGGAGCTGAATCTGCGCGAGTCGTTGTATCGCGTGCTGCGCCTGCCGGCAGTGGCCGACAAGACCTTCCTGATCACCATCGGCGATCGCACGGTGGGCGGACAGATCAGCCGCGACCAGTTCGTGGGGCCATGGCAGGTGCCGGTCAGCGATGTGGGCGTCACGCTCAGCGACTACGTGCATCACACCGGCGAGGCCATGGCCATGGGCGAACGCACGCCGGTGGCGCTGCTGGATGCGGCTGCATCGGCGCGGCTGGCGGTGGCTGAATCCATCACCAATATCCTGGCCGCCGATGTAGGCGCGCTCAGCGATATCCGGCTGTCGGCCAACTGGATGGCGGCCTGCGGCGAACCGGGTGAAGACGCGGCGCTGTATGCCGCAGTGCGTGCCGTGGGCGAGGAGTTCTGCCCGGCGCTGGGCATTGCAATTCCGGTGGGCAAGGACTCGTTGTCGATGAAGACGGTATGGCAACAGGATGGTGCGTCGTGCGCGGTGGTCGCACCGATGTCGCTGATTGTTTCGGCGTTTGCGCCGGTGCTGGATGCGCGCCGCACGCTGACGCCGCAACTGCGGCTGGATGCCGGCGACACGCAGCTGTGGCTGGTGGACCTTGGCGAGGGACGCAACCGGCTTGGCGCCAGTGCGCTGTCGCAGGTGTGGAATCTGCCGGCCGGGGCGCCCGCCGACATGGAGTCAGCGACGCTGCTGAAGAAATTTGCCTCTGCCATCATCGAACTTCGCAGCCGTGGCCTGCTGCTGGCCTATCACGACCGTTCGGACGGTGGCTTGCTGGTGACGCTGCTTGAAATGGCCTTTGCCGGCCACTGCGGTTTGAAGGTTGAACTCGACGCGACGCCGGGTACGGCGCTGGCCCAGCTGTTCAGCGAGGAATGCGGCGCGGTACTGCAGGTGGCGACGGCACAGGCAGCGGTGTTGCAGCAGGTGTTGCAGGCGCATGGTCTGGCACATTGCAGTCGGGCCATCGGATCGCCCCGGCCCGAAATGCAGTTGCGCATCGCCGTGGGCGGGCAACGCATTGACGAGCGCTGGCGCGATCTGCGCCGTGCCTGGTCCGAGACTTCGCACCAGATGCGGCGGCTCCGCGACAATCCGGACTGCGCCGATGAAGAGCTGGCCAGCGTCACTGACGAAAGCGATCCCGGCCTGCACTGGAAGCTGGGTTTCGATCCGGCTGAAGACATTGCTGCGCCTTTCATTGCGCGCGGTGCGCGGCCGCGAGTGGCGGTGCTGCGCGAGCAGGGCGTCAACAGCCAGATAGAAATGGCCGCCGCGCTGGATCGCGCCGGCTTCGAAGCCCACGACGTGCACATGAGCGAACTGCTCAGCGGCGCGAGCCTGTCGGGCTTTTCGGGGCTGATTGCCTGCGGGGGTTTTTCCTATGGCGACGTGCTGGGCGCGGGCGGTGGCTGGGCCAGCTCCATCCTGTTCCACGACAGGACGCGCACCGAGTTTCGGCGCTTCTTTGAGCGCAGCGACACTTTCACGCTGGGCGCCTGCAATGGCTGCCAGATGGTGGCGTTGCTGAAGGAGCTGATTCCGGGCGCCGAACACTGGCCGCGTTTCGTGCGCAACCGCAGCGAGCAGTTCGAGGCGCGGCTCAGCCTGGTGGAAGTCCTCGATTCACCGTCAGTGCTGCTGCAGGGCATGCGTGGTTCGCGTCTGCCCATCGCCGTGTCGCATGGCGAAGGCCGGCCGCAGTTCGCCGGTGATGCCGACTGCAATGCCTGCGTGGATGAAAAGCTGGTGGCCTTCCGCTACATCGACAATCACGGTGCGTTGGCGCGTCGTTATCCAGCCGATCCGAACGGCGCACCGCTGGGCATTGCCGCGCTGACCACGCGTGATGGTCGCGTGACGATCACCATGCCGCATCCAGAACGCGTGTATCGCAGTGTGCAGAATTCCTGGCGTCCGGATGACGCCGGCGAGGACAGCGGCTGGATGCGGCTGTTCCGCAATGCGCGGGTGTGGCTGGGCTGAGCTCAGCGGACGACGGCAGCGCGCAGGACTCTCGTCATGACGATGCCCCCGATCGCTGCAATGCACGCGGAGCACAGATACGCCGCACCGGGGAAGTAGATTGGCGCCCGCGAGCTGGTGAAATATCCGAACACGCCGGTCATGGCGATCGGCATGACGACGCCCATCAGGCTTTGCAGACTGGCGACCGCTCCGGCGAGTGCGCCTTGCGAGTCCGGCGGGACGCGGCGTGAGAGGATGGCGTTCAGCGTCGGATTCGCCATGCTGCTGACCGCCCAGAAGCCAATGGCAAGCACTGCGACCCACGCCGCTGGCGCGAAGGCAAATCCAAGATACCCCAGCACGGAACTCCAGACCGCGAGTTGCAGCGTGCGGGAGTCGCCGATGCCGCCGGTGACGAAGCGCATCAGGAAGCCTTGCACGAGCACATTCAAGGTGCCGAACACCGCTATCGACAGGCCCACGACGCCTGCCGTCCAGCCGAAACTCGCGACGGCATAGTAGGGCCAGACGACGGCGAGAGCGGCGTTGGCCATCATCAGGATCATCTGCGCGCCGATCAGATCGAGCACTTTGGAAAAGCGGCGCAGGTACAACAGGCTGCCCAGCGGATTTGCACTGCGCCAGCCAAAGCTTCGACGTTGTTCCGGCGGCAGGGATTCGGGCAGGAAGAAATAGCCGTAGACGACATTGCAGAACGCCAGTCCGGCGGCGACGTGGAACGGCACGCGCGCGCCATACTCGCCCAGAAAGCCCCCCAGGGCAGGCCCGAAGATCCAGCCGGCGGCAAAAGCCGCGCCCATCTTGCCGAACTGCCGCGCCCTGTCGGCAGGTGCGGTGATGTCGGCGAGATAGGCATTGGCGGTTGAATTCGTTGCGCTGGTGACGCCGCTGATGCAGCGTGCGGCGAACAGAAGGGGAATGGAATTGGCCAACCCCATGAAGAGATAGCTGGCGCCGTACAGCAACAGCGTGACCAGTAGAACCGGACGGCGGCCGAAGCGGTCGCTCAGATTGCCGACAATTGGTGCAGCGAAGAACTGCATGAGCGCGAACAGCGCAACCAGCCAACCGCCATAGACTGCCGCTTGCGCCAGCCCTCCGCCGGCGAGCTCTGTGATCAGCGCCGGCGTCACCGGCGCGATGATGCCGATGCCGATCACGTCGAGGGTGACCGTGCCGTACAGGAACGGCAATGCGCGCCGCGCCGGCGGACCGACCTCCATCAACCGAATCGCGCGCGCAACAGCGGCGCCACGCGCTCCGCGAACAACCTGAGGAACCGGGCCTGGTCCGGTCCCGGGGCGTGAAACACCAGATGATTGAAGCCCATCTCGACGTATGGCCGGATGCGCTCGCAGACTTCATCAGGATCGCTGGACACGATCCAGCGGCTGGCCACCCGATCGATCGGCAAGGCGTCGGCCAGTCGTTCCAGTTGAATCGGGTCCTCGACATTGGCTTTTTCGTCCGCGCTCAGCGCCAGGGCGCCCCAGAATCGCGTGTCGCGCAGCGCGCGTTCGCGGTCGTCGTCAAACGAGACCTTCATCTCGATCATCCGTTCGCAACTGGTTTCGCCGCGTCCTGATTCCTGGAGACCGATCGACAGGTTGGGCAGCAGGGTTTCTGTATAGAGCTCGCGCTGCTTGCCGCTGGTGCAGATGAAACCCTGCGCGATGCGTCCGGCGAGCTTTGCCATGAATGGGCCGGCGCCGGCGATGTAGATGGGCAGCGGCGCCTCCGGCCGGTCGTAGATCGTGGCGTTCTCGGTGCGGTAGTACCTGCCTTCGAATGTCACGCGTTCCTCGCGCCAGAGGCGGCCGATCAGCTCCAGCGCCTCGCGGAACATCGCCGTGCGTTCCTTCTGTTCCGGCCAGACGAGGCCGGTGGCTGGTGTTTCGTTGAGCGCTTCGCCGGTGCCGACGCCGAGGATGATACGGCCCGGAAACATGGCGCCCAGGGTGCCGAAAGCCTGTGCGACGATGGAGGGGTGATGGCGGAAGGTTGGCGTCAACACGCTGGTGCCGATGACGATGTGCGAGGTGCGTGCACCCAGCGCGGCCATCCAGGCGAGCGAGAAGGGCGCATGTCCGCCGGTGTGGCGCCACGATTGAAAATGATCGCTGATGAACGCGGAATCGTAGCCAAGCTGTTCGGCGAGCACGCCGAATTCAAGCAGCTCCGCCGGACCGAATTGCTCGGCCGAGGCTTTGTAGCCCAGCTTCAGCACGCAGCCCGCTGTGGCTGATCTGCACCGCCACCGGCCGGCGGCGGTGCGGCCATGACGATCCGGCGGATGTCGGACGCGACGGGCGCGCCGTTGGCGATCCCGCGACGCAGGAACTGGAGATCGCTGCCAACGTCGATGTCGAGCGCCAGTCCAGGCCGACGCACAACCAGATGACGCGCCTGGTCACGATGGCGCGCAAAGCTGTGCTCTCCGAAGCAGGCAGTGATCGTTCCGCCTGGCAGGCAGCACAATGCATTCGTTCCCATCCCGGCCCGGTCCGGCGCGATGGCGACGCCATGCGTCGTGGCGGCGGCGCACATCGCGTCGATATCCAGAGGCTGAAGAAGGGGCAGGTCACCCGAAACCATCAGAACGCCAGCGTCGATGCGCCCGGACAACAGCGCCATGGCATGGTTGCAGGCCGCCGCCGTTCCCTCGCCATGGTCGCGCAGGACTTCGGCGCCGCATGCGACTGCCTGACGCGTCATGGCATCGTCCCTGGTGACGACAACGACGCCGGAAAGCCGCGTGCTCGACAGGCAGGTTTCAATGACATGGCGCGCCATCGCAGCAAACAGGGCTTCGCGCTCCGACCGTGCCAATGTCGTTGCCAGGCGCGACTTGGCTTGCTGGCTGCACTGCAGGGGAATGACCGCGAACATCGCCCCTTACGCCTTACCGGACCATGCCCGGATCTCCGGCAGGATGTGCCTTGCGAACAGGTCGAAGGTCCGATTCACGGACTCGTCGCTTTGCCCGGCGCCCCGGAACAGGAATGGCAGCATGTAGTTTTCGCTCTTCGGCACCTTCTGCAGCGCGGCCATGATGCGCGCCTTCGCGCCCTGGACGCTGTCCGCGATCAATCCACCGAGGCCGGCTTCATTTTCCGCGCGGATTCTGTCGCGCGTCAGTTCTTCGCTGGCGTCGGGCATCGTGCCGTCGAGGCGACGGCGCAGCAGGTAGAAATTGCGGAAATAGTGGTAGCCCTCGATCGCATCGTCGAGAGCCTGCTGCTTCGTGTCCGCGATGGAAAGGTAGCCGCGGCCGTAGGAACGGATGTAGTCGGCGGGATTGCGACCAGCGGCGCGCAGAGCCTGGTCGTAGCCGGCGGCGTTCTGGCCGTACAGGTGATAGCCGCGCTCCGCTGCCTTCTGCACGTTCTTCGGACCCATCCCGCCCCACCAGATCGGCAGATCCTTCTGCACGGGCTTGGTCGTGAAATCGACGTCATTGAGCTGGTAATACTTGCCTTGGTGCGTGAAGGGCGTGGGCGAGCGAAAGCACTTTTCAAGAATGTCCATGATCTCCCACGAGCGACCAAAGCGTTCTGCGGGATCGATGTTCCAGGCGTTGAATTCCTCCCATTGGGAACCGACACCGACGCCGAGATCAAACCTGCCGCCACACAGCGCGTCGAGCGTGGCGACGTCCTCGGCCAGGCGCAGCGGATGGTGGAATGGCAGGCAGATGACCGACATGCCCAGCCGGATGCGGCGGGTCTTCGCGGCGCAATAGCTGGCGAGCATCAGGGGCGAGGGCGTCCATTGACAGGGGCGCAGATGGTGCTCGCCGTAGAAGGCATAGTCGAAGCCGATCTCTTCGGCGCGCAGCGTGTCGGTTACATAGCTCTGATAAAAGCGCTGCGGTGGCTGCGGGTCTGCCGGATGCATGCGCGGCGCCATCATCAATGCCAGTTTCATGCTGCGCTCTCCTGTCTTGCTTGCCGCACGGGATTGGGGATACGGAGCGCCGCCAGCGGCGCGGCAGTGAAGGCGACCTCGCGTCGGTGATACGGGGCATCCCCATACAGCGTGGTGCGCAGACGCGCCTTGCGTCCTGCCTGGCGGATCAGCGCTTCAATCTGCGCGGGCGGGAATTCTTCGCCGAAGGCAGCGCCGGCCGCCTTGCTGATGGATTCATTCATGAGCGTGCCGCCGATGTCGTTGGCGCCGGCGGCGAGCGCCGCGGCCACACCCTGGGGGCCGAGCTTGACCCATGACGCCTGGATATTGGGAATCAGCGTCCCGAACACCAGCCGCGCGATGGCGTGCACCAGCATCGTCTCGCGCCAGCTGGGGCCGCGCCGCGTGCGGCCCTTGCGGTACAGCGGAGATTCCATCGGCACGAAGGGCAGCGGCACGAATTCAGTGATCCCGCCGGTGCGCTGTTGCAGCACCCGCAACGCCTGCAGATGGCGCGCCCAATGGCGGTAGTGCTCCACGTGGCCGAACATCATGGTCGAGGTTGTCGGGAGACCGCTCTCGTGCGCCTCACCGATGACGCGCAGCCATTCCGTGGTGGACAGCTTGTCCGGGCAGATGATCGCACGCACCTCGTCATCCAGGATCTCCGCCGCCGTACCGGGCAATGAGCCGAGTCCTGCAACCTTGAGCTGTTCGAGGAAGGCGCGCGTCGATAGTCCCAGCGTGCCCGCGCCCTGCTGTATTTCCAGAGGCGAGAACGCATGCACGTGAATGTCTGGTGCGGCCTGCTTTGCGACGGCGAGGATGTCGAGATAGGTCTGTCCGGTATAGGCGGGGTGGATACCGCCCTGCATGCACACTTCAGTGGCGCCGCGCGACCACGCCTCCGCCACCCGGCGGTGGAGTTCTTCATGTGGCAGCACATAGGGACTGCCACGCAGCGAGTCGTGACCCCGGCCTTTCGAAAAGGCGCAGAAGCCGCACGAATAGAGGCAGATATTGGTGTAATTGATGTTGCGGTTGACCACGTAGCCGACGGCGTCGCCGCTCAACCGGCGGCGCAGTTCATCCGCGGCCTGCGTGACGTGCGCATAGTCGGCGCCGCGCGCAGAGAACAGATGGACGATTTCCGTCTCGTCCGGCGCCTTGCCTGCAAGCGCGGCGGCAACAATGTCGCGGATGCGCGCGCCTGCCACCTCGCCGCTGCGCGGACGTAAATCAAATTCGTCGGCGGCATTGCGCGCCGGAGCGCCGGGTGTCCATTCGCCGCCGCGCGAAAGGCCGCCTGCGTCGGCCAGTCGCAGTACGCGCGGCGCCATTTCCGGCGCGATCCATTCAGCCGCGCCTTCGATGAAGCGCGGATATACCGTCAGCCGCTCCGCGAGTCGGAAGCCTGCTGCCGCTGTGCGGTCGGCAAGACTGTCAAGATGCGGCCAGGGCGCTTCCGGATTGACGTGGTCGGGAGTGACCGGAGAGACGCCGCCCCAATCATTGATACCCGCGGCCAGCAGATCGGTCAGCTCTCCGCGCCAGAGATTGGGCGGCGCCTGCAAGCTCACCTCGATCGGCAGGAGCAGGCGTGCCGCCGCGACAGTCCAGAGGAAATCTTCGCGGTCCGGTTCCGGTACGGCCGCCATCTTCGTGCCGGGCTTGGCGCGAAAGTTCTGCACGATCACTTCCTGCAAGTGGCCGTGACGTTCGTGCAGCGCGCGCAATGCCAGCAGGCTCTGCAGGCGCTCGGCGCGGGTCTCACCGATGCCGACGAGAATGCCGCTGGTGAAAGGAATTCGCGCCGCACCGGCATCCTCGATGCAGGTCAGTCGCGCCGCGGGATGTTTATCCGGGGAGCCAAAATGCGGACCGCCGCGCGCCGAAAGACGCGGGGAGGCGCTCTCCAGCATGAGCCCCATCGACGCACTGACAGGGCGCAGCCGGGCCAGCCATTGCGGGCTCATCAAGCCGGGATTCAGGTGTGGCAGCAGCCCGGTCTCCACGGCGACCAGCTTCGCCATGGCGAGAACGTAATCCAGCGTGGACTGATAGCCCAGTGCTTCAAGCGCTTCGCGCGCCCGTGCGTAGCGGCGTTCTGGCGCATCACCGAGCGTGAACAGCGCTTCCTTGCAGCCGCTGGCGGCGCCCGCTGCGGCGATGGCGAGGACCTCGTCCGGCGCCAGATAGGCGGACTTGAGGTTGCGCGGTGCCGTTGCGAAGGTGCAGTAGTGGCAGACGTCGGAGCACAGGCGCGTCAGGGGGATGAACACCTTGCGGGAATAGGTGATCGTTCGGCCCCAATGCTGGTCGCGGATGGCACTCGCCTGGGCGGCCAGGTCATGCCAGGACCGTTGCTCCATCCCATTCGTGCGGTGGTCAGGCACTGGGCGCCTTGGCGGTGTATCGGTAACCACGCAACGCAAACAGGCTCAGCAGGCAGACGACGGAAAGGACGGCCATTACGGTCAATCCCAGCGTGTGTCCACCCGTATGATCGCGCAGGTAACCGAGGAGAAGCGGACCGAGGCCGATGCCGAGCGGCGTCGCCAGGTAGATCACGGCAACGATCTGTCCGTAATGGAGGCGGCCGAAATAGCGGGCGAGGAAATAGTTGCCGCTGCTGGCCTCGGAGGCCGTGCCCGCGTTCATCAGGAACAGGGCAGGCGCGAACAGCAGCGCCGATGTGCCCAGCATCAGAGCAAGCATCCCCAGTATGGTGAGCAGCGCAAAAGGAACGACGGCGCGCGGCGTGTTGAAGGCGTCGAGCGCCCAGCCGAACACCGGGCGCACTGCGAGCGCACACAACATGGCGCCATAGGAGATCGCGATTGCCGTGGTCTGGTCGATCGCATGCGCGCCGAGGATCGGCACAATGTGCAGGCGTACCCCGCTGCCGATCATCATGGCAATCAGGTCAATGATGAAGATGATCCAGAGCGCGGGTGTGCGCAACGCCTCCTTCAGGCTGGCACCGGTCAGCGTCGCCTGCGCCGGTCTTGAATCGTTCTTGCCGGGGAGGTGACCCGCTGGCTCACGCACGAGCGCCCACTGCAGCGGCACAGCTACCACCAGGTAGAGTGCGCCCAGCACGAGAAACGTACTGCGCCAGCCGATCTGCTGGAAGATTGCCTGTACGGTGGGTCCGTAGGCCGCCGTGAGGACGCCCTGGGTCAGCGCGGTGATCGCGAAAGCCATGCCGAGCCGGCGGTGGAACCAGAGCGCCGTCAGCCGAAAGTAGACCACCGCGGTGGCCGCGCCGATACCGGCCAGTCCGAACAGGAAAGCGCCCTGCAGCAGACTGCCGTTCATCAGGGATAGCCCCATCAGCGCAAACGGGAACGTCAGGGCCACGGGCAGGATCACGCGCCGCGACCCGATGGAATCGGCCATGCGCGCCATGAAAAATCCTGCCGCCGCGCACATGTAGGTGCAGACCATGTACAGGACCGAATACTGGCCGTGGCTCCAGCCAAACTCGGTGGTGAGCGGTACCAGGAACGCGGTCGCCCCGGCGGTCAGCGCGCCGCTGGAGAGGACCAGCGTCACCGCTGCGGCAGCAATGATGCCGCACGCCGGAAGGGAGAATTCTCCCCTGTCGGTTGTCAAGATCGCCTCAGTTGCCATCGCCATCCCCCGGATTTTCCGACGCTGCCGTTGCGTTCTTTAATTAGAGCAGCGATTCCAGTATAGCCAACCACGTTGCCTGTACAAGCATCGGGGACAGCCGATTGTCCGTCATCGTCGCTGTGTGCTCCTGCTGGTCAGATAGGCCAGGCACATGTCCGCAAGATCCTGCTTCTCGATCTGCCACGCGCCCGGGTCGAAGGGACGCCTGGGCACATTCAATCCCAGATGGCGTGACAGCGCCGCCCAGACCACACGGAACACAGCCTCCACCGCCCGGCGGGGATCGGCTGGACGGATCTCCTTGAGATGCAGCAGCAGGACCCCGTGTACTTCCGCCGCGAAACGCTGGTATCCGTTCAGGCCTGCGGCGCGCATCACCGTATCGTCGCGCGCCACGATCATCTGCGGTGCCAGCGCCCGGGCATGGCGACGGACGAGTTCTGCGATCTCCTCGATCAGGACCGGAATGAGTTCCGGCAGTGACCTGTGTCTGGCCAGCCGCTTCATCAGCAGCAGTTCTTCGGTACGCATCCGCTCCATCGTGCGCAGGTGCGCCGCGCGGATCAGTTCCGACTTGCTGGCAAAGCGGTGGTAGATCGAACCGATCGAAACCCGTCCGCGTGTCGCGATGTCCTGCAGCGTAAAGTCGTCAAGGCTGCGCTCCTGGAGCAGAGCGAGTGCGGCATCCAGCATGCGCGTACGAGACTCGCGGCTGCGCTGTTGCTGCGGCTCGCGCACGGCGCGCCTGGTGCGCGCCGACGCGCGCACTGACGCCTTCCCGGAAGCGCGCACGCTGCGCAATGCCGGCCGCTCCGTCACGCATTCGACTCGCGCCGTGCCGCCACTGCCGCGGCTTCCTCCCGAAGCACCGGCATCACCTCTCGGGCGAACAAGGTCATGCTGCGCACGACGTCGGGCGTTTTGACGCCCGGCGGGCGGAATTCGAGCCCCAGATGGGTAATCAGCCCGCGTTCGCCGCGTACGATGGGAAGCAGGTATTTGAGCGTGTCTTCGACCGTGCCGCCGGCAGGCGTATTGAAACCGACCCGTTCGCCCGTTTCCCAGCCGCGTCGCATATCGGCCATCGTCAGCAGCGCGGAAGCCGGCGGCCAGTTTCCCTGCAGGTCCGCCCGCTTTGCATACTGGTTGCTGACGAACAGCGCAGCCGGCGCATAGGCCGCAAATGCTTCTTCGCGCGTGGGCGCGATGGTGAGCGAATTGACGAAACCGACGAGGTAGTCCTCCGGACGTCTGCCCTGGGCGATCATCGCCTTGGAATACTCGCCCGACACGTCCTGTGCAATCAGGTGGTAGCCGCGCTCGCCCGCGCGCCGCGCGCCTTGTGGTCCGAAGCCACCCCAGAGGATCGGGATGCGCTTCTGGATCGGTGGGATGATCCATTCAATTCGCGGGAACTGGTAGTACTTGCCTTCATGCGACACAAATTGCTCGCCGCTGTGCAGACACTTTTCGATGATGTCGATGATCTCCCACGTGCGGCCGAAGCGCTCCGCCGGGGGAATATCGAATGCCTGGAATTCCTCCCATTGAGAACCGACGCCAATGCCGAGATCGAACCGGCCCTTCGAAACAATGTCCACCGCCGCGATGTCTTCGGCGAGCCGCAGGGGGTTGTGGAACGGGGCGCAGATAATGGACGTGCCGATGCGGATGCGTTCAGTGCGGGCGGCCATGTGCGAGCACATGACGAGCGGCGAGGAATTGCCGGAAGCGAAGCAGAAGTGATGCTCGCCGATGTAAGCCGCATCAAAACCCAGCTCTTCGGCCCGCACGACGTCGTCGACATAGCTCCACCACGCTTCAGCGGCTGATTGATTCATTTCAGGGTTCTGCCGGGGACCGGCGATGATCGAAATTCGCATGCGTATCCTCCCTTTCGGCCTGCAGGTTATCGTTCACTGCGAGCGGGCGAGTGTCGGCGGCAGTGCGGACAGCGTCAACTGGAATAGAATACGAAATCCGGTTTTGAAGCGGCTGCAAGTGTCTGGCCTCGGCGAGACACTGGGGGATGTGATGACGAATCCTGATGACCACGCCGGGCCAGTGACCCTGTCGGTTACCGCGCTTGCGGGCGTCCCGGAAATCAGGGCGGGCGACGATCTGGCGGTGATCCTGATTGGCGTGGTCAGGGCAGCCGGAGTCCGGCTGGCCGCCACGGACATCGTCGTCGTCGCCCAGAAGATCGTGTCGAAAGCCGAAGGGCGGTTTGCGGAGCTGTCGAACGCGGTACCTTCGGCCCGGGCGTTGGAACTGGCGGCCGTATGCGGCAAAGATCCACGCTTTGTCGAACTGGTGTTGGGCGAGGCGAGCGAAGTCGTGCGATGCGCGAAGGATGTGCTGATCGTGCGTCACCGCCTGGGCTTTGTCGTTGCCAATGCCGGCATCGACCAGTCGAATATCGGCCATGCAGGACAAGTCCTGCTGTTGCCGGAACATCCCGACGCCAGCGCCGAAGTACTGCGCGGCCGCTTCACCGAAGCGTTCGGGGCTGCGCCCGCTGTCATCATCAGTGATTCTTTCGGCCGACCCTGGCGCCAGGGCGTGACCGGTGTGGCACTGGGCTGCGCCGGGATCGGTGCGCTATGGGACCGGCGCGGCGAGCTGGACCGCCATGGCCGACCACTGCTCGTCACGCAGGTCGCCATCGGCGACGCGGTTGCGGCCGCCGCGGCGCTGGTGATCGGGGAGGCCGCCGAAGGCCGCCCCGTCGCCATTGTTCGCGGTGTACCAGCGGCGGCGTTCGCTGCGCCATGTCCCGCTGCAGAACTGGTCCGGCCGGCTGCAACGGACCTGTTCCGCTGATGGGCAGGATCCTCGCGCTGTGCGGCGGTGTGGGCGGTGCCAAGTTGGCATGGGGGCTCGCACAGGTGCTCAGTCCTGACGAACTGACCATCGTCGTCAACACCGGCGACGACATGGAGTACGTCGACCTGCCTGTCTGGCCGGATATCGACACAGTCCTGTACACGCTGGCAGGGTTGAATGACCGCAAACGGGGCTGGGGACGCGCTGAGGAGACCTGGGGGGTGATGGGCGAACTGGAACGCCTCGGTGGCGCGCACTGGTTTCAGCTCGGGGACAAGGACATCGCCTTGCACCTGCTGCGCCGCGAGTTGCTGTCGCAGGGACTGAGCCCTTCAGCCGTCGTGCGTGTACTGGCCCAGCGGCTGGGTGTGAGTCACCCGATCCTGCCGATGGCGGACACTCCCGTGCGTACCATCGTCTGCACCGAGGAGGGAAATCTGCCCTTCCAGACCTATTTTGTCGCGCGACGCTGCGTGCCGCGTGTGACGGGCCTGCAGTTCGCCGGAGCTGAGCACGCGGAATTGCCACGGGAGCTCCTGCAGGCTTTCACCGATACCGCTCTTGGCGGCGTGATCCTCTGTCCCTCGAACCCGTTGGTGAGCATCGGTCCGATGCTGGCGATCAGTCGGTTCCGCGCCTTGCTGCGGGATACGTCTGTGCCGGTGATAGCTGTTTCACCCATCGTCGACGGCAAGGCCATCAAGGGGCCGGCGGCGAAAATGATGCGCGAGTTGCAGATGGGTTCATCCGCGCTCGATGCCGTGCGTTGTTACCAGGGATTACTCGACGCCGCGGTGTTGGACCTGCAGGACAGCGCCCTTGGCGGCAGCCGTCGCGAAGGCGACCCGGCGCTTTATTTCCGGCACACGGTGATGACGACGGACGAGGACCGCAGGCAACTCGCGCAAGCCTGTATCGACATCATCCGCGCGCTGGGCAGCGACGGGGCCGTGAGCGGCTGAGATCAGCCTGACTGTGTGCTCTTCGGTGCGCGCAGGCCGCGCAGCGATTCCTCGGAGAAGAAACGTCGCACCATCATGGCCTGCTGCAGCCGGCCCTTGCGCACGTACGCCTGATAGAGCAGGTCCTTGACCACCTCGAGCAGGACGCCCGCCTGGCGATCGTCGATCAACGGCAGGCTGGGATGCTGATCGGCATCATTGCCGAAGATGACGCGCTTGATGCTGAGGAAGGTGTCGGAGTCCAGATCAGCCATCAGCCGCACATCGTTGAGCTGATCGAAAACCTTCAGCTTGCCGGACTCGCCCAATTCGACAAAGGCGGCCTGCATGGCGCGTCGGCACATGCCAGCAAAGGCGTTGAAGTTGTTGCCCGAATAGCAGGCCAGCGCTTCGCGGAACATGGCCTCCACTTCTTCCGGCAGGTAGGTGTAGCTGAACTTTTCCTTCGGCCGCTCAACTTCGATGAAGGTCGAGTTCAGTTCGATACGGTGGGTGCCGTAGATCTTCACCGGGAAGCGCAGGAAGATCGGCGCGTTGCAGGCATCACAGCGATACACCACGCCCACGGCCTTGGGTCGATGGCTGTTCAGCTCGGCGAAACCGGGTACCGCGATGGGCGTGATGTGCGACATCACCTGACAGTGTGGGCAGGTCAGCGCGAGCGTGGCTTCCTGCTCGTGGAAAATGCGGCCGTTGGCATCGATATGGCTGGACATGCGCGGCAGTGTAGCCGAACTGCGACAGGGCGCCAGCCACCAAATTTACCAACAGACACTTGGGCTTACATAATCCTGTTGAATCGCTGTCTCAACCGGAAAGGCGCTTGTACCTGACCCGGTGCGGTTGCGCGGCGTCCTCGCCACGGCGGCGCTTCAGGTCCACGACATAGTCCTGGTAATTGCCCTCGAACCACACCACTTCCGAATTGCCTTCGAAGGCCAGGATGTGGGTGGCGATGCGATCGAGGAACCAGCGATCGTGCGAGATCACCACCGCGCAGCCCGGGAAGTTCAGCAGCGCGTCCTCGAGTGCGCGCAGTGTTTCGATGTCGAGGTCGTTGGTGGGCTCGTCCAGCAGCAGCACATTGCCACCACTCTTCAGCACCTTGGCCAGGTGCACGCGGTTGCGTTCTCCGCCGGACAGTTCGCCGATCAGCTGCTGCTGCTGCGTACCCTTGAAGTTGAAGCGCCCCACATAGCCACGCGAAGGGGTTTCGTAGTTGTCGACCTTGATGATGTCGAGGCCGCCCGAGATCTCTTCCCACACGGTCTTCCTGTCATTCAGCGCCTGGCGGGACTGATCCACGTACGACAGCTTGACGCTGGGGCCGATGCGCAGTTCACCGCTGTCCGCCTTCTCGGCACCGGTGAGCATGCGGAACAACGTGGTCTTGCCGGCGCCGTTGGGGCCGATGATGCCGACGATGCCGCCCGGCGGGAGCTTGAAGTTGAGCCCATCGATCAGCAGCTTGTCGCCGAAGCCCTTGCGCAGATCCTTGACCTCGATGACCAGATCGCCCAATCGCGGGCCTGGCGGGATGTAGATTTCGCTGGTCTCGTTGCGTTGCTGGAACTCCTTCGACGCCAGTTCGTCGTAGCGCGCCAGTCGTGCCTTGCTCTTGGCCTGGCGGGCCTTGGGATTGGTACGCACCCATTCCAGCTCGCGCGCCAGCGTCTTGCGCAGCGCGTCCTGCTCGCGCTCTTCCAGCGCCAGCCGCTTTTCCTTCTGCTCCAGCCAGGAGGAGTAATTGCCCTGCCACGGAATGCCGTGGCCGCGATCCAGCTCCAGGATCCATTCAGCCACATTGTCGAGGAAGTAGCGATCGTGGGTCACCGCGATCACGGTGCTGGGATACTCCTCGAGATAGCGCTCCAGCCAGGCTACCGATTCGGCGTCCAGGTGGTTGGTGGGCTCATCCAGCAGCAGCATGTCGGGCTGCGACAGCAGCAGGCGGCACAGTGCGACGCGACGCTTCTCGCCGCCAGAGAGCTGCGAAATCTTCGCCTCCCAGGGGGGCAGGCGCAGCGCATCGGCGGCGATTTCCAGCTTGCGTTCCAGTTCCCAGCCGCCCTTGGCGTCGATGGCGTCCTGCAGTTTCGCCTGCTCCTCGAGCAGCTTGTTCATCTGCTCGTCATCCATCGGCTCGGCAAAGAGGTCGCTGATCTCGTTGAAGCGCTGCACCAGCCGGAAGGTTTCGCCGACGCCTTCCATGACATTGCCGCGGACATCCTTGCTCTCGTCCAGCTGTGGCTCCTGCGTCAGGAAGCCCACCTTGATGCCCGGCTGTGGCCGCGCCTCACCGTCGATGCTGGTATCGAGTCCGGCCATGATGCGCAACAGTGTCGATTTGCCGGAGCCGTTCAGGCCAAGCACGCCGATCTTGGCACCGGGAAAAAATGACAGATTGATATCGCGCAGGATGGTGCGTTTGGGCGGCACCACCTTGGATACGCGGTTCATCGTGTAGATGTATTGCGCCATGGGTTTCGATCAAACACCTGAAAACGGAGGGGCGCGCATTATCCGTGAAGCCGGCGGCGCTGGCGATGCCCGCAGCAGGGCCTGTGCTAGGCTGGGATCTTGAACTCGCAGCAGCCACAAGTGGCCGTCGTCGCTGGCGAGCGGCTGGCCCGCTATGGCTTTCCAGACGGGCATCCATTCGGTCCCGATCGCCATGGCGCATTCATGCGCGAATTCGAGCAGCGCGGCCTGCGCAGCCGGGTGCAGCTGCTTGAGCCGGTGCAGGCCAGCCACGAAGACCTGCTGCGCTTTCATACGCCCGAGTATCTGTGCTTCGTGCAGCAGCGTTCCGAACAGGGCAGTGGCGCGCTGGATCGCGGCGACACGCCGGCCTATCGCGGCGTCTACGAGGCCGCTGCCTGCGTGGTGGGTTCAAGCCTCGAAGCCATGCAGTGGATCATGGACGGAGCACAGCGCGGCGCCTTCGTGCCCATCGCAGGACTGCATCATGCCGCGCGTGATCGGGCGGCCGGCTTCTGCGTGTTCAACGACTGTGGCGTGGTGATCGAGGAGCTGCGACGGCGCCACGACCTGCGCCGCGTCGCCTATGTGGACATCGATGCGCACCATGGCGACGGCGTGTTCTACGCCTACGAGGACGATCCCGACCTGATCATCGCCGACCTGCACGAAAGCGGCGACAGCCTGTATCCGGGCACCGGCGCCGCGGAGGAAACCGGACGCGGTGCCGCCGCGGGCACCAAGCTGAATATCCCGTTGCCGGCCGGGGCCGGCGACGCCGCCTTCATGGCCTCATGGCCCCGCATGCTGGCGCATCTGGAACGCTTCGAGCCCGGGTTCATCCTGCTGCAGTGTGGCGCCGACAGCGTGGCCGGTGACCCGTTGACACATCTGAATCTGTCGCCTGACTGCCATGCGTTGGCGGCGCGCGAGCTGATGCAGCTGGCCCGGCGGCTCGGCCACGGACGGGTGCTGGCATTGGGCGGGGGCGGCTACGACCGCGGCAACCTCGCGGCGGCCTGGTGTGGTGTGGTGCAGGGCCTGCTGGACGGCGCCGAACCTGGCGTGAACCAGCCGTAGAAGGGGCGGCTCTCGGGTACAATTCCGCTCCTTTTTTGAGGGGCAGGCATGTATTCCACCAAGGCAGATCTGGCCGCTTTCGACCCGCAGTTGCACAAGGCGATGGAGGGTGAACGCCGTCGCCAGGAAGAGCACATCGAACTGATTGCCTCGGAGAATTACGCCAGTCCCAATGTGCTGGCGGCGCAGGGCTCGGTGCTCACCAACAAGTACGCCGAAGGGTATCCGGGCAAGCGCTACTACGGCGGCTGCGAATTCGTGGATGTGGCGGAGCAGCTGGCCCTTGACCGGGCGAAGGAACTGTTCGGTGCCGACTACGCCAATGTGCAGCCGCACTCGGGTTCGCAGGCCAATGCCGCGGTGTATCTGGCGCTGCTGGCGCCGGGCGACACAATTCTCGGCATGAGCCTGGATCATGGCGGCCACCTGACGCATGGCGCCAAGGTGAATTTCTCCGGCAAGCTGTTCAACTCGGTGCAGTACGGCGTCAAACCCGACAGCGGCCTCATTGACTACGAACAGATCGGGCAGCTGGCGACCACGCACAAACCGAAGCTGATCGTCGGCGGCTTCTCAGCCTATTCACGGGTGGTGGACTGGGCGCGGCTGCGCGCCATCGCCGATCAGGTCGGTGCGCTGCTGTTCGTCGACATGGCGCATGTGGCGGGATTGGTGGCCGCCGGCCTGTATCCGAATCCGGTGCCCATCGCGGACGTCGTGACCACCACCACGCACAAGACGCTGCGCGGCCCGCGCGGTGGGTTGATTCTGGCGCGCACCAATGAGGCGATCACGAAGAAGCTGAACTCGCTGGTGTTTCCGGGCACGCAGGGCGGCCCGCTGATGCATGTGATCGCGGCCAAGGCCGTGGCGTTCCGCGAAGCACTGGATCCGCAGTTCAAGGTCTACCAGCAGCAGGTGGTGAAGAATGCACGGGCCATGGCCGCCACCCTGATGGCGCGTGGCTTCGACATAGTCTCGGGCGGCACCGACAACCATCTGTTCCTGGTGAATCTGGGCAAACGCGAGATGACGGGCAAGGATGCCGATGCCGCGCTCGGCCGCGCCTTCATCACCGTCAACAAGAATGCCGTGCCCAATGATCCGCGCCCGCCGATGGTGACCAGCGGTTTGCGCATCGGTACGCCGGCGGCGACCACGCGTGGCTTCCGCGAAGCCGAGGTGACGCAGGTGGCGCACTGGATTGCCGACATCATCGATGCCAATGGCAGCGATGCGGTGGTGTCGCAGGTGCGTGCCAGAGTGCTGGAACTATGCGCGCGCTTTCCGGTGTACGGAGCCTGATCCAAGGCACCGAGAGGGCCGATGTACTGTCCGTTCTGCGGCCACGAGGAGACCAAGGTGACCGATTCGCGGCTGGCCGCCGATGGGCGGCAGATCCGTCGTCGGCGCGAGTGTCTGCGCTGCAACGAGCGCTTCACCACCTTCGAGACCGCCGAGCTGCTGATGCCGCGCATCATCAAGAGTGATGGCAGCCGCGAGCCCTTCGATGAAGCCAAGCTCAGCGCCGGCATGATCAAGGCGCTGGAGAAGCGTCCCGTCAGCAGCGAGGCCATCGAGCAGGCCGTGGGCCGGGTGTGCCACAAATTGCAGGTCATGGGTGAACGCGAAGTGCCGGCTCGCAGCGTGGGCGAACTGGTGATGGAGGAACTGCGTCATCTGGATGAAGTAGCCTATGTGCGCTTCGCTTCGGTGTACCGCAGCTTCCAGGACGTCGAAGCCTTCCGCGAAGCCATCGAGCATCTGCGCCGTCACCCGCGCCGCCGCGGTGCCAGCCGCGACCAGCTGCCACTGCTGCCGGGCGTGCCGCCGGGCACAAAGAAGGGTTCGTGAACGCATGGAGTGACATTGATCGGCGGCACATGCAGCACGCGCTGGGCCTGGCGGCGCTGGGACTCAACACCACGGATCCGAATCCGCGGGTGGGATGCGTGCTGGCGCGCGACGGTCACATCATCGGTGAGGGCTGGCACGAGCGTGCCGGTGAAGCGCATGCCGAAGTGCGCGCGCTGGAAGCGGCGGACCGCGACGCTGCCGGCGCCACCGCCTATGTGACGCTGGAGCCCTGCGGCGCGCAGGGTCGCACGCCACCCTGCACCCAGGCGCTGATCGCGGCGCGCGTGGCGCGCGTCGTGTACGCCGCCGAAGACCCGAATCCGCGCATGCACGGCGGCGCACAGCAGTTGCGGGATGCGGGCATCGAGGTCGCGGGTGGACTGCTGCGCGATGCAGCTCGTGAATTGAACCCTGGCTTCTTCAAGCGCCACGAACAGGGCATGCCCTGGGTGCGCGTGAAACTGGGCGCCAGTCTGGATGGACGCACGGCGCTGGCCAATGGCGAGAGCCGCTGGATCACCGGCGATGCGGCGCGCAAGGATGCCCAGCGCTTCCGTGCCCGCAGTTCGGTGGTACTGAGTGGCGTGGGCACGGTGCTCGCCGACAATCCGGCGCTGAATGTGCGCATCGAAGGCGCCACGCGCCAGCCGCTGCGCGTAGTGCTCGACAGCGCCATGCGCTCTGCGCCGCGCTCGCGGCTGTTTCACCGCCCCGGTCCGTCGCTGCTGATCGCAAGCATCGAACACGCCGAACGGCGTGCCGCGCTGCAGTCGCTGGGTGTGCAGATCGAGATGATGCCGGCGGACGCCGCCGGACGGCCGTTGTTGAGCGCCGTGCTGCGCATGCTCGCCGAGCGCCAGACCAACGAGGTATGGGTGGAGGCGGGCGCAACGCTGGTCGGCGCGTTGCTGCAGCAGGGTCTGGTCGATGAGCTGGTGCTGTACGTGGCGCCCTGCCTGCTGGGACCGGATGCGCGCGCGCTGGCGCAATTGCCGCTGCTGCAGTCACTGGAGCAGCGCCTGGCGTTGCGCTACACCGAGTGCACGCCGATCGGCGATGATCTGCGCATCATCGCGCGGCCCTTGCCGCCGCCAGCGTGAGCAGGCCCTGAATGTTTACCGGCATTGTCCAGGACGTGGGTGAAGTGCGCAGTGTTGAGCCGCGCGGCGGCGACCTGCGCCTCACTGTTGGCGTGCACGGCCTTGATCCGGGGCGGCAGCGCATCGGCGACAGCATTGCGGTGGCTGGCGTCTGCCTCACCGTCGTCGCCGTGGACACGCAGGGATTCAGCGCCGATGTATCGCGCGAGACGCTGCGCCTGACCACGCTGCCGCAGTGGCGGGTGGGCACGCGCGTGAACCTGGAGCCGGCGCTGCGTGCGGGCGATGCCCTGGGTGGGCATCTGGTCTCCGGTCATGTCGACGGCGTGGCTGATGTGCGCGCGCGTGGGGCCGAGGCGCGGTCGGAGAAAGTCCGCCTGGGCGTGCCACCGGCGCTGGCGCGCTATCTTGCGCGCAAGGGCTCGGTGACGCTGGATGGGGTCAGCCTCACCGTCAACGAAGTGGGTGAGGACTGGATCGAGATCAACCTGGTGCCGCACACGCTGGCGGTGACCACGCTGGACACATGGCATCCGGGCACGCTGGTGAATCTGGAAATCGACCCGATGGCCCGCTACGCCGAACGACTGTTGACGCTGCCCGCAGGCCGGTAGCCGGAGTTCCGATGCAACTGAATACCACAAGGGAAATCATCGAAGACCTGGGCGCCGGCCGCATGGTCATCATCATGGATGACGAGGATCGCGAGAACGAAGGCGATCTGCTGATGGTGGCCTCGATGGTGCGCCCCGAGGACATCAATTTCATGGCCCGTTATGGCCGTGGCCTGATCTGTCTGACGTTGACGCGCGAGCGCTGCGCCCAATTGCGCCTGCCGCTGATGGTCAGCGATACGGATCGCGACAAGCGCACCAACTTCACGCTTTCAATCGAGGCGGCCGAGGGCATCACCACCGGCATCTCGGCCTATGACCGCGCCCACACCGTGCGTACCGCGGTCGCAACGGATGCGCGCCCCGAGCACCTGCGCCAGCCCGGGCATATTTTTCCGGTGATGGCGCAGCCCGGCGGCGTGCTGACGCGCGCGGGTCACACCGAGGCCGGCTGCGATCTGGCGCGGCTGGCGGGCAGCGAGCCGGCTGCGGTGATCGTCGAGATCATGAACGAGGACGGCACCATGTCGCGTCGTCCGCAGCTGGAGGAGTTCGCACGTCAGCATGGGCTGAAGATCGGCACCATCGCAGATCTGATCCGCTATCGGCTGCAGACCGAACATTCGGTGGAACGCGTGGCGGAGCGGGTGGTGCGCACCGAGTTCGGCGAGTTCCGGCTGTGCTGTTACCAGGATCATGTCAGCGGCGATGTGCACCTGGCGCTGGTGCACGGCATCGTCGAAGCCGGCGAGCCCACCGTGGTGCGCGTGCACCTGACCGACACGCTGCGCGATCTGGTAGGCGCGCATGGCGAATCGCGTTCCTGGACGTTGCGCGCAGCGCTGCAGCGGGTGGCGCAGGCTCCCAGCGGTGTGGTGGTGATACTGCGCCAGCAGGAAACCGCTGTCGCGCTGGCCGAGGCCGTGCGCAATCCGCGGCGCCCCGGTTCGCGACGCGAATCGGCGCAGCCCAGTGGCGCGGTGTTGCGCACCTTCGGCATCGGCGCGCAGATACTGCGTGATCTCGGCGTGCGCCGCATGCGGGTGCTGTCGGCGCCCAAGCAGCTGCATGGCATCGCTGCCTTCGGGCTTGAGGTGGTTGATTACCTCGATGGGGCCAGCTGATCCTCCGATATACTGTCCGCATGGGTAATGCAGCGACAGAACAGCTGGATCTGGATGCCGACGGATTGCGCGTGGCGATTGTCGCGGCACGCTACAACGAAGATATCGTTGGTCAGTTGATCGAGGGAGCGCGCCTGGGCTGGCAACGGCGCGGCGGCGATGCGGCGCTGCTGCGCGTCGAGCGCGTGCCCGGCGCCTTCGAGCTGCCACTCGCAGCGCGTCGGTTTGCGCTGCGCGGCGTCGACGCGGTGGTGGCGCTGGGCTGCGTGATCCGCGGTGACACGGCGCATTTCGACTATGTGGCGGGCGAATGCGCGCGCGGGCTGCAGGCCGTGATGCTGGAAACGGGCATTCCAGTGGCTTTCGGCGTGCTGACCACCGAAAACCTGGCGCAGGCGCAGCAACGCGCCGCGCCGGGGGAATTCAACAAGGGCGGCGAGGCAATTGATACTGCGATTGCGATGGCGCAGCTGCTGCGGCGTATCTGAGTCATGGGCGGCATCAATCCACAGCATGCGGCCCGCGCCCTGGCGCGACGTCTGGCGGTACAGGCCTTGTATCGCTGGCAGCTGAATCCCGGCTCCTGGCAGGACTTGCAGGCGGAGTTTGCCGGCGACAAGGACATGCCGCGCGCCGACGATGAGTACTTCGCACTGCTGCTGCAGCAGATCACCGCGGAGCACACGACGCTGGATGCCGCGCTCGAACCGCTGCTGGATCGCAAGCCCGTGCACCTTGATCCGGTCGAGCATGCCGTGCTGTGGGTGGCGGCATTCGAACTGCAACAACGCCGCGATGTGCCGTTTCGCGTGGTCATCAACGAAGCCGTGTCGCTGGGCAAACGATTTGGCGCCACCGATGCGCACAAGTTCATCAATGGCGTCCTGGATCGCGCGGCGCGCGCCTGGCGCAGCGAAGAACGCTGAGCACGACGTTGTGAACGCCGAGGCCGGCCTGATCGGGCGTTTCTTCAGCAGCCTCGGTGCGGTGCGGGCCGACGTGGTGCTGGGCGTGGGTGATGATGCCGCGCTGTTGCAGGTACCCCCCGGACAGCAACTGGTGCTGACCACCGATGCGTTGGTCGAAGGCGTGCATTTCCTGCCGGGCGCCGATCCCCGTGCATTGGGTCATCGGGCACTGGTGGTCAATCTCAGCGATCTTGCAGCCATGGGCGCGACGCCGGCCTGGGCGCTGTTGTCGCTGAACCTGCCTCAAGCCGATCCGCACTGGCTGGCGCAATTCACCGCGGGCTTCGATGGGCTGGCGCGCCAGCACGGTATGGCGTTGGTCGGCGGCAATCTCAGCGGCGGTCCACTCAGCATCACGGTGCTGGCCGCCGGTCTGGTGGAGCCCGGCACGGCTCTGCATCGCGGTACGGCTCGCGCCGGTGACCTGCTGTGCGTCAGCGGTGCCGTGGGTGACGCCGCGGCCGGACTGGCACTGTTGCAGCAGCGCCTGACGGCGTCACAGGCCGCGCCCTTGATTGCGCGTTTCGAAACGCCGACGCCCCGCGTGGCGCTGGGTCGCGCGCTGCGCTCCATCGCCTCGGCCTGCATCGACGTCTCGGACGGGCTGTGGGCCGATGCCGCTCGTCTGGCCGCTGCCAGTGGCCTGGGCGCCAGACTGGAGCTGCAGCGGCTGCCGATCTCCGCCGCGCTGGCGGCAGCGGCCGGCGCCGACGCCTGGCGCTATGCATTGGGCGGTGGCGAAGACTACGAATTGCTGTTTGCACTGCCGCCGCAGGCGCAGGAGCAGCTGTCTGCGCTGACCGCGGTGGCGCAATGTCCCCTGACCGTCATCGGTGAATTGCAGGCGGAACCCGGGCTGCGCCTGCAGGGTCCGGATGGCGTGATGCAGTTCTCGCATTCGGGGTTTGACCACTTCGCCAACTGAATGCCGCAGCAAAAAACGATCCGCGATCCATGTCACAGATCGACCCGGGTCGCCGCTTTATCCTGCGGGTCATCACTCACGGGATCCCGCGATGGCCACCCCGGCAAAGCTCAACGTCAGCGCCCGCCAGATTCCCGAACGTATCGGCAAGTACGTCATCGTCAATGAAGTGGGCCGCGGCAGCACCGGTACGGTCTATTTGTCGCACGATCCGTACTACGGTCGCGACGTAGCCATCAAGGTCTACAGCATCGATGCCGGCGGGGACGATGAGCGGGCGCGCATCGCGCGCAAGATGTTCCTGTCCGAAGCGCACATGGTCGGCATGCTGCAGCATCCGAACATCCTGCCCATCTACGATGCCGGCGAGGAAAACGGCCACTGCTACATCGTCACCGAACATGTGCATGGCGCGCGCACACTGGCGGCATACTGCCGGCCCGACAATCTGCTGCGCATCGATGACATGGTGGAGATCATGTTCAAGTGCGCCAAGGCGCTGCACTACGCGCATTCGCGCGGCGTCATCCATCGCGACATCAAGCCATCCAACATCATGCTGACGCAGGACAGCGATGTGCGCATCATCGACTTCGGCATTGCATTGGTGGCCGATTCGGAAATCTCACGCATTGAGGGCATTGCCGGCTCGCCCAGCTACATGTCGCCGGAGCAGGTGCAGAGCCTGGAGCTGACCAGCCATTCCGACCTGTATTCGCTGGGTGCCGTCGCTTACGAATTGCTGACCGGTACGCGGCCGTTCCGCGCCGGGAATCTTGCCAAACTGCTGCACCAGATCGTTTACGCCACACCGCCGCCCATCCACACCCATCGCGCCGATATTCCGGAGGAACTGGAAAACGTCGTGGCGATGGCCATGCAGAAGGAACCGGAACGCCGGCATCGCAGCGGTCTGGAACTGGCCGGCGAGCTGACCCGCGTGCACCAGAAGCTGCGCCAGCAGTATTCACGCATGGATCAGCAGGAACAGTTCAGCCTGCTGCGCCGGCTGAAGTTCTTTCACGAGTTCTCGCACGCGGAAATCCAGGAAGTGCTGCGCGCCAGTCACTGGCAGGACTATCGCAGCGGCGAAGAGATCGTCAAGGAAGGCGAGATGGATGATCGCTTCTACATCATCGTCAGCGGCAACTGCAATGTGGAGCGCCACGGTGGCTCGATCGGACTGCTGTCGAGCGGTGAGTGCTTCGGCGAGACCGGCTATGTCCCCGGCGCCAAGCGTACCGCGACCATTCGCGCCGCCGATGCGGTGACGGTGCTGAAGGTAAGCTCGACGCTGCTGGAGCAGGTGTCAGCCTCGTGCCAGCTGCGTTTCAACCGGGTGTTCCTGCGCTCGCTGAT
>Ga0190274_10000263_pt1 | contig 34045 bp, 36 predicted proteins | sample Popmic531T_FD_133002 | JGI IMG/M metagenome (GOLD analysis project Ga0190274, IMG submission 133002) | Populus adjacent soil microbial communities from riparian zone of Yellowstone River, Montana, USA - 531 T | ecosystem: Environmental > Terrestrial > Soil > Riparian zone | place: USA: Montana... | reverse complement strand
GCCTGATTGTAAATGACGGATCACTTATCTATCTCCAGCCTGGGGCACTGATTTATGATGAAGGTGGATTCATTAACCAAGACAATGGTGTGGACATCGGTAACATCGATAACAGAGGCACATTCCAGTTGTTGGGAGATTGGACGAACAATTCAGCCAGCAATTGTTTTATTAATAGCAGTCCGGGAACGACTATCATGAGCGGTGGCGGACAAGGAATTTTGGGAAGCACTCCAACTTATTTTTTCAATCTTACACTGCAGGGTACAGGTGTAAAATCACAAGCGGTGGATGCACGAACTGAAGGATTACTTGCACTGAATGACAGGGAACTGGCAACAAATACTTTTGTAATGTATGTTACAAATGCTGCAGTAGGTGCGATCACGCGCACCGGTGGTTTCAACTCTACGCCGGTGCAAGGATTTGTAAGCAGTACCAATACCGGCAAACTCTGGAGAAATACCAATACCACAGGGACTTACTTATTTCCTGTAGGATCGAGCCTCGGAACACCACGGTACAGGCCTGTGGAGATCAGACCGACAAGCGCTTCTGCTTCTATTTATGGAGTGAGATTCGTGAACAATGATCCAAATGCACAAGGCTATAACCGGACTTTAAAAGATCCAAGTCTGGGTATCATCAATCCATTGTGGTACCAACGGGTATTGCGCATTGGCGGAACTGCACTTACTGATATCAAACTTTATTATGATAATGTGGCCGATGGGGTTACTTCATTTGCAACCAACCTCATGACTGAATGGGGGCCGTATTCTCCGCCGATGCAATGGAATGATATGGGTCTTGTTTCGAATACCGGTGCAGGATCACCGGCATTGTCAAGTGTGACAAAGCTTGCATGGAATTTTTTCAATACGGAAAACTTCAATATCTCGCCGCAGTCTATCCCATTACCGGTTGAGTTGATAGATTTTTCTGCTGAGTGCAAAGATGGAAAAGTGATACTGCACTGGACCACAGCAAGCGAAATAAATAACGATCTGTTTACACTGGAAAAAAGTTTTGATGGAAAAACATTCGAACCTGTTTCAACTGTGAAAGGAAGCGGAACGACAACTGAAATTCATACATACGAGGTAGTTGACGAAGTATCAACACAGACTGTGTATTACAGGTTGAGGCAAACTGATTATGACGGGGCTTCAACGCATAGCGAACCCATCGTTATCAATTGCAGGCATGACGGTAAATACGAGGTCATTGGCATCTATCCGAATCCTACCCATTCAGCAATTTCCATAGACCTTAACTTATCAGAAGATGGAATGGTGCTGGTGAGTCTATATAATTCAATCGGACAGCTTGTGATGAAGCAAGAGGCATCATTCAAAAACGGTTACCAAAAGATCCTTTTAGACCTTTCTGTTTTGCCTCCGGATGTATACCAGCTGAATCTTTCGACGGGGCTGACTACAATCACTGAAAAGATTGTGAAAATGTAGAACCTATCTCAATATTAGGTTTATAGAGTTTTTCAAGTATTTGGCCTTTATGCAAGGCGCTTTTCGTAGCTCATACTGGAAGGGGTCTGAGCAAGGAAAGCAACGCAGCAGAAAGGCCAAAGACGCAGAAAAAGGCATGAAGATAATATTGAGATAGGTTCCGGTTTTACGAGGAATTTTCTTCCTGATTTTTCTTCCTTTTACCTTTTGGTGTGTGCATTATTTTTCTACATTTGCAACCCATTTTAGTAAAAATATCAAAATTTAATCAAAACCGGCATGTTACATCATTATGAAACGGTTTTCATCATGACTCCCGTACTTTCGGAAGACCAGATGATGGATACTGTTAACAAATTCAAGAAAATCCTCACCGACAACGGAACCGAGATTGTTCATGAGAACAATTGGGGATTGCGCAAGCTGGCTTACCCTATTCAGAAAAAGAATACAGGGTTTTACTATCTCATCGAGTACAAAACCGAAGGAGAGCTGATCAATAAGCTTGAAGTCGATTTTAAACGCGATGAGCGGATTATGCGCTTTCTTACCGTTGTATTGGACAAACACGCAATCGCTTACAATGAAAAGAAGCGTAAGAATGCTACTGTTAAAAAAGAAGAGGAGCAGGTAGCGTAAACAAATTCGAAAATCGATCCCGATAGCTATCGGGACGAAATTCGAAACAAAATCCGAAATTAAAAACCCAAATCAGAAATTTAAATGGCACAGTCAAATGAGGTCCGCTACCTAGCCCCACCGCAAGTAGATACCACAAAAAAGAAATATTGCCGGTTCAAAAAATCAGGCATCAAATACATCGATTACAAGGATCCCAATTTCCTTCTCAAGTTCGTGAATGAGCAGGGAAAAATCCTTCCTCGCAGACTTACAGGAACCTCCCTGAAGTATCAGCGCAAAGTTGGCCAGGCAATTAAACGCGCACGCCACATCGCCCTGATGCCTTACGTTTCTGACTTAATGAAATAAGTCTGAAATTTAAAATAAAGAATAAAAAATTAATCCTGATAGCTATCGGGACAAAATCTGAATTTACAAATGGAAGTCATACTCAAACAAGACCTCGACAATCTCGGTTATGCCGATGAAATTGTAAAAGTAAAAGACGGTTACGCACGTAATTTTCTAATTCCGCGCGGACTCGCATCCATTGCTACTGAAAGCAACCGCAAGATGCTCTCTGAGACGCAAAAGCAGCGTGCCCATAAAGCACAGAAGATTAAAGGCGATGCAGAATCAGTTGCAAAACAACTTGAAGCAATGACGCTCAGGATCGGTGCCAAAGCCAGTGAAGCAGGAAAGATCTACGGTTCTATCACTGCACTTCAGCTCGCTGATGCGCTTAGCAAACATGGTGTGAACGTGGACCGCAAAAAGATCCGCATCGACGGTGACCACATCAAAGCTACGGGTACATACACTGCAACGATAAACCTTCACAAGGATATCAAGGCGAAGGTGAACTTTGAAGTGTTTGCTGAATAACAAATACCACATGAAAAAATCTCCCTGCTCCATTTACGGGCAGGGTTTTTTTATGTTTTTTTTTCAACACCAAACATCGCTCATTCACTATTCCGTACTTTCGTCATCACAAGCTTCATGAAAATTATTTATGAATAGTTTTATCGTCTCAGCCAGGAAGTACCGTCCTGATACATTTGATACAGTTGTCGGCCAGGACATCATTACGCACACCTTAAAAAATGCCATCAGGAACAATCACCTGGCACAGGCATTTCTGTTTACCGGTCCGCGTGGTGTAGGTAAGACGACGACTGCACGCCTGCTTGCTAAAACGATCAACTGCACAAATATTTCTGCAAATACGGAAGCATGCAATAAATGTGAATCATGTATTTCATTCAATGAGGGAACTTCGCTGAATATTTTTGAATTGGATGCTGCAAGCAATAACAGCGTGGATGATATCCGCGTCCTTGTTGATCAGGTGCGGTATCCTCCCCAGGGCGGCAGATACAAAGTGTATATTATTGACGAAGTTCACATGCTCAGCGCAAATGCATTCAATGCATTCCTGAAAACACTTGAAGAGCCGCCGGCTTACGCTGTTTTTATTCTTGCTACTACGGAAAAGCATAAGATCATCCCGACTATTTTATCCCGGTGCCAGATCTTTGATTTCAACAGGATTACAATTGAAGACATTGCCAGCCAGCTTTCAATGATTGCATCCAGGGAAAATGTGAATGCCGAAGAAGATGCACTTCACGTGATTGCCCAGAAAGCAGACGGAGCCATGCGGGACGCATTGAGCATGTTCGACCAGCAGGTGAGCTTCGGCGGGAATTTGCTTACGTATAAATCTGTCATTGAAAATCTGAATGTTCTCGACTATGATTATTATTTCAGGGTAACAAATGAAATTCTTGCAGGAAATATTTCAGCTGCACTACTTACGTTCAATGAAATTCTCAATTATGGTTTCGACGGACATAATTTCATCACGGGTTTGTCGTCACATTTTCGTGATCTCCTGGTATGCCAGGATGAAATCACCCTCAAGCTGCTTGAAGTCAGCGCAAGTGTGAAAGAAAAGTATAAGATTCAATCGAAGGAATCTTCTTCACAATATTTTCTCGAACTCCTTGATCTGTCGAATAAATGCGACATGAGTTATCGTGCCGCGAAACATCAGAGGCTGCAGGTGGAACTGGCCCTGATGAAAATGTGTTCCCTGTCATCCGTTGCTGATAAAAAAAAAAGTGACGGAAGTATATTCATAAAACCTGCACAATCATTATTACCAGATTCCCATTCGCCTGTATCTAAAATACAGGAAATGCCTCAAAAGCCGTTGGTAAAACCAGCAAATGTTGCTGAACCCGAGGTAACTGTTAAGAAACAGGAGTCAGTAAAGGAACCTGAGATTCCGGCTCCCGCTGTGAAAACTCCGGCGACCGGGAGGCGTACCATTTCAATTACAGATGGATTGAAAGTAAAACCTGTTGTAACAGAAATGATGAATGGAGAAGAAGCAATTAGAGGTGAAAGTCATTTTACTGCTGAAGATTTGCAGAAAGCCTGGCTGGAATTTGCTTCCAAATTGCAAGCCGACGGAAGGCTCACGCTTCACACGGCACTCAGTAAAAGGAATCCCGTAGTGAATGAAGACTATTCAGTACATTTTTCCCTGGATAACGGAGCCGTTGAAAAAGATATTGCGGCCATCAGGGCAGAACTCCTCACATACATCCGCCGGAAGCTCAACAATGGTAAAATAACCCTTGCCACAACCATTGACAGGGACCCTAATAAGGCCAAGATTCCTTATACACCCAAAGAGAAGTTCGAGCATATGGCAGCGAAGAATCCGGCACTGGGAAAGCTTAAAAAACAGATGGATCTGGAAATAGATTTTTGATCTGTTTAAGCACAAATTGCGGTTCAAATCTCTCTTATTTTTGTGACTTTTTTTGCAAAAGAACGGCTTCATTTTACTATATTTGAGAACAAATAACGGCTGGTCACATCAGCTTTTTTGATGCCCAATTTGCATCAAAACCGGGGGGCAATTCGTAATGAACATAGATAATTAATGGAAGATTTAATCAGGGAAAATCAATTGGCAGCACAAAAGGCATCAGCCGATTATTCTGCAGACAGTATTCAGGTACTTGAAGGTCTTGAGGCCGTTCGTAAGCGTCCTGCCATGTACATCGGCGACGTAAGTGTGAAGGGTCTTCATCACCTTGTGTATGAAGTTGTAGACAACTCAATCGATGAAGCGCTTGCAGGTCATTGCAAAAATATTGACGTTTTCATCCATCCCGATAATTCAATAACAGTGAAGGATGATGGCCGTGGAATTCCTGTTGACATGCACACCAAGGAAAAGAAAAGTGCGCTTGAAGTCGTGATGACGGTATTGCATGCTGGTGGAAAATTCGACAAGGATTCCTATAAAGTTTCCGGAGGATTGCATGGAGTAGGAGTAAGCTGTGTGAATGCACTCTCCTCACATATGAAAACGGAAGTACATCGCAATGGAAAAATTTACGTCCAGGAATATAGTTGCGGAAAACCATTATACTCTGTAAAGGAAACGGGTGTAACGGATACGCGCGGTACGATCCAGACTTTTATGCCGGACAATACCATTTTCATAACATCGGTTTATCATTTCGACACACTTGCTGCCCGTCTCCGTGAACTTGCATTTCTTAACCGCGGAATCAATTTGTCAATAACAGACCTTCGTGAAACGGATGCAGACGGAAAAAATCCTTCGGAAAAATTTCACAGCGACGGAGGCCTGAGGGAATTCGTTGCATTCCTGGACGCAAACCGTGAACGCCTTATCCCGGCTCCCATTTACATGGAAGGCGATAAAGCCGGAATTCCCGTGGAGATTGCAATGCAATACAATACCTCCTTTAACGAGAACGTGCACTCGTATGTGAATAATATCAGTACACACGAAGGCGGTACGCATCTTTCCGGTTTCAGGAGAGCGCTTACACGTACTTTGAAAACATATGCTGAGAAATCAGGGATGCTTGAGAAGCTGAAGTTTGAAATCAGCGGCGATGATTTCAGGGAAGGACTCACGGCTGTTATATCCGTAAAGGTTCAAGAACCCCAGTTCGAAGGCCAGACAAAAACCAAACTTGGAAACAATGAGGTAATGGGTGCCGTGGACCAGTTGGTAGGAGAAATGCTTCAGAATTACCTGGAAGAACATCCACGCGAATCCAAAACGATTGTCGACAAGGTAATTCTTGCTGCCACCGCACGTCATGCGGCGCATAAGGCCCGTGAGCTGGTTCAGCGGAAAAGCGTTTTGACGGGTACCGGTTTACCGGGCAAACTGTCCGACTGTTCAGAAAGCGATCCCGGAATGTGTGAAGTGTTCCTCGTAGAGGGAGATTCTGCAGGCGGTACCGCTAAACAAGGACGCAACCGCAAATACCAGGCGATACTTCCACTGCGCGGAAAAATCCTCAACGTGGAGAAAGCCATGGAATACAAGATTTACGAGAACGAAGAAATCAGAAATATTTATACTGCGCTGGGAATTTTCCGCGACGAAAAACAGGAAGGTCGTCCATTGATCATGGATAAACTCCGTTACCATAAAGTTGTTATCATGACCGATGCCGATGTGGATGGAAGCCACATCACCACCCTGATCCTGACTTTCTTTTTCCGGCACATGAAGGAACTCATTGAAGGCGGTCATCTTTATATTGCCACACCACCGCTTTACCTGGTCAAGAAAGGAAAAGAACAGCGCTATGCATGGAATGATGATCAGCGGATTCAATTTATCAAAGATCTTGCAGGCGAAGGCAAAGAAGAAAACGTAAACGTTCAGCGGTACAAAGGTCTGGGTGAAATGAATGCAGAACAATTATGGGAAACCACAATGAATCCGCAATCAAGAACACTTCGCCAGGTAACCATTGAAAGCGCTGCTGAAGCCGACCGTATTTTCAGTATGCTGATGGGTGACGATGTTCCGCCAAGACGTGAGTTCATCGAGAAAAATGCGAAGTACGCGAAGATTGATGCATAACCATTCCTGATCTGGAATGAAGACCGGGCATTTTTTACAAAACCGATTCTGTTTTATGATTCGTTATTTGCCGGTTTGTTTCCTGCTCCTGATTATTTTTTCTTGCGGCAACGGCACCGAACTAATTCCACCTGGTACTGAAAGCGAAATGGTCAATGCCGGTGAAAAGAAGGATATGATCCTCCTTACTGACCGTCCTCCGAATTTTGAAACACCGCTGAAATATTTCCTCCTCGACTTTACTCCGAACGATGTATTCTTTGTGCGGTGGCACCTTGCAGGCTTGCCGTCAGGTGTAGATGAAAACCAATTCCGGCTGTATGTTTCAGGTGAGGTAAACAGGGAGCTTTCACTTTCATTGCAAGAACTAAAAACTTCATTTGAACAGGTATCATTGAATGCACTGTGCGTATGTGCAGGCAATGCAAGAAGTTTTTTTGATCCGCGGGTTCCGGGAGCGCAATGGAAGAATGGGGCCATGGGAAATGCGAGATGGAAAGGAGTCCGGCTAAAGGACATACTCGAGAAAGCTGGAATAAAAAATGGTGCAGTTTCCGTTTCTTTTAATGGATTGGATGAGCCGCCTTTGCCCTCAGTTCCTGACTTCGTCAAATCGTTGGCTCTTGATCATGCAATGGATGGTGAAGTGTTGGTAGCCTATGAAATGAATGGAGAACCCTTGCCATTATTGAATGGCTATCCTTTGAAACTTGTAGTTCCGGGATGGTATGCAACATATTGGATAGGAATGTTGAATGAAATAAAAGTATACCCTGAACCTTATAAAGGATACTGGATGGATAAAGCTTACCGGGTTCCGGAAAATGTTTCCAATGGTAATGAAAGTCCTGATGACCTCGCGAAAAAAACGGTTCCAATAAGTAAGATCGACGTGAGGTCAATTTTTATTTCACCGGAAAATGAAAGTGCGGTTCAGCCGGGTATTCCATGTACAGTGCAAGGATTGGCGTTTGATGGCGGAGAAGGAATTTCATTTGTAGAAATTTCCCAGGATAGTGGATTAACCTGGTCAAAGTGTGACCTCAGTCCTTCGCTGGGGAATTATTCATGGCGAAAATGGAAGTATACTTTTGTTCCGGGAAAAAGCAGGATTATACTTCAGGCCAAAGCCACGAACATGAAAGGAGAAACACAGCCATCGCATCAATGGAACAGAAGCGGATACATGAGAAATGAGATTGAGTTACTTACCTTGAATGTAATTGAGTGATACAGGTAATTATGAAAAGATTTTCATTCGCGTTAGCCACTTTCTGCATCTTCATGGTTGCTTGTGTCAACCAGGAGTCAAATGAAAATGATCGATTGACGAACCATGCTGTTCAAATAAATCCACGCGCAGTTGAGGGAGAAGCGCTGTTCAAAGTGCATTGCGTTACATGTCATACACTCCGGTACATTGAAATGCAGCCCGATTTTTCGCGCAAGACGTGGGAGAAGATTACTGAAAAAATGATTAAGGGTTTTGGAGCGCCTATTCCTGATTCTTCAGCTGCTTTGATCGTAGATTACCTTATTACAATCAAAGGAATTGAAGAGGAATAGTTTTCAACTTTTCATTCTCAAATATGTGATTTTGGAAAGGTCGCTCAGGACTTCAGGAAGACGCTGGACATTTTTCCCTTTGGTCATAATGGTGATCAGGTATGGATCATTTCCTATGTAAACAATTGCTGTTTCATGAAGCTGTGCTTCAGTTTTATTTCCGGTTTCCCCGAACTTATGTGCAACCTTTATTTCATGGGGAATGCCGTTTACAATTCCCTGGGAGAAAGAACTTTGTGAAAGTACTGACAAAGCATATTCTGAATTATTTTTATTCAGGTATGTGGCATTGTAAAGAATGTTCAGGAACTTAGAAAGGTCAGATACATCCATCTTAAAGTTAGGATCCTGTACATCCGGTTCTGCAATACCAAGGTCCGTAAAAAGTTTTTTGAAAAGATTGATATCAAGTGATTCATTAATAAGTAATGTTGCCTGGTTGTCAGAATTTACGATCATGCGGTTAAGTAATTCTGTCGCACTGTATTTTTTTCCGGCAACCATTGGTTCAGTTTTAAAAGTCTGGCCGGGTACCTTGTTTATGTTTGCAGGTGCAATAAATTCCCGGGAAAGCATCTTTGGATTTTGTTCCGACATTTTAAGGAAAGTAATGAATGCAGCAATCTTGATCACACTGCCCGGCGCATATTGGGCGTCGCTGTTTACAGAAGTCCAATGTCCATTGTTGAGAATTCTCACGTACACAGAAGCTTCACTGATGGTACCATTCATCTTCAACTGGTTTATTTCTAAGTTAAGTGAACGCTTCAGTTCCTTCATGTTATCTGACTCAGACAATAACTCAGCGGTTAACAATGGACTGGTAAGGTTATATTCCTTAAGACGTACCTGTTCAATTTTATCTGAAGACTCCACTACAGGAGCTATGGCCTGCTGAATTTCCAATTTTGCCTGCGGCGCAGTATTATTCAGTTGATGAATGATGAGCAATAAAAGTCCTGTCGCAATAAATAAAAAGTAGAGGGGAATCTTCTTTACGAGGATTTTTTTCATAACGGGGAAAAGTAAGGTTCAAAAGTTTTAAAGGGGAATCAAATTTCAAAATCAATTCTGTAAAGAAATTGGTTTAAAGTGGCTTGCGCAAGTATTTTTCCTGCGAATTTATTGTATTTATCCTTAAAATAGATGTTACAACACTGATTTCGGAGATCAATGCCGTTGTAACCCAATGTTATACTGCAACATCAGGGATGCATCATCAGAGATCTTATTCCTGACGGCAAACATTACCAAACCTGCTATGTTTTTGGAGTTCGTTATCTCCATCAGTTTGGTCCTGTAGCCTTCAATGGATTTTTCAGAAACCATGATCTTGTCGGCGATTTCTTTGGTAGTAAATTCATAGCATATCAGGAAAAGTACTGCACGCAAACGATCAGTGACGTCGTCGATACTCTGCTTGCTGTCGAGGACAGGCTTATGTATCAGCCTGTCGAAAAGATTTTTTTCTACTTCGTCGGCATAGTAGTGGCTTCCTTCAAGTATTTTATTGATTGCTGTTTTTACTTCCTTGATGTCGGCACTTTTCAGAAGATACCCCCTGGCACCTGCATCGATCATTTGGATAATGTTCTCCCTGTCATCAACGCTCGTCAGGGCCACAACGGGGATCTCGGGAAAACGAATGCTGATTTTCTTGGTAGTCATAATGCCGTCCATCTGTGGCATTTTTATATCCATGAAAATAAGGTCGAACTTTTTTTTCTTCAATAACTTCAAGACCTGCTCACCGTCTTCGGCATGGGTTATGGAATTTACAAGGGAAATTTTTTTGAGGATGGATTCAATGCCCATTCGGAAAAGCAAATGATCGTCGACTATCAGGACGTCTATTCCGTTTTTTTTCTGGGCCATAAAAGGAAAATTAGAAAAGTAAAAGTAGGCAAGTTTCGCAGGCCTTACCGTTTGACTGGTTCAAAAACGGTCTTCGTTTATAATTACATTTAAGTTTACAATCGAGGACCTCGGACTCTTCTCATGAAACTGTCTGAAAACCTGCTGCCTCCTGGAAGTAATATCCAGTTGATTTTGTTTCAAACCACTATGCACTTCCATCTTATTTTTCCGGAATGATTCTTCAAGAATATCCTCACCGGCTGACATATGTTCGGCAATGGATTCAATCCTGTCGAAGTACCTGGCAATTTTTCCAAGTCCGTTATATTGCTCAAGGGAAAGCTTCATGCACATTGTGTTTTAAGTTAAGCTGATCTAAGCGTTAAGTGACTGCAAGTTGCAAAAAAGAAAAATGCTGGTCAAGGCTCAGTTTGTCTCTTCGTCAAAAGCATATTGAACGAGGTTAGCACCCATCTTTAATGCTTTCAAATGCATTTCAGGAGAGTCCTTATGCACTTCATAATCCTCCCAACCATCCCCCAGGTCACATTCATAAGAATAAAAGGCTACAAGACGCCCCTGGTAAATCCATCCAAAACCCTGGGCAGGTTTCTCATCATGCTCATGGATCTTTGGCAAGCCGTCATTAAAATCATATTTCTGGTGATAAACAGGATGCGAGTAAGGGAGCTCAATGCAATCAAGCTCTGGAAAAACTTTTTTCATCTGTGGCCTCACATAAGGATCAAGACCGTAATTATCGTCGATGTGAAGGAAGCCTCCTGCAAGCAAATAATTCCTCAGGTTATCCGCCTCCTGTTGAGACAAAACCCAATTGCCGTGACCCGTCATGTGAACAAATGGATAATTGAATATTTCAGGACTGCCTACTTCAACAACTGCCTGCTCGGGATCTATGGTTGTCCCAAGATTCTGGTTACAGAATTTGATCAGGTTGGGCAGGGATGTTTCGAGGTTTGCATACCAATCGCCGCCGCCATTGTATTTCAGTAATGCAATTTTGTAAGGTGGTTGTGAAAAGGTTTCCAAACCAATGCACATCAAGGCCAGTATGACCAGCATTTTCATCAACGGATATTTGCAAGAGACTTTAGTCATTCAGCAAAGATACAATGGAACATGCCACCACGCCTGCAGTTTCCGAACGCAGCCGCGAAGGTCCAAGATTTACAGGTGTAAAGTTGTTTTTCATCGCCAGCGAAATTTCTGATTCTGTGAAATCACCTTCGGGACCAACAAGAACTGTGTACCGTGAACGGGGTTCAAGTTCTTTTTTTAATGTGTTATTGGAAGGTCCCAGGCAGATAAATTTTTGTCCTGCATTTTCATTCTTATAAAAATCTTCAAGCGGAATGGCTTCATGAATCTGCGGCAGAAACGTTTTCAGGGATTGCTTCATCGCAGACAAAATAACCTTTTGAAGCCTGTCAGTTTTTAGAATCCTCCGTTCTGAATGCGTGCAAATCACCGGCGTGATCATGTCTATGCCAATTTCGGTAGCTTTCTCAAGGAACCATTCAAACCTGTCGGTATTTTTTGTCGGGGCAATGGCAACGTGAAGAAAATAATTTCTTTTGCCATATTCTGCAGTTGTTTCTAAAATAGCAACAGTGCATTTTTTGGGATCAGCCGATATTATAGATCCATGGTAATAGTTCCCCTCACCGTCAGTGAAAAATATTTTGTCGCCGGTTTTTTTACGCAACACTCGTATACAGTGTGCTGACTCTTCTTCCGTAAGCATTGCAGTTCCGTTGCCGGTCGGGTTGCCATAAAAAAGGTTCATGTCCCGCAAAGGAAGATATTTTCATGGAAAGTTGAATGGTGGATTTGGACACACTGAATTAATTCAGGAGCAGTTGTGTTGGAAGAAGAAACGGAGAAAGGGAGAATGGGAGAGCGTAGGGTGGTATTGAGCGGAAAATCGGAAGGGTTCGGAATTCAATTGAATCCCGGATCTTCGGGGAAGTCGTTCATGATGCCATAAACATGACCATTGCGCTGGAGTATATTTCCCCAGGCTGTATCGGATGGCTCCTTGAAAGCTGATTGCGGATCTGCATCAGTGACCCACCAATTCTCTTCCCTGATTTCTTTTGCCAGCTTCCTGGGACTCCAGGCATTGTAACCCGCTAAAAATTTAATCTGGTCAGGCCTCACCTGGCGGGTTTCAACCAGGAGCTTCAGGTGTTCATAATCACCGCCCCAAAAAATTCCATTGCTGATAGGCTGTGCACCTTTGAGATGAGAAATGGTATGTATGTAATAAACTGAGTCCAGCCTTTGGTTTCCTCCCCAATGCACATGCGCTTTGAATTCAGGAAAATCTTCAAGAACATCATTGATCAGGAGCGGGGTAGGTTTATTCAGGATAAATCCGATGCTGCCACGCTGGTCATGCTGGCTGATAAGCACAACAGCACGCTTGAAATTAGGTTCGGGATTGAATGGTTCTGAAAGTAAAAGAGAGCCCACGTGGGGCTTTATTTTTTCAGTTTTATTTTTCCGTGACAAGGACATCCAATTCTTTTAACAGTAAAGGTTCTTTAAATGTTCTGTCATTTAAAACTTTCAGAATAAAATGTTTATGGCAAATCCAAGCGGCAGGAAAAAATTTCAGTCCAGCTATAACTTATCAGAAGATTTGAAGTATAAGCGGGTTTTTATTCAAAATTTTAGTGATTGGTTTCCAGGTCAGTCTTTTCGTCCCCGGCGCGATATGGCATATAGGAAACAATAAACTGGAACATTTCATCTGTCGTTCGCATGCTGCCGTTCCTTTCTGAAACAACTTGTGGGGGGTTAAATGGATTCAGCGGATTATTTTCGGTATTGTCGAAAGTGCCTTCAACATATATCACCGTTCCTGCTTCAAGCCACAGGATTTTTTTATAGGTGTAAAAATATTGCCAACGGAAATCCCATTGGGGAATTCTGATGAGCGGTACTGTATCACCTGCGGGTTTTATGGCATAGGCAAGAAATGATTTTCCCAATAGATGCATGTGCGGATTAACCGTAAGGATAGAAATGTCTCTTGGAATGGTGTACTGTGTTTTAAAAGTTTCGACTCTCCCGGGTGCTATGACGAGAGGAGGTTCCACTTTCGAAATGCCTGAGGTGCCAAGAATGAATTCAGAAACTGTACGTGCGGGTGGAACAGCGCTGAAGAAAATATTAAAAGTGGTAGAATCTGTTGTGTCAACCGGGGAAGGTCCATAGTGAATGTTATCCAGGAGCAGGATCGCTTTTTTCTTTGAATGGAAACCACCGATTCCTTGCGGGTAGAAAGATGCTTCTACACCGGGAAGATAATTTGTGACCGAAGGTGTAAGCAGGGGATAGGAACCATCATCATTCTGAAGACCGAGTTTTTGATAAGCTTCAGCCTTGTCCATAATCTCAGTGTTTATAAAAGATTGTCCTTCGTCAAGTATTTTTTTGGCACCGCCATCATATTGTATCCAATGGGCATTAATGTGATGTACAAGTTTTTTATTCCCGGGAATAATTTCAATTGCACGGATGAAAGTATCCTGTGGGAGTTCGACCGGGATTTTCATCATCATGAAATGATCTTTGTTATCGCCTTCGATGAAAAAGGATTTTTTCATATGTACTATGAAGTCCGGTTTACCAAATGTGCTTACTTCGGGGAACACCGGGAGTGGCGGAATTTTTTCTTCATTGCCTATGGGTGCATCTTCCGAAACCCACTCGTGTATAAGATTGATTTCTTCATCCGTTAAAACTTTTTCATCACGGAAGTGTACGTACGAAGGATCTGCGGGATATGGCGGCATAAAACGCGAACGCGTAACAAGCTCAATGCTCCTGGCCTTTGATTTCACATCTTCATAAGTGAGAAGATCAAAAGTGCCGGCTGAACCCGGGCGGTGACATGGCGTACAATGGGTGTAAATTATTTTTGCGATGTCGTCGGCGTATGTAACCTGCCTCTTTTCATTTGAACAGGAAAAAAATATGATCGCTGTAATTGAAATATAAATCGCGGTCCGTGATATTTTCATTTCAGTCAATCAGGCAGCCTACGGGCTGTGTTTGGTCCACTTTCACCGGTTTATGATCAGCGATGGCATCGAGTGCATCTTCAAGCTCATGGTGAGTGATCACCGTTCTTTTCTTGCCAACGGCATACATCCAGTCATCTATTCTTCCGCGATACAATAACAAAGTTGTTTCACTGATCACATATGCGGAAGGAGCAACATGGGCGTCAAAAGCATTCAGCAGTTCTTTGTTGTAATCCATAAGCATTGGAAAACGGATATGATAAGTCTTTGCGAACTCATCAATCTCATGTGCCTCAATGAAGCTCGGAAAGACGCCGTAGAATTGAATTCCTTTGGACTTGTATTTATCAGACAATTTATTCAATGTGCTCGAATAATTTTCACAGGCCGGACAATCAGGCAGCATGAATACAAAAACAGAAGCTGTGTACTTCCTGGTCTCATACATCCTGAAAATATTTCCATCCGTTGTTTTCAGCAGCGCAGTAATGATCTCTTCAGCGTTGAGTTTTTTTTGAGCTGTAGTCTGAACGGTTACCAGTAAACACAATAAAAACAAAAGGAGAAGTTTTTTCATTGAGTACAAAGGTAGCTACGGATTTTTGTCAGTAGGAAATAATCCGTTCAGCGGGAGTTTTTTGCAGGTGCCTCTGGATGATGCGTTGAACATCCCTGTTGTCGTTGTAATTCCTGATGAAAAATTTTAACTGGTCGGGTGTGGTAGCTGCAAATTCATTGTCCATGTACCCGAAGCCGATGTACCGGCCTTTTTCAATAGCGATCACCGCTTTTTCATTCCTGTTCCTTCCTTCATCGAGAATAAAAAAATTCTGGTTTTTATATCTCCACTTCCTCACCAGCTGGATCACGCGCCGGTTATATTCTTCAGCCGGTTCTTTGCAGATGCAGGCTCCTTTGCATTGGTTGACGTGGTACCTGAAGCATGCATATTTGATTTGATAGAGTCCACACAACTTTTGACAGAGGTTGTATTTTTCAACCTGGGAATCAAGGATATGGAGCGCTTCTTCGTGGTTACGGGCAGTCATTAAAGGTTCACGGTCGCGACTCTTGATCCTTTCGGCTTTTAATGTAAAGTAGCCATCTTCATTTATCTCTTTGAAAATTCCCCATTGAAAAAATGACTCCCGCTGCATGCGGTTATACAACGGTTTGTGTTTTTTGATCTCATCCGATTCAAGCAGCAATGCAATCAGTTCGCTCCCTGTAATCTCATATGTAATGCTGTGGATGTCGCCCTTCATGGACAGTGCTTTCGTATTCTCTTTTTCAGCGAAGTGGCTTAATGCACGCTTGCGGATGTTGTTGCTCTTGCCAATATAAATGATGTTGCCTCTTTCGTTATGAAAATAATAAACACCTGTTTGCTCGGGCAGCCTGTCGACAGCTTCCTTATCCATGTTTGGTGGGAGCTTCATCATTGCCAGGTCATTTTTAATACTGCCTTGTATAACCTGTTTATCTTTTGAAAGCAGGATCTCAAAAAGTTTTGTTGTTGCCATTGCATCGCCTGCAGCCCGATGCCGGGCAGTGTTGCTGATCCCAAGATGGTCGCAGATATTGCCGAGAGAATAGGAGCGGTAACCCGGAATCAGCTTTCTCGAAAGTTTTACTGTACAGAGGGTATTACGGTGAAAGTTAAATCCAAGTGTGCGGAATTCTTCACGGATAAATCCATAATCGAAGTGTGCATTGTGAGCAACGAGCGTCATACCTTCGGTCAGTTCCACAATTTCTTTTGCAACCTCATAAAATTTTGGAGCGCCTTCCACCATTTCATTTGTGATGCCAGTAAGCCGGGTAATAAATGGCGGGATGCTTTTTTCAGGATTCACCAGCGTGGAATATTCACGCACAATTTTTTCTCCATCATGAATGCAGATTGCTATCTCCGTGATTTTCTCGAAGCGTGCATTTCCTCCCGTAGTTTCAATATCAAGCACAGCGTACATTTCTTTGTTGCTTTTCACGAATTTACCTGTGCCTTCCTCAGTGGTGTAATGAAGAAAAAGAAAATGCTACTTCATTTATCAACAAAAAAAGCACCCCGTTTCCAGGGTGCTTTTGCATTAAGGTTAGTGTCCTTTATTATTCTATTACAAATTTGCCTGAAGCAATATTTTGTTGTTCATCAATCAACATGTAGAAGTAGAAACCCGCAGCAAGGCCTTCGCGGTCAATTCTGAATTCAACCTGGTTTTGTGAGCGGTCGAACCCGGTCCTCTCAACATGATTTGAAATTTCATTTCCATTTCCATCCATAATAATTAACTCCGGCTGAAGCATTTCATTTTTCGTCTGCACTTTCAGTAAAGCATTTTTGATTACAGGATTCGGGAAAACACTGTTAACGATTACGTTTTCATCCACTTCGTCAATACCTATAGTAGTAGCATAACGTGCGACGTTAGTTCCGGGTGATGTGAAGTCTCCACCTGCAACCACATATCCGTTAAAGAAACACATGGCAAGCACTGCATTGTTAAAAGTATTTGTTCCTTCTGCAGCCCACGGAGTCGTAATACCTTTTTTTGCAAGGTTCGCAACACTTTGCACGGTAAACACGCCGCCTGCATAGATGGAACCTACACTGCCGCTTGAACTTGCCAGCAAGCAACTTACTTTAGAGCCTGCAGTTGAGAAAGTGTTCAATGCTGTTCCCCAGTTGCCATTTGAATAGGTACAGCAAGTGGCCAGTGGGGCTGAGAAAGAACCGCCGATGAATAATGTAGGAGTAGTTGCGTTGGGATATTTAAATGTTGAGAGCGCATAAATGCCTACACCTTGTGTTAAGCCATTTGGTAAATCAGCCCATTGAGAAGTGAGCAGGTTCAATTTGTTGATCCATGGAGCTGACCCTTCTCCTGCTACATACAGTTCGCTGGAATGAACTGCCAAAGCATGTACACCGGCTGTGCAATTTGGAGGCGCACCGCCACCAACCTGTGCCCAGGCAGCACCTACCAATTTGGCAACTTTGGAAAGTGAGGAAGTTCCTGATTGAGTAAAAGTACCTCCGGCAATCAAAGCTCCCTGGTAAACACAGAAAGCCTTTACTTCCGAACCACTCACGCCCTGAAGTCCATCACCTACTGTTGTCCATGTACTTCCCGTCCATTTGGCAACATTATAATTGCTGGCTGACAGTGAAAATGCGCCGCCGGCATAGAGGCTTCCATTATAGGATATTAATGCACAAACTTTTGGGCTGGTAGTGCCTGAAAGGGAACCTACTGCAACCCAGCTTGTTCCATTCCATTTTTTCACAAGTCCTGCGAAGTCTCCTCCTGCATACAACTCGCCGTTATGAACGCATAATGCCCTCACCTTTCCACCCGGACCTGTGCCCATTCCTGCCCATTGTGCAAATGAACAGTGCATCAGGACCATACAAATAATAACAAGTATTGATCTTTTCATAATGAATCTGTTTGGATTTTTTATAATTTTTTGAGCCTGCAATAATAATAGAAATTTGCTTTGATTCACATCAAAGATTATTATTTAGCAGTCAAATAACCTTCACTTTTTATACACAAAGTTTATTGCACTGCATTGCGTGAGGTCGGAGGTAAGTGTGATGTAACGCTTCTGTTTCCCATCCAGGAAATAAACTACAGCGGAATTGGGTGGTTTTGTTCCCAGGTTTTCTGCAAATAAAACCATGTAGTTGTTGGTATTCTCCCTGAGTTTTAACGTAATCATTTTTCGCTCTTTCACCACGCCATAATTTTTCAATATCCATTCTCCATTAAAAAAAATTGAAAGCGTATCGCCGTCAATAAGATGGTTGTCATATATGTATACGTCGATGGTGGGTTTGTCGACCTTGATCGTTTCCGTTTTGACCACAGACCTGTTGCGTACATGTTCAGGAACATTTTTCTCAAGCATCTTCACCTCAGGATTTACCGGTTCACGCAATACAGCCTGTGGGGGAGTGGCAGGTACCGGTTTAGGAATTTTTTTCTCCTCTACCTGCATCGTGGTGTCTACTTTTGTTTTCCAGATCTTTAATGAAAGATCGTTGGATGCTGTAAATAAAATTGAATCACCTGGTGCAAATGCATAGCCGTTCACTGCGCTCTGGTGACCAATCAGTTCCTGCTCCACCTTTTTAATGGAAGGATTCCAGATGCGTACCCAGTTTCCGACATTCCCGGTGAGCATGTATTTTCCATCATGTGAAAAAGAAACATTGCTCGGTGTGCCGGCTTTGAACCATTGGATAGGTGTAGTTTCAAGCTGCCCAAGCGTGAGTTTCCATATCTGGATGGTGCCGTCACTGCTCCAGCTTAATACCCCATTCTTCGACAGCATACTCAGTTTTTCAACGGATGCATTTCCAGTATAAAGCTGCTGAATGATTTCATCTGTTCGCGTATTGATTACATAAATATATTTACCCAGTGCCAGGATCAATGCACTACGGTCAGGAGTGATTACACCGGCATTGATAGAATCGGTAAAGTCGTAGATCTTGAAAACCTGCTGGGTGAGATCTGACCGTGTTTTATAAAGCCTGTTGTAACCGTTGAAATAAATAAAGCCGTCGGCAATTGAAAACGCGGCGAACTTCATACCTGAGTATTCAGGTGCAGTAAGTTTGTTGATGATTTTTTTCGAATCAAAATCATAGACTCGGATTTCCCCTTTCGAAGAAGTTGAAATGAGCAGGTTGTTGGTAGTATTGAAACCAAAACAGTTTATTGATTTACTGTGGGCCGATATTTTATTTTGGATTTCGCCGGTATATGCTGAACGGAAGATTATGCTTCCATCAGAATTACCCTGTACCAATATTGGTTCATCTGATTTTGAAATCAGCAAAGAAGGATTGGAGGAAAAATCGCGGACAGTTCTAGCCAATTTGAAAAGCTGCGCTTGTGCAGCAAAATGGCTTGCACAAAAGATCATAGAAAGAACAATTCCGCGCTGTAAAAACATACTGATTTGGTTGCACCAAAAGTAACATACAAACCTTGGTGCAGGATGAACATCGGTGTTGCTTTTCAACCATTTGCAGAAGTGTAAGGTTATTAAAACAAATGCCATCCCCTTACGGAAATGGCATTTATTAAAAAGGCGCTTTTATAAATTATTTCACCGTTACCCCATTGAACCTGTATGCGAAGCCGATGCCTAACACTTCCTTGAATTGTGTTCCGGGGCCCGCATGATTGAATGTGTCGTCTTCATTGTAAAACTGGATGGTGGTATTGTCGTCATAAATCAACTGGGCAGTCAGGCTGGCTGAAAAATATTCGTTCAGCTTTATTGAAAGCAACATTTGCCAGTTGACATCTACATTCTGAGGATCTTCAAGATAATTGCTGAAAAGGTCCAAAGATGTTGTAAGGTTTGTATTTTTTGTGAGGTCCACATTTAAAGTGGCCTTGACCAATGCTCCAAATTCCGTTTTAACGGTTTCTCCTGAATCTACCCCAAAGGCACCAGCATTGCTTAGATCGTCGTCAGTTACAATCACCCATCTTACCGAAGCTGGAGAAAGGAACAGGGAGAAATGAGGATTTGGCTTGAAGTCCATACCCAATCCCAATGTAATATATGCAGGTGAGAATAGGTTCGAGATGATATCTGAATCATTCGGCAGGGTATAGCCTGGTGCAAACTGGCTTCTGAAATTCAGCAGCGCGCTGTAATACCAGTTCTTGAAAGCCTCCTTGCCATACTTCGAAGTGAAATCGATTTTGTCATCGCTTTTTGTGACATCATCGTCTTTACCCTGCATCATTAAACCGAAGGCAAGATCGAGGTTGTTATCCCACACTATTTTTCCACGTTTATAGTTGGCGAAGACATTTACAAGACCGTTTCCGGCAACAGAATTTTGACCGCCGGAAGCCCAATTTGTGAGCGACGCCTGTGAAAGATTAATTGAGATAAGTCCGCCCCTCCGCCAAACAGTATCCTGTTGAACGGTATCCTGTTGTGCAGAGATTGAACCTGAGAGAAGTAAAACGCAGATAACGGTTAAAAGACTTTTCATATTGTTTTATGATTTTTGTTTTGGATTGTTAGCAATGAAAAAACGGGCCATATCATTTCGATCGGCAGAGTCGATGAGGATTTACCTTTTATTTTTTGAGTGAATCCCGGATTTCCATCAGGAGCTTTTCTTCATTGGTAGGCGCTGGTGGCGCAGCCGGTGCGGCAGCCTCCTTTTTCCGCATGTTATTGATGCCTTTGATGACCAGGAAAAGGACAAAGGCAATGATGATGAAATCAATTATGCTGCTTATAAAAAGTCCATACTTGATTTCAGCTTCCCCGACTTTCACCGTGAGGGTTGCAAAGTTGACTCCCTTAAGCATGACGCCTACGATCGGCATCAGTATGTTTTCAACGAGTGATGCCACAATTTTACCGAATGCAGCGCCAATGATCACTCCGACGGCAAGGTCCATCACGTTGCCTTTTACGGCAAACTCTTTAAATTCTTTCATCATTCCCATAGCAGTAGTATTTTAATGGTTATACTTATTTGTTTCAACAAATGTAGTCAGTTTACTTTTGTAGCAAATTTTATTCAAAATCAGCAGCCCTTAGTCTTGGGTTCATTTTGTAGTATTGCCGCCTTTTAAAATGAAGTATCTTTTGTTATTCTTGATTGTGATTGCCTTAATAATGCAATCTACAACTGCATTTGCCCAGGATTTTTTCAGGAACAAATCTGTTGGCGGGAATTATCATTACGGGTACATATGGGCACACCGGCAAAGCATCGAACATCTTCTTACCGGGCATTCGCAGGGCGCCGAGTTTTTTTTTCAAACACAAACCGATGGAAGCAAGTGGTGGCAGCGCGTGCATGGTTATCCGCAGACAGGTTTTTCAGTCATGTATTTTAATTTTGCAAATCCCGGTGTGGTCGGGAATGCAACAGCAGCCATCGGCTATGTTAATCTGCCCATGGTAAGATCTAAAAAATTCCTGTTTTCATTCCAGGCAGGTGCCGGTCTTGGATATCTTTCAAAGAGATTTGATCCTGTGAGTGATCATAAGAATGTAGCCATAGGGTCGCATATAAACTCAGCAATCCGTGTTCACTTCCTTACCCGTTACAAGCTCTCAGAAAATCTTTTCTTTCACCTGAATTATGGTATTACTCATTTTTCCAATGGAGCTGTCAAAGTTCCCAACCTCGGCATCAATAACATTTCATTCAGCGGAGGAATTTTCTATGCCTTTAATCCTGAACTCGAATTCCTGAAGCCTGAAATCCCTTCGTTGAACAAAAAAATAGTACCTGAAATCGTTTATGGGTTCGGTGTGAAGGAAAATTATCCCCCCAATGGCACACAATATTTTGCACATACATTTTACCTGCAGTTCCTGAAACCGTTAAGCCATAAAAGCAGGATTGCACTCGGCGCAGATGTATTCTATGACATGAGTCTCATTCATTTCCTGGCTGATTCAGTTTCTGACAGCGGGAACAATGCCCAGGTTATCAGAAGCGGAATACATGCGGGATATGAAATGCCACTGAATAAATTCACCCTGCTCGTACATATCGGTTATTATTTACTGGATGAAACGAAAACTGATGGGAATATTTATAACAGGTACGGTCTGAAATATCAACTCGGTAAAAAATTCTTTGTTAATCTCTCGTTGAAAACGCATTGGGCGCGTGCAGATTTTGTTGAACTTGGAATAGGATGGAGGATGAGATGATGTGGAAATATGAATCATGCATTTTAAGATATGTGGCTAATAAATTGAAGCTACTGTCAGTTCTTTTTTTCATTTCCGGAATTTTTTCCGGGTGCGAAAAGGAAAACATGTGCGATTGTCTTAAGAGCACCGGTCCAATCGTAACTGAGCGAAGGTCGCTTGATTCTTTTCATAGGCTTGAAGTCAGGAAAAATGTAATCGTAACACTTCACCAGGATACTATTGAATATGTTGAAGTGGAAGCAGGAAGCCATTTGATTGACCTCGTAAAGACTGATGTTAGCAATGGTGTTTTGTCAATCACCAACCTGAATAAATGCAATTGGGTGCGGAGCTATGATATTGAGATCAACGTCCATGTGCACCTGAAAAACCTTGACTACATCGATCATTACGGTTCGGAAGAAATCAAATGTGCCGATACGCTCAACATTAATTATATAGATGTCCGCGAGAACAACAGTGCAGATATACACCTGTTGATGAATGCCCAGGAGGTATATGTAAGGCAGATGTCGGGCGGTGGTGACATATACCTTACCGGCAGGTCGGAATTCTGTTATACTTTCGGCGGCATGTTTGGATATATTTATGCCCAGGATTTCATCAGCAATTCAGTTCATGTTGACAGCAGGAGCACTGGAGAGATTCATGTGCATGCGCTTTCAAGTATGGGAGTTTATATTGGCGGACCGGGCAATGTTTATTACAGGGGATCACCGGTGATCGCTTCTGAAATTGAAGGAACCGGTAAACTGATCCAGGAAAATTGACAAAAGATTCAAATGATTACACTTCACAATATTAATTTTGGTTTCGGCGGACGCTATCTTTTTCATGAGGCTTCATGGCAGATTAATCCCGGAGAAAAAATAGGACTCATCGGTGCAAATGGAACAGGCAAGTCAACACTTCTGAGGATAATCAGCGGGGAATATAAAGTTGATTCAGGCACATTTACCAGGCTTCGCGACCTCACCATTGGTTTTCTCAACCAGGATCTGCTTTCATTTTCCAGCAGTGAAAATATCCTGGATGTTGCCATGGGCGCTTTTGAATCGGTGCTGAAGCTCCACATTGAAATTGAGGAGATCCTCGAAAAACTAAAACACGACCACTCGGAAGACCTGCTTCACAAACTTCACGACAAGCAAACACTGTTTGATCATGCCGATGGTTATACAATACAGCACAAAGCAGAGGCAATGCTGGAAGGATTGGGTTTCAGTACGAAAGATTTGTACAGGCCCTACAGCGAATTTTCCGGTGGATGGAGAATGCGCGTGATGCTCGCTAAAATAATGCTGCAAAAGCCCGATGTGCTGATGCTCGACGAACCGACGAATCACCTTGACCTTCCCAGTATTCAGTGGATAGAGAATTACCTGCGGGAATACCAGGGCACTGTCATCCTCGTTTCTCATGACCGTTATTTCCTCGATAATATTGTGAACCGCATTGTTGAAGTTGCCAATGAGCAGATCACCATTTACCCGGGCAACTATACTTTTTACATGGCAGAAAAGGATTTGCGCAATGAACTACAGCAGGCCCAGTTTGAAAATCAACAACAATATATAAAGGAGCAGCAGAAACTGATTGACCGCTTCCGTGCCAAAGCCAGTAAAGCAAAGATGGCGCAGTCGAGAATTAAAAAGCTCGACAAACTGGAACGTGTCGAGGAAGTTGCAAGCACCAAGGCGGAAGTGAACATCAGGCTTGTTCCCGAGACCCAGCCGGGGAAAGTGATTTCAACAATTCATGTCAAGGACAAAAGTTATGACACCCTCAATATTTTTCATGACACAGATGCAATGATCAACAGGGGTGATAAGATTGCTTTGATCGGAGCCAACGGTAAAGGTAAATCTACGTTGCTGCGAATGATCAACGGATCGGAGCAGTATGAAGGGAAGATTGAAGAAGGATACAACGTAAAAAAATCTTTTTATGCCCAGCACCAGCTTGAAAGTCTCAATGTAAACAATACCATTATCCAGGAGCTGCAGGAATTTGATATGCGGCAGACGGAAAATTATGTACGCTCAGTGGCCGGTGCATTTTTGTTTGGCGGAGAAGATGCTTTTAAGACCATCAAGGTTTTGAGTGGGGGCGAAAAGGCAAGGGTTGCACTGGGAAAACTGGTATTGTCGAGGGCGAATTTCCTGATCCTGGATGAGCCTACAAACCACCTTGACATCCTTTCGGTAAATGTGCTCATTCAAGTGTTGCAGGACTTTGATGGATCATTCATCACTGTTTCGCATGACCGGTTTTTTATCTCGGAGATAGCCAACAAAATCTGGTGGATTGAAGGAGGAAAACTAAAAGAGTATCCCGGCAATTATGCTGAATACGAATACTGGAGAACCAGCCAGGAGGGAAAAGTAAAAGAAGAAAAGAAGGTTGCAGCTCAGCCCAAACCTGTACAGGAGAAGCCGCAAAAAAGTGGTGCTGAAGATGAGAAGGCAAAGCAGAAAAAAAAACTTGGACAGCGGCTTAAGCAATTGGAAGAGAAGATTGACACACTGAAGAAAAAGAAGGATGAAGGAGAGCAGAAACTTTCACTTCCTTCAGTGTACGGCGATCAGAAACTATTCTCGGAAACACTGGCTGAATTCAATTCTGTTAGTAGCCAACTGGAGACCCTTAATAAAGAATGGGAAACCGTTTTTGAAACCCTTGAAAAAGCGGAATAATGATGACATTTTAACCCTTACCACCGGTTTGGTTCCGTTGGCGGACAAATCCGCCTGTTCACAAATCATTAGGGGTTGTTGGTCAAAATATTTTTAAATTTAAGGATTCTGTATATACATTTGGTGAATCAAAATCAAAAATTATGATTACGCAGGTAACATCAGGAGTCAAGATCAGCGTTGAAACTTTTTACAGGCCTGACCAAAGCAATCCGTTGTATAACCAACATGTTTTTGCATACCGGATTACGATTACAAACAACAGTGATTATTCAGTGCAGCTCAAAAGGCGCCACTGGTTCATTCTTGACAGCAGTGCAACCAACCGCGAAGTGGAAGGTGAAGGCGTCATCGGTGAACAACCCATCATTGCAACCGGGGAATCTTACCAGTACATTTCCGGATGCAACCTGGACTCAGAAATAGGTAAAATGTATGGCACCTACCTGCTGGAAAGACTGATAGATAAAAAACAGTTCTACGCCCGCATCCCGGAATTCATGCTCGTAGTTCCATACAAAATGAACTGATATTGTTTAAGGTGGATTTATTTAATGAGGTCCCGACCCGCTGCAAAGTGAGTCGGGGCTTTTTTTGGTACAGAGTACAGATAAATACTAATTTACAGATTGATAATTATAAAATCGAGTGGAAATAAAATTGAACGTTCAGGTAAGCTATTTCGTTATCTGCACATCTGTACTAATCTGTATTCTGTCCCTGCTACTTCGGAGCGTTCCGTAATAGCACCAGTGCAATAATTGAATAAATAATATTCGGCAGCCATACTGCAATGATTGGAGGCATGATGCCGTTGATGGCGAAAGTATTGCTGATCTGCATGAAAAGAATATAAGTAAAACTCAATCCAATCCCGAATCCCAGTTGCACGCCGATACCGCCGCGGACTTTTTTACTTGACAACGAAACCCCGATCAGTGTAAGGATGAAAGTAGCTATAGGTATGGAGATGCGCCTGTATTTTTCGACCATGTAAGCATTTACATTTGCACTTCCTTCCATTTTCTCTTCTTCAATGAACCGGTTGAGGGCAGGTGTGTCCATTGCATCGACGATGTTCATACGTCTCCTGAAATTTGAGGGGTTCAGGTTAAGAACGGTGTCCATCTCTTTTCCCGTCCTGATCGTTTCATGCATCCCATTGATGGTCCGTAAATAATAGTTATGAATTTTCCACTTCTGTGATGTGCTGTCCCACTGGATTCTGTCACTGTTCAGGTACATGGTGCGTTTGCCGTCTTCAATTTTTTCAAGAGAAAAACGGAAGCCGGTGTTTTCAATGTTGTTGTAGCTCTCGAGGTAGATAAAAGTTCCCGGTGCTACCTGCCGGTGGAGATTTCTGTCTTCAAAACGTACGGGATTTTTGATGTAGGTATTCTCAAAAGCCAGCTTCACTTTATTGGAATGTGGGATCACCCATCCATTGAAATACCAGGAAAGTAATGCAAGCACACTTGCCGCGATGAAGTAGGGGCGAAGCATCCTCCGTAAACTGATACCACTTCCGAGTATAGCCACAATTTCAGTATTTGCCGCAAGCCGCGCCGTAAAAAAAATTACGGAAATAAAAACGAAGAGTGGTGAAAATAGATTTGCGAAGTATGGGATGAAATTGAAATAGTAATCGAACAGTATGGCCCGCAAAGGTGCTTTGCGCTCAAGGAAATCATCCATCTTTTCCGAGATATCAAAAACGATGGCTATGCAGATGATCAGCGCAAGGGAAAAGAAAAATGTCCCCAGGAATTTCCTGATAATGTACCAGTCAATAAGTTTAAGGGGCGGTTTTATTTCCAATTTATCATTGCTTTAGCTCTTATATTCTTTCACTCACTTTGGGAACCAATTCTCTTTTCCACTCAGCAAACGTTCCATCCTTTATTTTATTTCTGGCTTCCTTAACGAGCCAAAGATAGAATGAAAGATTGTGCAGCGTTGCAATCTGCGACGCAAGAATCTCCTTATTGATCACCAGGTGTCTCAGGTATGCCTTGGAGTAATATGTGTCCACGAAAGAAGTTCCTCCTTCATCCAGCGCGGAAAAATCATTCTTCCATTTTTCGTTCCTGATATTGATAATGCCATTCCTAGTGAAGAGCATTCCATTGCGTGCATTCCTGGTAGGCATTACGCAATCAAACATGTCTATGCCAAGTGCGATACATTCCAGGATATTTGCTGGTGTGCCAACTCCCATTAGATACCTTGGTTTATTCACTGGAAGAATATTGCAAACTTGTTCAGTCATCTCATACATCATGGCTGCAGGTTCACCAACCGACAATCCTCCAATGGCATTCCCTTCACAGTTTTGTGAAGCAATATATTCAGCGGATATTTTTCGTAAGTCGCCATATACACTTCCCTGCACGATTGGAAAAAAAACCTGAGTATGCCCGTACTTTGGTTGAGTGGAATTAAACCTATCAATACACCTGGTCAGCCAGCGATGTGTCATGTCCATACTTTTCCTGGCATAGCGGTAGTCGCATGGATAAGGCGTACATTCATCAAAAGCCATGATGATATCGGCTCCGATTGTCCGCTGAACATCAATTACTCCTTCCGGTGAAAACAAATGCCGCGATCCGTCAATATGAGAATGAAACCTGACACCTTCTTCTTTTATTTTCCTGCTGTCGCTCAAAGAATAAACCTGGTAGCCGCCGCTGTCAGTAAGAATCGGTTTTTCCCAATTCATGAATTTATGAAGACCGCCGGCCTGTGAAATAGTTTCCATGCCCGGCCGCAGGTAAAGATGGTATGTGTTCCCAAGAATGATCTGTGCTTTCACATCTTCTTCCAGTTCCCGCTGGTGAACAGCTTTAACTGAAGCTGCCGTCCCGACAGGCATGAAGATGGGAGTCTCTATGATTCCGTGGTCAGTAACTATAGTTCCAGCCCTGGCTTTTGTTTGAATGTCCGTATTTTCGATCGTGAATTTCATTCCCGGCCGCAAAGTAGGAATAGTATCAGTAAACAGTACCAGTAGGCAGTACCAGTAAGCAGCTTGTCTTGCCGCTTGAAGGTGCTGCAGGGTGCCAGTCGGGAGTACCAGTAAACAGCCAACGAAACGGAAATGGCTAATAGCCAATGGCCAATAGCTAATAGCCAAGAGCCAAAAATATTTACTTTTGAATCATGTCTTCCCTATTCGAAGAACTCTGCCGGAAATTAAGTTACAGGTTATCGCTGCCATTGCCCGGTATTGAAGCGCAGTTGAAAATGGCTCACCTTGAGAGGCGTTTGAATTTTTCCCAGCGGAGTGTTCCTCCACATGCAAGAATAGGTTCGGTGTTGATTCTTTTGTACGAAGAGGACGATGAATTGAAAACCTGCTTTATTGAACGCACTACATATGATGGTGTTCACAGCGGGCAGATTGCTTTTCCCGGGGGAAGAAAAGAAGAAGATGAAACACTTGTCCAGGCAGCACTTCGGGAGGCGGAGGAAGAAATCGGGGTGAAGCAAAGCGATGTGACCGTTTTGGGTCAGCTGACAGAGCTTTACATCCCTCCCAGCAATTTTTTAGTGCATCCATTTGTGGGTGCCATTCCATACAAACCTGCGTTTTTTCCGGAACCGGCAGAAGTTGCCGAAGTGGTGGAAATAAAAGTGGATGAACTCTCCGATGTGAGGTACAGGGGAGAGAAAAAAATAAAATTAAGCAATGGAACTTTGGTAGAAACACCTTACTTCAACCTCCATGGCAAAACGGTGTGGGGCGCAACAGCAATGATCATCAGCGAATTCCTGGAGGTGATGGCCGGGATTTGATCGCATTTATTGAACATCCCTGTTTTCGAAAAGTGTGAAAAGCTTTTGTCTGAGGATTCATTCCAGCCCTTAGATTTGTACCCTTCAACAACTTATTTATCATGCAAAAGCCCGTCGAGCAAACAAAGGATATCAGCATTGATGAAGCTATAGGCGAATCGCAGGTTATCATTGTGGATGACGATCCGGGGTTCAGTTTTATGCTCAAGGATTATCTGCTCACTGCTGCAGAGATACAATGTGAACTCTATAAAAGCGGCGCCGACTTTTTGAAAAAATATCAGAGCAATGATCCCCGCAAAATCATCCTCGATTATGAGTTTAATGAAGGTCCGAATGGACTTGCCGTACTGCAAAAGGTTAAAAAAATTAATCCGCTTGCTGTAGTCATTGTTGTTTCAGGACAGGACGATCTCGAAAAAGCAGTCGAAACACTCCGCAACGGCGCTACAGATTATTTTCTGAAAACCAACAAAACTGTTTTTCACAATATTCTTTGCTCACTCATAAAAATAAAGGAGCTGGAAAAGAATAAACTGAATTGAATTTTTACGCTGCCAGCCCCTTCAATTTTAATAACACTCCTTTTCGTTTTACGAGATTTTTGTAATCCCACTGAATTTTTTTTGACCGGACAAGCCAGCGCTTCAGGTCTTTTTTATTTACTTCTTTCACTGAGGTGTAACGCGCTTCCGCAGCCTTAAAAGTTCCCTCTGGATTCAGTCCCGGTTCCTCGAAGGATTGTCCGCTCCAGAACAACAACCTCACAGAATCTTTCAACTTGCTATAACCTACAATTGGATTGCCGTCCAGGAACCAGACTGGATGTGCATGCCAGATTTTATTTTCAGCATCTTTAAGCACGCTGTCAATTTCTGTTGCAAGCAAATTACAGATTGCCTTATCGGCAGCCGATTGAGTATTGTTGTATGCTTTTACGTCTTTATTCATATAAAGTGTTGTTGGGACATTCGTCCAGACAAAGATATAATCTTCCCGTTTCATGTCAGGACCAACGTCCTGACAACACTATCTATTTTTTAATTCTCATCAACTCCCTGTTTGCAATCTTAATTGCGTTAAGATCACTGTCAGGAATTAGTTCGGGAATGTTAAAGATTTTATCATCTACTTTTTCCTCCTTGTAAGATGAAAGTATAAGCGTGACCGATCCTACATCGTAGATAGACTTTACAATCTTTATTGGAAGTGCATGTGAAAGGTTTAAATATGGAGCCCACCCGTCATAAATATGATTGGTATATAAAGCAGGGTCTATTTTAAAAGAGGAGGGATGAAAATAAAAATCATACTTCCCTGTTTTCCAAGCTACACGAACTACCTCGCATTCCCATCCATTTACATCAACAGTAATTCCGGTATTTCCGCTCACAGGTCTTGATCCCTTCATGTGCTGTTCCAGGTCGATGGATGCATCGGTAACAATGCATATACCGACAGAATCATTTTCGCGGAATGAATAAATCTTATTTGTTTCTCCCCTGTAAATGGACCATGCGGCCGGAGAAAAACAGGTGTACATGATATAATTATCCTGCTTATATGTGACCTTAATGCTGTCGGACCAGGTACCTTCATTTTTCATTTTCTCAATCAGCTTTTCTTTTGTTACACCCATTTTTTCCATATCGGGCGAAACATTGAACTTGTATTCAGCTTTGTATGTCAGTGTCCCTTCAAATGATTGAGCTTTGAGTAACCCGGTAATAGAAATAAAAATTGCAGTCAGGAACAGATGATTCACTTGAAATGAAAATTTGGTTCCTAAGGTAGGGAGTTTTGTCAATTAAGGATCCATACAAACAAACACAAAAAAATTTTACCACAGAGGCGCAGTGACACAGAGAGCATTGTATTCTCTGTGTCACTGTGCCTCTGTGGTTAAGACTTCTTAACAGGGTCCTGATAAGTTTTTACTTAAACCCGAATAGAAATGGGAATAAAAATGTTACCACTACAGCCCATGTGGAATATATAGGGAGGAAGAAAGTGATTGCTTTACCGACATCTTTTACCTCCGCCTTTTTTGAAAGCACCTTGATGAGTTTCGAACTCACCATTAACAAATTTATCAGTATTAAAATATTGCTTCCAAGCACAGCTGTCCTGTTTGGAGTAATTCCCCACTCGGAAATTCTGAACAGGATTGCAGACAAAGCAATGCCATTCACTATAATAGTAGCAATGGATAACAATAGCAGGACCTGGATTTCCCAATGGCTTTTGTCTGACCTTGAACTTTCGGCGACGGAAAAGAATATCAATGCCATCACGCCAATCAGCAGCGCATTGAAGATCAGTAAAAATTCCCTGTCATTATATGGATCTTTGCCTGAGTATATGATGGCGATGAGATAAATGACAAGCATCACCAAAACCAACGGGCTAAAGATCCTGGCAATAACAGGAGAGACTTTTCCAACCAATTGCGGATTGCTCTGCGTAAGATAGGTTCCAACCACAGGTGCTGCAGCAAGTCCAAAGATTCCGAAATATTCGAAATAAATATTTTCAATATTAAAACCGATCAGTAGGAAGAGATTGATGGTTATGCCTGTCATTATCCCGCCTGATATTACAATAAGTGCAGTCATAACCAGCAGGTCGCCATTGTATTTCAGGTAATGGAGCCGTTTTTCACCGTTGTTTTTTATGCCACCGGTAAATGTAAATCCAAGTATTGACCACATGAATAAAACCATATGAATGCATGATAATACCAGGGTATCGCTTCTCCTGGCATCCGGAAGTAAATTGATAAAAATCAAACCGGAGAGAAATACGACAGCGACGGAAATTATTTTACCGGTTGATAATTTATTCTTCCAGGAAAAGTAAGCTGTGAGTACCGGAAAAATAATAAAGCCGATATTCCTTGTGTAGAAAAATTCTTCCTGGATATTAAAAATAGCAGGGAGCTTTGCAATTAAACCTGCGAGGAGGGAGGCGATGATTACAAATACGATGTCGTTTCTTTTGTCCGGAGAAATTTCTTCCCGCTCGTAATTCAATCGCTCGTTCCAGAATTCTGCAGACGCATTGCCTTTAAGTTCAGGATATACTTTATTGAATTCGACTTTAAAAGCTGACTTGTTACTCCGGTACATTTTTTCGAGGTACCCGGCGTCATTCAGATGGGTGATTATTGCTTCTTTCATTGAAATGGATTAAATATTCTTTATCATTTATATTTCAAGCCTGAATTCAATTCCACATTGTGCCGTTCAATCCAAGCACAATGCTCATCCATAAAGAAATGATGAATCCAATCAATCCCAATGTAATAATCAGGTACTTGTTTAAACCTCTTTTGGCACCGTAGTAGTTTACCAGATAAAAGAATAGACCGCCCATCGCTCCAACCAACGGAGATACTATCAGCGGTTGAATCATCCATAGACTTCCCCATTCAGGTGGTGGTTCCTTTACTGAAAAGACAAACATGCAGATCATTATTAAGGCAATTGCACCGCCAATTAACATTGGCTTTCCGTATGCAGACATATTGATTTGAACTGCATTTGAGTTGTTACGTTGTGTCATTTTAATTTGATTTAAGGATTAATAGTTTTGAATTAAATTATTTTAATTTTCTCATCTTATTTGTAAAAGTACTTTGTATCTCAAAGTGAAAGGGTAAAAAAAATGTTTTCATTTCTGGCTCCTGATTAAATTTTCAAGCGCATTGATATGGGTTTCAAATGCAGTCTTCCCCGCTTTCGTCATGAAGTATTGGGTATTTGGTTTACGTCCGATAAATGTTTTTTTCACCTTGATAAAATTTTCTTTCTCAATTGCTTTGAGATGGCTGGCCAGGTTTCCATCAGTTACATCCAGGAATTCTTTCAGGGAATTAAAATCCAATGTATCGTTTGCAGCAAGAGCCGACATAATCCCCAGCCTGATCCTGTTTTCAAATGCTTTATTTAATCCATTGATAATTGTTTTCACCTTTCGTACCTCCAATGCATATAGATGCCGTATATGATATGCAGAATACCAAATCCAACTGACCATAATACCAGGCTGAAGCTGATAAAGTAAACACTTAAAAGACCCAGCATTATTTCCAATATTCCCATGTATCTCAGTTCGTCAAAAGTAAACCTGCTTGCATTGACCAGCGACAAACCGTAAAAGATAAGAGTCAACGGTGCCATCAGGCCATAAAACCCTTTGTCAATCAGCATTAAAATCAAAATGCCTCCTGCCACCAGGGGAATTGCCATATTCAGTACCAGACGGCGGGTGGTTTTATTCCAAAGAACTTCGTTATTCTTTTGTGCTTTTTTATAAGACAAGAATATGCAGGTACCAATAGCAAGCAGCAGTACGATAGAAGCGACGGCAATTAATTTAAAAATATAGCTGGGAATTTCCTGGCTGGAAATGGCGTGGTAGAAAACTACTCCTTCATTTAAATCGAATAGCCGGTACACCACGAATACGCCCGCCAATGCATAAATGCCTGCCATTATCCCTGACCATCCGGCCAATGACAGGAACTTGGTAGACTTCTCCATCATATGGCGGATATCGGATAGGTCCTTGATATACTCCTGTTCTGTTTTCATTAAAAAGTACTTTGAGTTGCAAAGTTAATAACGGAATTGACTCATAAAAATTTTATTTTGAATAAAGTTTCCAGAAGGGTGGGGGTAAATACCAGCCACTAATTGCACGAATTCACACAAATTAATTCAACACCAAAAATTTGTGTCAATTAAACTAATCGATGTTTAATTTATACGAACCAAATAATTCAATAATTCGTCATTCGGAAGGGAGTGAGGAATCTATTAAAATGAAAATGAGTGTTTATTAAAAAAATATTCTCCGCTACGACTTAAATTTTAACGACGCTTGGATCATTTTTTCCAAAACCTTTAAATCAATATCCTCAAGCTTGTTGATGTAAAGGCAGCCCACACCAGTCTTGTGTTTGCCTAAAATATTCAATGCTGCACTATGCCGTTGCACATCCAACCCAAGATAAATAGACAGGTTCTGTTTTCGCGGAGAAAAGCCGAGGAGAAACCAATCCACTTCTCTCCCGGAGGTTGGACTTTTATACCTCTTTTTACCGAATCCAATCAATGAACTTCCCCACATTTTTGGTTTTTCACCGGTCGCTTTCTGCATCATTTCCAGGATTACAAAACTGTCTTTACGCTTTTGTTCATCCGCAACTTTTTTGATAAAACCCTCGACGCTTGCCGTATTTTCTTTTGTTTTTATTTCTGCCGGTTTTCCCATTTGAATAAATTATTTAAGATGATACGACTTTTCTATCTGCAG
>Ga0190274_10000262_pt1 | contig 34174 bp, 31 predicted proteins | sample Popmic531T_FD_133002 | JGI IMG/M metagenome (GOLD analysis project Ga0190274, IMG submission 133002) | Populus adjacent soil microbial communities from riparian zone of Yellowstone River, Montana, USA - 531 T | ecosystem: Environmental > Terrestrial > Soil > Riparian zone | place: USA: Montana... | reverse complement strand
GCGACGTCGTTGTTGCCGGCGTAGTCCGGGTCCTCGCCGGCGAGCATCTGGTTGGACCAGTCGAAGAGCTTGTGCCGGTCCTCCTGCGGTACGCCGATCAGGTCGGCGATCGCCTGCAGGGGCAGCTCGGCCGCGATCTCCTCGACGAAGTTGCCGGTGCCACGAGCGACGGCGTCCTTCACGATCGAGGCGCCGCGCTGGACCATGGTGTCCTCGAGCTCGGCGATCGAGCGCGGCGTGAAGCCGCGGGAGATGATCGCCCGGGTCTGGGTGTGCTCCGGCGGGTCCTGGTTGATCAGGATCACGCGCTGCAGCTCGATCTGCTCGCGGAGCATCTCGCCGGGGAACCGGATGATCGCGCCGTTCTCGTACGTCGACCAGTTCTTGCTGTCCTTGGAGATCGCCGAGACGTCCTCGTGCCGGGTGACCGCGTAGTAGCCGCTGCCCGACTCCGGGGCGAAGCCGCTGGTGAACTCGGGCGCCTGCTCGATCCAGGTGATCGGGGCGTTGTCGCGGGCGAGCTTGAACTGCTCGTGCGGGATCGCCGCCTGGTTGATGTCGGGGTCGGTGAAGTCGAATCCCTCGGGAAGGACGTCGGTTGCGGTCACGGGGCGCTCTCCTAGTTGATTCTGAAACACGTTCTAGTGGCACAGGTTACATACCGATGGTAGGTGAGGGAAGGTTGTGGCGGATAAGAACGTGTTCTAGTTTTATCCCATGGGCACTCCTGTGATCATCGACGCCGTCCGCACCCCCCTCGGCAAGAGGAAGGGCTGGCTCGCCGGCGTACACCCCGCAGTCCTGATCGGCCACGCCATGAGCGAGGTCCTGGCCCGCTCCGGAATCGACTCCGACCTCGTCGAGCAGGTGGTCGCCGGGTGCGTCACCCAGGCCGGCGAGCAGTCCAACGGGATGGTGCGCCGCGCGTGGCTGCACGCCGGGCTCGCGCAGCACACCGGCGGGACCATGGTCGACGCGCAGTGCGGCTCGGGGCAGCAGGCGGCCCACATGATCAACGACATGATCGCCGCGGGGACGATCGAGGTCGGGATCGCCGCCGGCGTCGAGGCCATGACGCGCATCCCGCTCGGCGCCAACGTGCCGGCGGGCATGGGCGACCCGCGACCGGCCGACTGGTCGATCGACATGCCGAACCAGTTCGAGGCGGCCGACCGGATCGCCAAGAACCGCGGCTTCAGCCGCGCCGACCTCGAGGCGTTCGGGCTCGCGTCGCAGCAGAAGGCACGCGTCGCCGTCGACGAGGGCCGGTTCAAGCGCGAGATCGCGGCGATCACCGCGCCGGTGCTGGACGCCGAGGGCAACGACACCGGTGAGACCCGCGTCGTCGACACCGACCAGGGTCTGCGCGACACCACCCTCGAGGGGCTGGCCGCCCTCAAGACCGTCCTGCCCGACGGCCTGCACACGGCCGGCACCTCGTCGCAGATCAGCGACGGCGCCTCCGCCGTACTCATCATGGACTCCGACCGCGCGGCCGCGCTCGGCCTGAAGCCGCGCGCCCGGATCGTGTCGCACTGCCTGGTCGGCTCCGACCCGTACTACCACCTCGACGGCCCGATCGCCGCGACCCAGAAGGTGCTCGACCGCACCGGGATGTCGATCTCCGACTTCGACCTGTTCGAGGTCAACGAGGCCTTCGCGTCCGTCGTGCTGTCGTGGGCGGGCCAGCACAACGTCGACCTGGACCTCGTCAACGTCAACGGCGGCGCCATCGCCCTGGGCCACCCGGTCGGCTCCACCGGCACCCGCCTGATCACCACCGCCCTGCACGAGCTCGAGCGCCGCGACCAGTCCACGGCGCTGATCTCGATGTGCGCCGGCGGCGCGATGGCGACCGGGACGGTCATCGAGCGGCTCTGATCGAACGGCGCTGACGAGGATTTAACCGACGCATACCGTCCGAAGTTGCCACTCCGGCGACTCTTCGGACCTAGGGTGTCGGCCGTGTCCCGCGTATCCACCACCCTGGCCGTCGCCGCCCTGGCGCTCTCCCTCGTCCCGATCGCAGGTGTCGTCGCTCCGGCGAACGGCGCCCTGCCCGCCTCGCCCGACGACCCGCTGGTGGTCGACGCGGGCGGCGCCAGGGTCGTCGTGAGCCACGACCCGTTCCGGCTGACCGTCACCGACGGGGCGGGCCGCACCGTGCTGCGGGAGGTGGCGCGCCCGGAGACGGACACGATCGCGGAGCCGCCCACCACCGACCCGCTCCCCGAGCAGGGCGACAACCAGGACACCACGACGCTCTACGCGCCGCTCTCGTTCATGGTCGGCACCGAGACGTTGACCCAGTTCCCGGCGACCGAGTGGATCGCCAACCTCAAGTCCGGCAGCCGCAGCGGGACCTGGTACGCCGCCCAGGCGGTCGAGCAGGTCCAGCACGACGGCTCGGACCTGGTCCTCACGCTCTCGACCAACGACCCGACCGGGCGCAAGCTGACGGTCCGGGTCGGCGGCCAGGGCCGCGGCGCGGTCCGGGTCCGGGTGAACGCCGTGCCGTCCGACGGGGTGGCCATGCTCGGTGACTCCTTCGAGACGCCGGCCGACGCGGGCAAGCAGGACGGCTTCTTCGGCTTCGGCGGCCGCCACGACCGCATCGACCAGCGCGGCCGGGTGCTCTCCAGCTTCGTCAACCAGCAGAACTTCGCCACCACCCCCACCGGGACGGGGATGTACCCGAACGGGCCGGCAGCGGCGTTCTACCCGCAGGCGATGTTCTACACGACGCGGTACGGCTTCGTGCTCCCCCAGCCCGAGCTCGCGCGCTTCAAGCTCGCCGTCGACCGTGCCGACGCGTGGAACGTCACCGCGTCGGCCGCGCACCTCGACTACATCGTCGCGCCGGGCGGTCCCGCGCGGTCCGTGCGGACGGTGACGGCACTGACCGGCCGCCACCGGGTGCCGCCCAAGTGGGCCCTCGGCCCGATGCTCGACCGGCTCGTCAAGAACTTCGGCGAGACCGTCCCCCACTACGAGGCGATGCTCCGCGCCGACATCGAGAACATCGACAAGCACGAGCTTCCGCTGACCGCCTACCGGATCGAGGGCTCCGGGTTCCCCGGCAGCCCCGACAACCACGGCATGTCGCTGCACACCTGGGTGCGCCCCGGCCCGCAGGCGAAGATGATCCGCAAGCTGCGCGCCCGCGGGATCCACCCGCTGTCCTACCTGCGGCCCTGGCTGACGCCGGACTCCGCACCGGTCGCCGCCGGGTACGCCGTGAAGAACGCGGCCGGCGAGCCGTACTACGTCGTCGGGACCGCCGAGCGCCGGTTCGCCCTGATCGACTTCACCAACCCCCAGGCCGTCGCGTTCTGGAAGGCGCGGGTCCGCGAGACCCTCGACCTCGGGTTCGACGGGTTCATGCAGGACTACGGCGAGCAGGTCCTCTTCGACATGCACTTCGCCGACGGCACGACCGGAGTGACGCGGCACAACAACTACCTGACGCTCATGGCCAAGGCCACGCGGCAGGAGGTGAACCGCTACCACCGCGCCCACCCCAAGCGTCACCCCTGGTTCTTCACGCGCGCCGGCTACTCCGGGCTGCCGGGCACCACGGCGTACGAGAACGCGAACTTCCCCGGTGACGAGACCACGGACTGGGACCGCGCCTCCGGCCTGGCCTCGTTGACCACCGACATGCTCAGCCGCACGGTCGGCGGGGCCTACGGCTACGCCACCGACATCGGCGGCTACTTCGACTACGTGACGCCTCCGACGACCAAGGAGCTCTTCCTGCGCTGGGCCGAGTGGGCGGCGCTGAGCCCGATCTTCCGGCTGCACGGCAGCGGGCAGACCGGCACGCACGCCCCGTGGTCGTACGACGCCGAGACGGTGCGGATCTACAAGAAGCTGTCGCGGCTGCACCTGAGGGCGGGTCCCCTGCTGCAGCGCCTCTGGAAGCGGGCCGACCGCACCGGCGCTCCGCCCACCCGCCCGTTGTGGTGGCAGGACCCGAGCGACCGCAAGGGCTGGCACCAGGACCAGGAGTGGCTCCTGGGCAAGAGCCTGCTGGTCGCCCCCGTCGTCGACGAGGGCGCCGTGTCCCGGAAGGTCTACCTGCCGCGCGGCTGCTGGCAGCTGCACGGGCACGGCGACCACCGCAAGGGCGGCCGCTCGGTCACCGTCGCCGCGAAGCTCGGCTCGTTGCCGTGGTTCAGCCGCTGCGGCACCAAGCCGCTGGGCTAGGGCGTGTCTCCTAATTCTGGCCGTCGCGAGCGTCGTCCAGCGCGTGCGATGGCAAGGCGCCGGAGCGAAGGCGTGCCAGCGGCACGTCGAGCGAACGGCAACGCAGCCAGCGTGCGTGATGGACGGCGCGCAGCAGGCTATGAATTGGGAGACGCGCCCTAGGCCCCGTACACCGGCTCGGGCGCAGGTCCGGCGGCGAGCAGCTCGCGGAGGGCGGGGCCGACCTCGGCCGCCTCCCACCTGCGGCCGAGGTCGAGCGCCGGTCCGTGGCGCCAGCCGAGCTCGACGGTGATCTGGCCGCCGTCGACCTCGATGACGCGGCCGGTGACGTCGCCTGCGTCCACCGACGCCAGCCACGCGACGAGCGGCGAGTTGTCCTCGGGCACCGCCATCGCCGAGGTGTCGAAGGCACCCTCCGTCATCCGGGTGCGGGCCACGGGGGCGATCGCGTTGACGGTCACGCCGTACCGGCCCATCTCCTGCGCGGCGACCAGGGTCATGCCGGCGATGCCGGCCTTGGCTGCGGAGTACGTCGTCTGGCCGACCGAGCCCTGGAGCCCGGCGCCGGACGAGGTGTTGATGACCCGGGCGGCGCGCTGGCGTCCCTCCTTGGCCTCGGCCCGCCAGTAGGCGCCGGCGTGGCGCAGCGGCGCGAAGTGGCCCTTGAGGTGCACCCGGATGACGGCGTCCCACTCCTCCTCGGAGGTGTTGACGAGCATCCGGTCGCGGACGAACCCGGCGTTGTTGACCAGGATGTCCAGCCCGCCGTACGTCGTGATCGCCTGCTCGACCATCGCGGCCGCCTGCTCGAAGTCCGCGACGTCGGCGCCGTTCACGACGGCGCGCCCGCCCGCCGCCTCGATCTCCGCGACGACGGCCTCGGCCGGGGACTCCCCCGTACCGCTCTGCCCATCTCTCTGCCCGGAGATCGAGACGCCGAAGTCGTTGACGACCACGGCCGCGCCGTGGCGGGCCAGCTCGAGCGCGTGGGCGCGGCCGATGCCGCGGCCCGCGCCGGTGACGATCGCGACGCGACCTTCGAGAAGCTTGCTCATTTTTCGGGGAGTCCTTTCTGGACCAACAGGAAGGCGGGTGTCTCTCCCCCGCCGTGACACGCGACCGTCGCGCCCGAGACGTACGACGCCAGGTCGCTTGCCAGGAACGCGACGACGTGCCCGACCTCGGACGGCGACGCCATCCGGCCGAGCGGGATGGTGCGCTCGATCGCGGCGACCGACGCGTCGTCGCCGTAGTGGTCGTCCGTCTGCTCGGTGCGGCACAGGCCGACCTCGACCGAGTTGACCCGGACCTTGGGCGACCACTCCATCGCCAGCGACCCGGTCAGCGAGTCGAGACCGGCCTTCGCGGCGGCGTACGCCGCGATCGTGGGCGCCGGGCGGCTCGCCGAGATCGACGAGATGTTGACGATCACGCCACCGGTGTCCTGGGCCTGCATCACGGCGTTGGCCGCCTGGGCGCAGAGCAGCGGCGCCAGCAGGTTGAGGCCGACGATCTTGTCGTGGAAGCGCGGGGACGCGGTCGCGGCGTCGGCCGCGGGCGCACCCCCGGCGTTGTTGACCAGGAGGTCGAGCCGCTCCAGCGAGCCGACCATCGCCTGCACCGCCTCGGGGTCGCGCACGTCGCAGACGTGGTGGGTGGTCCCGGGCACGGGCTCCACCGCGGACCGGGAGCAGGTCACCACCGTCGCGCCCGCGTCGAGCAGCGCGTGGGTGATGCCGAGCCCGATCCCGCGGGTGCCCCCCGTGACGAGCGCGACTCGTCCGGACAGGTCAATCGACAGCGCCATGCTGCTAGCCTACCAAGCAAGCGTTAGGTTGTGCGGATCCCCGGTCGACCGGGGATCCCGACAGGAAGGCATCCGATGGGCATCTCCTCCGAGCTGCGCGACGACGGCGTACGGGTGGTGACGATGAACGCCCCACCGGTGAACGCCCTCACCGTCCAGGGCTGGTACGACGTCGCAGCCGCCCTCGACGAGGCGAGCAAGGACCTCCAGACCCATGTCGTCGTGCTGCGGGCCGAGGGCCGCGGGTTCAACGCGGGCGTCGACATCAAGGAGATGCAGAACACCACCGGGTTCGACGCCCTGATCGGCGCCAACAAGGGCTGCTTCGCGGCGTTCAAGGCCGTCTACGAGTGCGCGGTGCCGGTCGTCGCGGCGGTCAACGGATTCTGCCTCGGCGGCGGCGTCGGCCTGGTCGGCAACGCCGACTGCGTCGTCGCGAGCGAGGACGCCTACTTCGGCGTACCCGAGGTCAAGCAGGGCGCCCTCGGCGCTGCCACACATATGGCACGGCTGGTGCCACAACACATGATGCGGACCCTCTACTTCACCGCCCGGACCATCCCCGCCAAGGACCTCGTGCAGTTCGGCAGCGTCCTGGAGGTGGTGCCCCGCGACCGGCTCGACGACGCCGCGCTCGCGGTCGCAACGGACATCGCCGCGCACGACACGCGCGTGATCCGGGCGGCCAAGGAGTGCCTCAACGGCATCGACCCGATCGACGTCAACAAGAGCTACCGGTTCGAGCAGGGCTTCACGATGGAGCTCAACCTCGCCGGTGTCAGCGACGAGCTCCGCGACACCTTCGCGGGAACAGACAAGGCTGCCAAGAAGTGACCAAGGGACCCCGCGACAAGCGGATGAGCATCGACGACGTCGTCGGCGAGCTGAAGGACGGCATGACCATCGGCATCGGTGGCTGGGGCCCGCGGCGCAAGCCGATGGCCCTGGTCCGCGCGATCCTCAACAGCGACCTCAAGGACCTGACCATCGTCAGCTGGGGCGGCGCGGACGTCGGGCTGCTCGCCCGTGCCGGCAAGATCCGCAAGCTGGTCTACGCGTTCGTCAGCCTCGACTCGGTGCCGCTGGAGCCCAACTTCCAGAAGGCCCGCCAGGAGGGCACGATCCCCGAGCTGGTCGAGCTGGACGAGGGGATGTTCCAGACCGGCCTGCGCGCGGCAGCCCAGCGGCTGCCGTTCCTGCCGATGCGCGCCGGGCTGGGCAGTGACGTGCTGGTCAACCAGCCGCAGATCAAGACCGTCACCAGTCCGTACGACGACCAGGAGGAGCTGGTCGCCGTACCCGCGCTCCACCTCGACGTGGCCCTGGTGCACCTCAACCGGGCCGACCAGCACGGCAACGCGACCTACCTCGGCCCGGACCCGTTCTTCGACGACCTCTTCTGCATGGCCGCCGACCGGGCCTACGTGTCGGTCGAGCAGGTCGTCGACACCGCCGGCCTTACCGTCGACACCCCCGTCCAGCGCCTGCTGCTCAGCCGGATGATGGTCAGCGGCGTCGTCGAGGCCCCCAACGGGGCGCACTTCACGACCTGCACGCCCGACTACGAGCGCGACGAGAAGTTCCAGCGTGCGTACGCCGCCGCGGCCTCCGGCAGCGACGAGGACTGGGCCGCGTTCAGCGCCCGCTTCCTCGAGGGTGACGAGGCGTCGTACCAAGCCGCCGTGGCAGCGTTCGCAGAGGAGCCCAAGGCATGAGCGCCCCAGAATCGAACTCCAGTACCCGCGCAGACATCTGCGCCGCGGCCATCGCCGACGCGTTCAAGGACGACGGCGAGATCTTCGGCAGCCCGATGGGGCTGCTGCCGATGCTCGGCGTCCGGCTCGCCAAGCTGACCAGCAACCCCGATCTGGTGATCTCCGACGGTGAGTCGCTCTTCCTCGCCGGTGTCCCGCCGCTCTTCGCCAAGGGCGATGTGGTCGAGGGCTGGATCCCCTTCCGCAAGGTGTTCGACGTGGTCGCGTACGGCAAGCGGCACGTGATGATGGGCGCCACCCAGGTCGACAAGCACGGCAACCAGAACATCTCCGCCATCGGCGACTGGGCCCAGCCCAAGCGGCAGCTGCTCGGCAGCCGCGGCGCCCCGGGCAACACGGTCAACAACCGCACGTCGTACTGGGTGCCCAAGCACTCCACCCGCGTCTTCGTCGAGCAGGTCGACATCGTCTCCGGCGTAGGCCCCAAGCTCGCCAAGGAGGCCGGCGCGGCGGCCGCCCGCTACAACGACATCCACCGGATCGTCAGCAACCTCGGGGTGTTCGACGTCAAGGGTGCCGGCGACAGCGTCCGGCTGCTCAGCGTCCACCCGGGCGTCACGGTGGACGAGGTCCGCGAGGCCACCGGCTTCGAGCTCGAGGTCCCGGCCGACGTACCCGTCACGCGCGAGCCCACCACGGAGGAGCTGGTCCTGATCCGGGAGGTCCTCGACCCCAAGGGCCTGCGTTTCAAGGAGGTTCCCAAGGATGAGGCACAGTGATGGTTGAGCAGCTGCTGAAGACTCCCTTCACCGAGCTCACCGGAGTCCTGCACCCGGTGGTGCAGACCGGCATGGGCTGGGTGTCCGGACCGCGGCTCGTGGTCGGCACCGCCGAGGCCGGCGGCCTCGGCATCCTGGCCAGCGCCACGATGACCTTCGAGGAGCTCGAGAAGGCGATCGCCGAGGTCAAGGGCCGCACCGACAAGCCGTTCGGCGTCAACCTGCGTGCCGACGCCGCCGATGCTCCGGCGCGCTGCCAGCTGCTCATCGAGTACGGCGTCAAGGTCGCGTCGTTCGCGCTCGCACCCAAGCCGGAGCTGATCGCCAAGCTCAAGGAGCACGACATCGTCGTGATGCCGTCGATCGGCGCGGCCAAGCACGCCGTCAAGGTCGCGTCGTGGGGCGCGGACGCCGTGATGGTCCAGGGCGGCGAGGGCGGTGGCCACACCGGTCCCGTGCCGACCACCCTGCTGCTGCCGACCGTCTTGGACGCCGTCGACATCCCCGTCGTCGCGGCTGGTGGCTTCTTCGACGGACGCGGCCTCGCCGCCGCGCTGTCGTACGGCGCCGCTGGGATCGGCATGGGCACCCGCTTCCTGCTGACCAAGGACTCGGCGGTCCCCGACGCGGTCAAGGCGCTCTACCTCGAGCGGGGGCTGACCGACACGGTCGTGACCGCGAAGGTCGACGGCATGCCGCACCGGATGCTGCGCACCGGGCTCGTCGAGGAGCTCGAGGAGACCAGCGCCGTGAAGCGGATGGGGCCGACCATGCGGCGCACGCTGGAGTTCAAGAAGGACTCCGGCATGTCGTGGGCGGCGCTCCTCAAGGACGGCCGCGCCATGAAGAAGGCGCAGGGTCGCACCCTCGCCCAGATGGCACTCGCCGCGAACACTCCCATGATGCTCAAGGCCGGGCTCGTCGACGGTGACACCAACGCGGGCGTGCTCGCGAGCGGTCAGGTGGTCGGCGTGATCGACGACCTGCCGACCTGCCAGGAGCTGATCGACCGGGTCGTCACCGAGGCGGCGCAGGAGCTGCGCCGCGCCTCGTCGTACGTCGTCTAGGAAATGCCACGGGTGGGGCGCTGGTAGTCGATCGCTCGCCCCATCACGCGGTAGCCCAGCAGCTCGTTGACGTCGATCATGTGGTCGTTGGACTCGGCGTTCCAGGTGTCGATCTCGCGCAGCTGCGGCTCCTCGTCGGCCAGCCAGCGCAGCATCTCGAGTTTGAGCAGCAGGCCGAGCCGGTGGCCTCGGTGCGCCGCCACCACCGAGGTGTCGTGCTGCTCCCCCAGCTCGGGCCGCTCGCCGTCGACGGCGACCACGGTCTGACCGGCCAGCACCCCCGTCTGCCGGTGCCGCGCCACCAGCCGATAGAGCCGGTGGCCGCGTGACGCCCAGGCGTGTTCGTACGCCGCGATCCGCTCCGGCGGGAAGGCCTCGTCCTCGACGTCGAGGTCGTCGGTCGGCGCGTCGTTGATCGCCGCGGTCAGCTCGGCCAGGGCCGCGAGGTCCGCATCGGGGGTGCGCGCCGGCCAACGGACCAGCTCGTAGCCGGGGGCCTCCGGGAGCGGCAGAGTCGGCGGCCCGTCGACGTACTGCCTGCGGTGCACCTCGACCGACTTCTGCTCGAACCCATGGGCCGCCGCGAACGCTGTCGGCTCCCGACCGTCCCAGCACGCGACGCCGACCGTGGTGCGTCCCTCGGACCGCGCGCGGTCCTCGAGGTGCGCCAGCAGTGCGCTGCCGTAGCCGCGCCGCCATTGCGACGGCACGACCTCGACCTCCACCCACGCCAGGTGCTCGTTGTCGTACGTCGACACCTCGTAGCCGCCCGCCCCGACGTCGACCCCGCCGACCGTCGCCAGGTACGCCGCCCTCGGCTCGCCGTCCCAGCCGTGTCGCAGGTCACCGACGCATTCGAGCTCGGTCAGCGGGTGCAGCCACGGCGAGTCGAACCGCCGTACGGCATTGGTCACCGCGACCAGGCGTCGTACGGCGTCCGCATCCGACCAGGCGACGTTCTCGATCTCCACCCGACGAGCATGACCCATCCCCTACGGTTCGGCTGTGACGAAACTGGGGCGCACGACGCTGCTGTGGATGATCCCGCTCAACCTGGTGCTCGTGGCCTGGATCTGGATCGGCCGGATCATCTTCGGCGTGGGCGGTTGGTTCTTCCTGATCTTCCTGGTGTCGATCGTCCCGGTCGTGCTGATCGCACTGATCCTGACGACGACCCTCGCCTTCACCCAGGACGGCCGGCCCCGTTCGCTGACCCGCGTCCAGGCGTGGGCGCAGGTGTTCACCTGGCTCGGGCTCTTCGGCTTCGGCGCGTTCTGCCCCGACTTCGGGGACACCGAGGACAGCCACATCTCGCTGCTCACCCAGGTCTTCGGCCAGACCGACGCGATGCTCGACGTGAGCTACACGCTGGTGTCCGGCTTCGCCTTGCTCACGTTCGGCGCGTACGTCGTCCTTCTCGGCGCCCTGGTGTTCGGCCGCCGGGCGGAGGACGCCACAATGGACGCGTGAGCGAGCCCCAGCCGCGGAAGCGCCCGCGCCACCTGATGGACCCGGACAACCCGCGCCGGGAGACCATCCGGCACTCCGACAACGGGCCGATGCACCTCGAGCCGGTGCAGAAGTGGGTGCTGTCGGTGCTGGCCGCCGTGACCATCGCCCACCTCGCGGTCGGCCTGGTGATCGCCGCGATGTACGTCGACGACTCGCGCACGGACGCGCAGGTCGGGCTCAACGTGATCGCCGCGGCGTTCGGCGTCATCGCGGTCGTCGTCTTCCGCGCGATCCACCAGAAGTCGATGCTCTCCGCCTGGCTGCTGCTCGGGCTCGTCCCGGGCGTCGTCGGGCTCTGGTTGACGCTCGCCTAGCCGATCCGGGCCGACCGAGCCCGGAGCCCGGCGATCAGCGTGTCCACGCTGAAGGCCCAGACGTACTCGTAGTCGGACACGTCGGTCGGGATCGACCGCACCAGCGGGAACGCCTCGGCCGGGAGCTGGTCGATCTGGGTCTCCAGCAGCTCGCCGCGCGCGACCATGCTGCTCTCCGTGCCGATCATCAGCGCCAGGTACGCCGTCGCCTTGACCGCGGCGAAGGCGTCGGCGGTGCTGAAGCCGGCGCTCCCGAAGGCGGCCAGTGCCACCTCGAAGGAGGCCGTTGCCCGGGCGCCTTGGACGGGACGCTGCTGCAGCGCGTGGAACGCGCCGGGGTGCGTGGCCGCGGTGGCGACGAGTGCCTCGACGAACTGGCGGACCCAGTCGTCCCAGGCGACCGGTCCGGTCGGCAGCTTCGCCTCGTCGAGCAGCAGCTCGACGATGCCGTCGGTGACCGCGTCCCGGGTCGGCACGTGGTTGTAGAGCGAGGTGACGTGGACGCCCAGCTCTCCGGCGATCCGGCGCAGCGTGACCGCATCCGGTCCGTCCCGGTCGGCGAGGCGGACCGCCGCCTGCAGGATCCGTTCGCGCGTCAACGCGGGCATGCTGCCTCCTCCCGGGTCCGGACCGACCCGCCTCTTGACAAACCTACACTGTAGGTAGACGTTACCTACAGTGTAGGTCTACGCCGGACCTTCCGACCCCGAGGAGGAACCGTGTCATTCACCCAGGCAGAGCTCGAGAAGAAGCTGGCGGAGCTCATCGAGACCCACCACGTCCCCGGCGCGCAGCTGGCGGTCCTCGACGGCGACACGATCACCGAGGTGGCGGCCGGCGTGCTGAGCCTCCGCACCGGGTCGCCGGTCACCACCGACGCGCTGTTCCTGCCGGGCTCCATCGGCAAGCTCTACACCGCCACCCTGGTGCTGATGCTCGCCGACGAAGGCCTGATCGACCTCGACGAGCCGGTGCGCACCTACCTCCCCGACTTCGAGGTCCGCGACGAGCACGCCCGCGACACCGTCACGGTGCGCAACCTGCTCACCCACACCAGTGGCTTCGACGGCGACGTCTTCATCGACACCGGTCGCGGCGACGACGCGCTGGAGCGCTACATCAAGGAGATCGCCGACCTGCCGCAGATCTGCGAGCACGGCAAGATCTGGAGCTACAGCAACAGCGGCTTCTCGGTGCTCGGTCGGCTGATCGAGGTCGTCGGGGACACGATCTACGAGACCGCGCTGCGCGACCGGCTGCTCGCCCCGCTCGGCCTGGAGCACTCGGTGGTCTTCCCCGAGGACGTCATCCCGCACCCGAACGCCGTCGGCCACGTGCCCGACCCCGAGGACCCGGAGTCGTACGTCGTCAGCCCGGTGTGGGGGCTGTACCGCTCCTGCGGCCCGATGGGCGCATCGCTGGTCGCCAGTGCCGGTGACGTGCTCCGGTTCACGCAGCTGCACCTCGACGGCGGCGTCGCCGCGGACGGCACCCGGCTGCTCTCGGCGGAGCGGGTCACCGCGGCCCAGGAGCCCCAGATCGCGATGGTCGACGACACCGTGCTCGGCGAGGCCTGGGGTCTCGGCTGGATCCTGGACCACTTCGGCGACGTCGGCGTCATCGGCCACGACGGGAACTCGATCGGTCAGAACGCCTTCATGCGGGTGGCGCCGGAGCAGCGCTTCGGCTTCTGCCTGCAGACCAACGTCGAGAGCGCGCTGTCGATGTACCGCGAGCTCGCCGCCTGGCTCTTCGAGGAGCAGCTCGGCGTCGCACCCCGCCAGGACCCGGCGACGCTCGCCTCGCCGGTGGTCGCCGACCCGAGCTGGTACGTCGGCAAGTACCAGCGCGAGGGCCTGAACTTCGTGATCGGCCAGGCCGAGGACGGATCCCTGACGGCGACCATCGACGCCTTCCACGCCGCCGCCGAGATGCAGGACCTGCCGCCGATGGTCGACCTGCCGCTCGTCCCCGTGGAGCGGGACCACTCGTTCCTGCTGAAGCTGCCGATCGCCGACAGCGACCTGATCGCCGTCTTCTTCAACCCGGACGACGAGTCGGCCGCGCCGACGTACCTGCACTTCGGCGGCCGAGCGCACAAGCGGGTCATCGACTAGGAGGGGTCGCCTAGGGTCGACGGCATGGCTGACGACAAGACCCGGGACCAGGCATCCACACTGCTCCGCCTCCACCAGGCGCCGGAGCTGCTCACCGTCGTGAACGTCTGGGACGTGATCAGCGCCAAGGTCGTCGGCGCCGTCGAGGGCACGACCGCGCTGGCCACGGCCAGCCACTCGATCGCGGCGGCGTACGGCTACGAGGACGGGGAGCAGATCCCGGTCGACCTGATGCTCGAGGCGGCCGGCCGGATCGCCGCCTCGACCGACCTACCGGTGACCGCGGACCTCGAGGGCGGGTACGGCGATCCGGCGGAGACCGTACGGCGCGCGATCGGCCTCGGCATCGTCGGCGCCAACATCGAGGACCAGATGCGCCCGCTGGCAGAGGCTGCCGGCAACGTCGAGAAGATCATGAGGGTCGCCGAGCAGGAAGGGGTCGACTTCGTCCTCAACGCCCGCACCGACGCGTTCGTGAAGGGGCGCGACCGCGACCAGGCCGAGGTCCTGGCCGACGCGGTCGAGCGGGGCAGGGCGTTCCTCGATGCCGGTGCCCCGGTCGTCTTCGTGCCGGCGCGCCTCGACGAGGCGCAGGTGTCCACCCTCGTCGACGCCTACGGCCCGCAGCGGCTGACCATGATCGGCATCCCCGGCGTACCGTCGCTGTCCCGGCTCCAGGAGCTCGGCGTCGCCCGGGTCTCCTACGGCCCGATGTCGCAGAACGTCGCCCTCACCGCTCTCCAGGAGCTCGTCGAGGACGTGCACCGCGGTGGCGGCGTGCCGTCGACGATGCGGATCCTCAACTAGCTCCCGTGGGTCAGCTGCAGCTCGCCGATCTCCCGGTGCTCGCCGCGCCGATGGCCGGTGGGCCGAGCACACCGGAGCTCGTAGCCGCTGCTGCGGCCGCCGGGTCACTGGGCTTCGTGCCGGCCGGCTACCGGAGCGCCGTCCAGCTGGCCGAGGACCTGGCAGCCGTGCGCACGCTGACTCCGACGTACGGCGTCAACCTCTTCGTCCCCGACCCGGAGCCGGTCGACCGGGCTGCCGTCCACGCCTACCGCGACCTGATCGCGGCGGAGATCGAGGGTCTGGGCGCGGAAGTCGGACCGCTCCGCTGGCGGGACGACGACGACTGGGATGCCAAGGTCGACCTGCTGGTCGCCGAGCCGGCACCGTGGGTGAGCTTCACCTTCGGACTCCCGGACCGGGAGGTCGTCCGGCGGCTGCGCAAGGCAGAATCCCGGCTGCTGGTGACGGTCCCGACGTCGAGGAGGCCCGCGCGGCCGCGGCCTTGGAGCCGGACGGCCTGGTCGTGCAGTCGGCCGCCGCCGGCGGACACCGCGGCACCTTCGACCAGCGCAGGACGCCCGACGCGACGGCGCTGCCGGACCTCGTCCGTGCCGTCGTTACCGCGACCGGTCTTCCCGTCGTCGGCGCGGGCGGGCTCGCGACCGCCGACCAGGTAGCGGCCGCGCTGCGGGCGGGGGCCGAGGCCGTCCAGGTCGGCACCGCACTGCTGCTTGCCGACGAGGCGGCCACGAAGCCGACCCACCGACGGTCCCTGACCGCACCGGGCGCGACCACCACGACCATGCGGGCCTACACCGGCCGGGTCGCGCGCGGGATCCGGACCGGCTTCAGCGACCGGTACGACGACGCCGCTCCCCCGGCGTACCCCGCCGTCCATCACCTGACCGCGCCGCTGAGGCGCCGGGCCGCGGCGCACGACGACGCCGACCACCTCCACCTGTGGGCGGGCACGGGCCACCGGTCGGCGAAGCCGGGTCCGGTCGCCGAACTGCTTGCCGCGCTGGTCCCTAGAGCCGCTCGATGATGGTCACGTTGGCCTGACCGCCGCCCTCGCACATGGTCTGCAGGCCGTAGCGGCCGCCGGTGCGCTCGAGCTCGTTGAGCAGGGTGGTCATCAGGCGTACGCCGGTGGCGCCGATCGGGTGGCCGAGGGCGATGCCGCCGCCGTTGACGTTGACCTTCTCGTGCGGTGCGCCGGTCTCCTTCATCCACGCCAGGACGACCGACGCGAAAGCCTCGTTGCACTCGAAGAGGTCGATGTCGTCGATCGAGAGGCCGGTCTTGTCCAGGGCGTGCCTGGTCGCGCGGATCGGGCCGGTCAGCATCCAGACCGGGTCGTCGCCGCGGACCGAGAGGTGGTGGATCCGGGCACGCGGGGTCAGGCCGTGGTCGGCCACCGCCTGCTCGGACGCGATCAGCATGGCGGCCGAGGCGTCGCAGATCTGCGAGGCGACGGCTGCGGTGATCCGGCCGCCGGGTGCGAGCGGCTCGAGCCCGGCCATCTTCTCCATCGACGTCTCGCGGGGGCACTGGTCGGTGTCGAAGCTCGACCCGTCAGACAGGGTCAGTGCCTCGATCTCGTCCTTGAACCGACCCTCGGCGATCGCCGCGCGGGCGCGGTCGTGGGAGGTGAGCGCATAGGCCTCCATGTCCTGGCGGGAGATGTCCCACTTCTCGGCGATCATCTCGGCCGAGCGGAACTGGCTGACCTCCTGGTCGCCGTACCGCGCCTGCCAGCCCGGCGACTCCGCGAACGGCGTGGAGAAGCCGTACTGCTGGCCGACCAGCATCGCGGCCGAGATCGGGATCGCGCTCATGTTCTGCACGCCGCCGGCGACCACGAGGTCCTGGGTGCCGGACATGACGCCCTGCGCCGCGAAGTGCACGGCCTGCTGCGACGACCCGCACTGGCGGTCGATGGTCACCCCGGGCACATGGTCGGGCAGCCCGGCCACCAGCCACGCCGTACGCGCGATGTCGCCGGCCTGCGAGCCGATCGTGTCGCAGCAGCCGAGGATGACGTCGTCGACGGCACCCGGGTCGACGCCGGTACGGCGGACCAGCGCACTCAGCGTGTGCGCGGCGAGGTCGGCGGAGTGCACGGCCGCGAGCGCTCCCCCGCGCTTGCCGACCGGCGTGCGGACGGCATCAACAATGTAGGCCTCAGGCATGGTGGATCCCTTCGAGCAGGATGGACAGGTACTGGCGAGCGATCTCGGTGTAGGTGCGGCGTCCACCGGGGCGGTACCAGGACACGGCGACCCAGACGGTGTCGCGGATGAAGCGGTAGGTGAGCTCGAGGTCGAGGTCCTTGCGCAGGACGCTGGCGTCGATGCCGTTCTGCAGCAGCGTCAGCCAGACCTCGCGCGACTGCTGGTTGCGGTCGGCGAGGTAGGAGAACCGGTCGAAGGTGAGCAGGTAGGCGGCCTCGTTCTGGAAGATCGCCACCTCGGCGCGGTGTTCGTCGATCGCCTCGAACGACACCAGCACGGCCTGCTCGAGCTTCGCGAGCGGGTCGAGGTCGCCCGCGAGGATCTGGTCGTACTGCCCGAAGAGCTTCTCCTGGAAGGTCCGGAGGATCTCGTCGACCATCGACTCCTTGGAGTCGAAGTGGTGGTAGAGGCTGCCCGAGAGGATGCCGGCGGCGTCGGCGATGTCGCGCACCGTCGTGTTCTTGAAGCCCTTCTCGGCGAACAGCTCGGCGGCGATCCCGAGCAGCTCGTCCCTGCGCGTCGCGTTCGCCTGCGTCTCCTCAGGCATGCTGACTGCTCACCGAGACCACCTCACCCGTCAGGTACGACGCGTAGTCGCTCGCCAGGAACACCATCACGTTGGCAACCTCCCACGGTTCGGCCGCGCGGCCGAAGGCCTCCCGCTGCTTGAGCTCGTGCAGCAGCTCGTCGGAGGTGACCTTGGCGAGGAAGGGGTGCATCGCCAGACTCGGCGAGACCGCGTTGACCCGGATGCCGTGCGGGGCCAGGTCGAGCGCCGAGCAGCGGGTCAGCGCCATCACGCCTGCCTTGGCAGCGGCATAGTGGGCCTGGCCCTCCTGGGCACGCCAGCCGATGACCGACGCGTTGTTGACGATCACGCCCTTCTTGCCTGCGGCCACCATTCGCTGGCCGGCGGCGCGGACGCAGCGGAACGTCCCGGTGAGCGTGATGTCCAAGACCTTGAGCCACTGCTCGTCGGTCATCTCCAGGATGCTCGCGGTGCCGCCGAGGCCGGCGTTGTTGATCATGATGTCGACGCCGCCGAACTCCTCGGCGGCGTCCAACAGGGCGGCCACCTGCTCTTCGTCGGTGACGTCGCAGACCAGCTGCCGCACCCGGTCGGCGCCGAAGTCGGCGGCCAGCGCCTCCTCGGCCTCCGCGAGCCGGCGCGCGTGGGTGTCGCTGAAGACGACCGCCTTCGCGCCCTCCTCCAGCACCCGTCGTACGACGGAGGCGCCGATGCCCGCGCCCGCGGCCGCCGTCACGACGACGACCTTGCCCGCCAACAGGTTGTGGCCGGGGACGTAGTCGGGGGTGGGCTGCTCCGGTCGGACGGTCGTCATCCGCGTGCCTCTCTGGGTAGGCCGAGCACGCGCTCGGCGAGGATGTTGCGCTGCACCTCGTCGCTGCCGCCGTAGATCGTGTCGGCGAGCGAGAAGAGGAAGAGCCGCTGCCAGCGATCGAGGTCGTAGCCGTCGGCGGACGCGGCCGTCAGGCCGGCCGGGCCGAGGACGTCCATGGCGACCTCGCCGAGCCGCTTGTGCCAGTTCGCCCAGACCAGCTTGAAGACCGAGGGTCCGGCAGCGTCATCGGACGACAGGCCGCGCATCGCCTGGCGCCGCATCACCTCGAGCTCGACCTTGAGGCCGGCGAGGCGGTCGCGCAGGACCGGGTCGTCGATGGCGCCGTTGGACTTCGCGAGGTCGACCACCCCGTCCAGCTCGCGGGCGAAGCCGACGACCTGGGCGAGCACCGAGACACCGCGCTCGAAGCCGAGCAGCGCCATCGCGACCTTCCAGCCCTCGCCGGGCTCACCGACCACCAGGTCGGCGTCCGTGCGGGCGCCGGTGAAGAAGACCTCGTTGAACTCCGAGCCGCCGGTGAGCTGCTCGATCGGGCGTACGTCGACGCCGTCCTGGTCCAGCGGCACCAGCAGGAAGGACAGGCCACGGTGTCGCTCGGAGCCGGGCTCGGTGCGGCAGACGACGAACGCCCATTGGCTGAAGTGCGCGTTGGACGTCCACACCTTCTGGCCGTCGACGACCCAGTCCTCGCCGTCCAGACGCGCCTTGGTCTGCACGTTGGCCAGGTCGGAGCCGGCGTTGGGCTCGGAGTAGCCCTGCGCCCAGAGCTCCTCGACGGCCACGATCTTCGGCAGGAACCGGTCCTTCTGCTCCTGCGTCCCGAAGGCCATCAGGGTCGGGCCGAGCAGCTCCTCGCCGAGGTGGTTGACCCGCACCGGCGCGTCAGCCTTGGCGTACTCCTCGTGGAAGATCACCTGCTGGGTCAGGCTCAGCCCGCGGCCGCCGTACTCCTTCGGCCAGCCGACACACGTCCAGCCGTGCTCGGCCAGCAGCCGGTTCCAGGCGAGGCGTTCGTCGTGCGCCTCGTGGTCGCGCCCGGCGCCGCCGAGGCCGCGCAGCGCGGCCCACTCGCCGGTCAGGTGCTCCTCGAGCCAGGTCCGCACCTCGGCACGGAACGCCTGGTCCTCCTCGGAGTAGGTCAGGTCCACGGGTGGTACCCTACCAAGCAATTGCTTGGTTGGGTGCACGGCATCGAGTCAGCGACTGAGAGGTAAGGCATGACGCACACCATCCCCGCGGCGCTCGGCGACGCAGCGGACCGCTTCGGCGACCACCCCGCGTACGTCCAGGACGGCGAGGTCGTCTCGTTCCTCGAGCTGTTGCGCCGCGTGCGTCGCGCAGCGCGCGGGTACGTCGCGCTCGGGCTGCAGCCGGGCGACCGGGTCTGTGTCTGGGCGCCCAACAGCATCGGCTGGGTCGTCGCGGCCCTCGCGACGTCGTACGCCGGCGGCGTGCTGGTGCCGCTCAACTCCCGCTACACGGGTCACGAGGTCGCCGAGGTCGTGGACCGCACCGGGGCCAGGCTGGTGCTGCTGGACGACGGCTTCCTCGGCCGGACCCAGCTCGCCGACCTGCGTGCCGCGAGCGACCTGAGCTCCGTGCTCGCCGTCGTCGACCTGAAGGACCTGCCCGACCTCGACATGAGCTCGGTGACCACCGCCGAGGTCGACGCGATCGCCGAGTCGGTCTCGCCCGACGATGTCGCCGACATCCTCTTCACGTCCGGCACGACCGGACGCAGCAAGGGCGCGATGTCCGCGCACCGCCAGACCGTCGGCGTGGCGCGGGCGTGGGGCGACCTCGGCGGCGTCACCGGCCAGGACCGCTACCTGGTGGTCAACCCGTTCTTCCACTCGTTCGGCTACAAGGTCGGCATCGTCACCGGCCTGCTGAGCGGCGCCACGCTCTACCCGGTCGCGACCTTCGACCTCGACGCCACGATGGCGCTGATCGAGTCCGAGCGGATCACCGTGCTCCCGGGCGCGCCGACGATCTTCACGTCGCTGCTCAACGCGCCGGGCCGCGCCGACCGGGACCTCTCCTCCCTGCGCCTCGCGGTGACCGGTGCGGCCGTCGTGCCCGTCGTGCTGATCGAGCGGATGCGCGACGACGGTCCGGATGGTCTGGCGTTCGACCAGGTGGTGACGGCGTTCGGGATGACCGAGGCGGTCGTCGTGACGATGTGTCGCGAAGGCGACTCGGCCGAGACCGTCGCCAACACCTGCGGTCGCGCGATCCCCGGCATGGAGATCAAGATCGCAGGACCTGAAGAGCAGAGCGAAGGTGAGCTCCTGGTCCGCGGTGACTACGTGATGGTCGGCTACCTCGACGACCCGGAGGCGACGGCCGCGGCGATCGACGCCGACGGGTGGCTGCACACCGGCGACGTCGGCGTGCTCGACGACGCGGGCAACCTGTCGATCACCGACCGGCTCAAGGACATGTACATCTCCGGCGGCTTCAACGTCTACCCGGCCGAGATCGAGCAGGCGCTGGCCCGGATGGAGGGCGTCGCCGACGTCGCCATCGTGGGCGTGCCCGACGAGCGGATGGGCGAGGTCGGCAAGGCGTACGTCGTCGCCAGTGGTGGGCAGAGCGTCGCGCCCGACGACGTGATCGCCTTCGCGAAGGCGCGGTTGGCCAACTTCAAGGTGCCGCGGTACGTCGAGCTGGTCGACGCGCTGCCGCGGAACCTTTCCGGCAAGGTGTTGAAGACAGAGCTCCGCAACGGTGGTTGAGGTGCGAGGAGCGCTAGCGACGAGCCTCGAAACCACCCACGAGAGGAACGACTGAACGATGGATCTGACCCTGTCCGAGTCCCAGCTGGCCTTCCAGGCCGAGGCCCGCGAGTGGCTGGCGGCCAACGTGCCGGCCGAGCCGCTGCCGTCGATGGACACCGCCGACGGCTTCGTCGCCCACCAGGAGTGGGAGAAGCGACTCTCCGACGCTCGCTGGTCGGTGGTGTCCTGGCCGACGGCGTACTCCGGCCGCGAGGCCTCGCTGGTCGAGTGGGTCATCTTCGAGGAGGAGTACTACCGCGCCGGCGCACCCGGCCGGGTCTCCCAGAACGGGATCTTCCTGCTCGCGCCGATCATCTTCGACCACGGCACCCCGGAGCAGCAGGACCGGTTCCTGCCGACGATGGCGACCGGAGAGCGGATCTGGGCGCAGTGCTGGTCCGAGCCCGAGGCCGGCTCCGACCTGGCGTCGCTGCGCTCGACCGCGACCCGCGACGACGAGCGCGGCGGCTGGGTGCTCAACGGCCAGAAGACCTGGTCGTCGCGGGCGTCGTACGCGCACTGGGGCTTCGGGCTCTTCCGCTCCGACTCGGCGGCCGAGCGGCACAACGGCCTCACCTACTTCCTCTTCCCGCTCGACCGCGACGGCATCACCGTCCGCCCGATCGCCCAGCTGGACGGCGAGGCGGGCTTCGCCGAGGTCTTCTTCGAGGACGTCTTCGTCCCGGACGCCGACGTCCTCGGCGCACCCGGCGACGGCTGGCGGGTCGCGATGTCGACCGCGGGCAACGAGCGCGGACTGTCGCTGCGCTCCCCCGGCCGGTTCTGCGCCGCCGCCGACCGGCTGGTCGGGCTGTACCAGGACACGGTGGTTTCGAGGCTCGGCGCTGGCGCGCCTCACACCTCAACCACCGAATCGGTGGTTGAGGTGCGAGGGCCGCTAGGCCCGAGCCTCGAAACCACCGCCACCGGAGAGCGCGTCGTCGACGCCTGGCTCAAGGCACAGGCCTACCGCCTCTACACCTGGGGCACCGTCACCCGGCTCGCCGACGGTGGCGAGATGGGCGCGGCGGGCTCGGTCAACAAGGTCTTCTGGTCCGAGCTCGACATCGCCCTGCACGAGACCGCGCTCGACCTGCGCGGCGCCGAGGGTGAGGTGGAGTCGACCTGGCTCGACGGATACACGTTCTCGCTCTCCGGCCCGATCTACGCCGGCACCAACGAGATCCAGCGCAACATCGTCGCCGAGCGGATCCTCGGCCTGCCGCGCGAGCCCAAGGGAGCCGTCCGATGAAGTTCGTCCTCGATGCCGACCAACGCGACTTCGCGGCGTCCCTCGACTCGTTGCTGTCCTCGTCCGACACCGTGGCGGTCGCCCGGGCCTGGGCCGACGGTGACAGCGCCCCGGGGCTCAAGCTGTGGAGCCGCCTGGCCGAGCAGGGCGTCCTCTCGCTCGCGACCGAGGCGACCCCGGTCGAGCTGGCGATCGCCTTCGAGGCGCTGGGCCGGTACGCCGTACCCGGCCCCTGGGTCGAGTCCGCGGCGTACCTGCCGATCGCACTGGGTCACGAGATCGAGGGCGTGGCCACCGTCGCCGTCCCGCCGCACGTGCCCTACCTGCTCGACGCCGACGTCGCCGACGAGGTGTACGTCGGCGACACCCTCACGACGGACATCGGCGAGCTGGTGGGTTCGGTGGACCGCACGCGTCGGCTGTTCCGCGTCCCACCGGGTCTCGAGACGGTTCCTAGCGGAACCTCCTCGACCAGCGATGGGGACGATGCGTTCGACCTGGCAGTGCTGGCCGTCTCGGCCCAGCTCCTCGGCGCGGGCGAGCGGATCCTGGCCGACTCGGTGACCTACGTGAAGCAGCGCAAGCAGTTCGGCCGCGAGATCGGGTCCTACCAGGCGATCAAGCACGCGCTGGCCGACGTGCGCATCGCGCTCGACTTCGCCCGCCCGTTGGTCTTCGGCGCCGCGCTCGGCGAGGTCCCGGCCTCAGCGGCGAAGGTGGCGACCGCCGACGCGGCGTACCTCGCCTCCCGCACCGGACTCCAGGTCCACGGCGCGATCGGCTACACCCAGGAGTTCGACCTCAGCCTCTGGATCACCAAGGTCCGGGCGCTGGTTGGTGCCTGGGGCACGCCGGCGTACCACCGCGCGCGGCTGCTGGAAGCGCTGGTCGGCTGATGGAGTTCGCGCTCACCGAGGAGCAGCAGGAGCTGGCGGCGACCGTCCGATCGCTGCTCGACAAGCGCGCGGACGCCCGCGTCGAGACGTACGACGAAGCGCTGTGGAGCACGCTCTGCGAGCAGATCGGCGTCGCGGCTCTCGGCATCCCGGAGGAGTACGACGGCGCCGGGTTCTCGCTCTTCGAGTCGCTGGTCGTGCTCGAGGAGGTCGGCCGCTCGCTGGTGCCCTCTCCCCTGTTGAGCTCGCTGGTCACCTCCGAGGCACTGCTCGCCGGCGCTGACGAGGACGCCAAGGCGCGTCTGCTCCCCCGGATCGCCATGGGTGAGGTGGCCGCGTTCGTCGACGGCGACGCTCCGGTCCTCGACGGCGACCTGGCGACGATCGTCGTGCTCGCCACGGACGACGGCCTCTTCGAAGTGGACAGAGCCGAGGTCGACGGCGCCGAGGTGACCTGGACCCCGTCGATGGACCAGACGATCCGCCTCGCCACGGTCACGGGTGGCACCAGGACCAGGATCGGTGACGGCCCCGTCGCCCGCGCCCGTGCCGAGCAGGTCGGCGCCGTCGGGTGTGCGGCCCTCGCCGCCGGACTCGCCGCGCGCGCCCTCGACATGACCGTCTCCTACAGCAAGGAGCGGGTGCAGTTCGGTCGTCAGATCGGGTCCTTCCAGGCGCTCAAGCACCGGATGGCCGACATGCTGGTGCTCGCGGAGATGTCACGCTCGGCCTCCTGGGCGGCGTCGTACGCAGTCTCCACGCACGCGGAGGACGCCGACGAGCTGACCCACGTCGCCAAGGCGTACTGCTCCGACGCGATCGCCCATCTCGCGGGCGAGACCGTGCAGCTGCACGGCGGGATCGCGATCACCTGGGAGCACGACGCCCACCTGGTGTTCAAGCGCGCCCACGCGCTCGGCCAGCTCTTCGGCTCCGCCCGCGAGCACCGGGCGGCCGTCGCGCTCTGAGTGGCACCCTTGGGGGCATGCGCACGACAGGCACGGTCCGCGAGTGGCACGACGAGGAGGGCTGGGGAGTCATCGACTCCCCGGACACCCCCGGTGGCTGCTGGGCGCACTTCTCGGTGATCGACCTGGCGGGCGGCAGCCGGCTGTCGTACGGCACCCAGGTGCTGCTCGACGTCGAGCAGGCCGCCCAGGACGGCTATGACTTCCGCGCGACCTGGGTGTGGCCGGGAGCGACCACGGCGTACGCCAGCAGCATCTCGATCGATGTCCCGCCGACGCCGGTCCGGGTGGTCCGAGCGGACGACCTCGTCGCGACCGACCCGACTCCTGGCATGGACCGGCAGCGGGCGTTCGAGGTCTCGATCCTGTGGGCCGGGCGGGTCGAGACCGCGCCGGGTGCCGTGTCCGGCTGGCACCACCACGACCGCAACGAGTCGAGCCTGTACGTCGTACGCGGCGTGCTCCGGTTGGAGTTCGAGGGACACGACGGGTACGTCGACGCCGGCCCGGGCGACTTCGTGCACGTCCCGGCCTGGACCGTGCACCGCGAGTCCAACCCGACCGACGAGCCGTCCCTGGCCGTGATCGCCCGGGCCGGTGGCGGGATCCCGACCGTCAATGTCGGCGGGCCGCCACCCGGTCACTCGTCCTAGGGCGTGTTGTCGACCTGTGGGTGGGGTGTTGCCGCCGTGTTGCCGAGACGTGGGCCAAGGGTCCCTAGCGTCTGACACATGACGACGAAGCCCATCGCAGCCCAGTCCTCCCCCACGGCCCCGGCCATCCCCGGAGACCAGTCCGGCTCCGCGGACGCACCCACCTTCCCGGGCGCCGTCGCGAACCCGGTCCGTACCCAGATCTGACCCAAGTCCGGCCGTTGCCGGACACCGGGTCCCGGCCGCCACTAGGTTGCGGCCATGCGCATCCTGATCCTCGGGGCCGGCTTCGGCGGGCTCGAGCTGGCGGCCACCCTCGCGAGCGAGGCGGGCGACGCCGTCGAGGTCACCCTGGTCGACAAGGCCGAGGGCTTCGTCTTCGGGTTCTCGAAGCTCGACGTGATGTTCGGCCGCTCGAGTGCCGACCACGTGCTCCATCGGTACGCCGACCTCGCTCCGGCCGGGGTCCGGTTCGTCGCCACCACCATCCGCGCCATCGACCCGGAGACCAGGCGCGTCGAGACCGACGCGGGCCCCCTGGACTGCGACGTCCTGGTGGTCGCCCTCGGCGCCGACCTGGACCCGGCCGCGACCCCGGGCCTGGTCGAGCACGGCCACGAGTTCTACACCGTCGCCGGCGCGTTCGGGCTCCGCGACGTGCTCGACTCCTTCCCCGGTGGCGACGTCGTGGTCGCCGTGACGTCGACGCCGTTCAAGTGCCCACCCGCCCCGAGTGAGACCGCGCTGCTGGTCCACGACCAGCTGCGCGATCGCGGCCTCCTGGACCGGTCCTCGGTGTCCCTGGTGATGCCGCTCGGCGTGCCGATCCCGCCGTCGCCGGACGCGTCGGCGGCCCTGCTGGCGGAGTTCGAGCGGCGTGGCATCGCCTGGCACCCGGGCCAGCTGGTCCGCTCGGTCCAGCCGGGCAGAGCCGTGCTCGGCGACGACCGCGAGATCCCGTTCGACCTGCTGCTTGCCGTCCCGACCCACCGCGCGCCGGACGTCGTCGTCGAGTCCGGCCTGAGCGTCGACGGGTGGATCCCGGTCGACCCGCTCACCCTGCGGACCCGCTTCGAGGACGTGTACGCCGTCGGCGACGTCACCAGCGTCGGCACCCCCAAGGCCGGGGTCTTCGCCGAGGGCCAGGCCGCCGTCGTGGCCGCCCAGCTGGTCGCCCGCGCGCGGGGCGAGGTGAGCGGCTCGACGTACGACGGGCGCGGCATCTGCTACCTCGAGTTCGGCGCCGACCAGGTCGCCAAGGTCGACGTCACCTTCGTCAGCGGCCAGGCGCCGGTCGGGACGCTCCAGGGCCCCTCGACCGAGCTCGCCCGTGACAAGGAGACGTTCGGCGCCGAGCGGATCCAGCGGTGGTTCGGCCGGGAGTGGACGCCGTAGGGGGTCAGCGAGCGTCGGTGGTGCGGTACTTCCCGCGGTAGAACAGCAGCGGGGCGATGTCGTCGTCCCCGTCGTCGTCGGTGACCAGGTCGAGGACCCGGCCGATCACGACGAAGTGGTCGCCTGCCTCGTGCACGGCGTGGATCGAGCAGTCGATGTGCGCGATGGCGCCGTCGAGCATCGGTGAGCCGGTCTGCGGCGCCGGCGTCCACTTCACCTCGGCGAACTTGTCGGTGCCCCGGCTGGCCATCGTGTTGGACAGGTCGGCCTGGTCGGCGGCGAGCAGGTTGACGCAGAACCGGCCCGAGCGCTGGATCAGCGGCCACGCCCGCGACGTCTTGGCGGGGACGAAGAGCACCAGCGGCGGGTCCAGCGAGACGCTCGAGAAGGACTGACAGGTCAGCCCGACCGGCTCGTCGTTGCTGACCGCGGTCACGACGGTCACGCCGGAGCCGAAGCGGCCGAGCACGTCGCGGAAGCGGCGCGCGGCGTACACCGCCTCGGGGTCGTCGTGGACGGCGATGTCCTCGCCGGGCCGGAACTCGAAGTCGATCTCCTGGTCGCCGAGCCAGGAGATGATCAGCTCGGGGCTCGGCCAGGTCTCCCGGGCGTCCGGGCTCATCCCCTCCGGAATTTCGGCGCTGGGGATCTCGCCGCTGGGTTCCGAGGTCATGAGGTCGACTCTCTCACTCGGCTGTCTCTCACTGGGCTCCGGCGCCGAAGTCGTGGCCCCAGTAGGACACGGCCGTGGACTCGCGAGCGACCCACCTGCTGTCGTCGACGGTGAGGCCCTCGGTGCCGAACTCGATGTCGAACCCGCCGGGCGACTTGACGTAGAACGACACCATCTCGTCGTTCATGTGCCGGCCGAGCGTCGCCGACAGCGGGGCCTTGTGCTTGCGCACCCGCTCCAGCGCCCGGCCGACGTGGTCGAGCTCGTCGACCTCCAGCATGATGTGCACGCACTTCGACGGGTTGGGCATCGGCAGGAACGCCAGCGAGTGGTGCCGCGGGTTCACTCCGAGGAACCGCAGCCACACCTTGGAGCCGGGCTCCTTGCCGACGAACTCCCCCGGCATGCTCATCGAGTCGCGCAGCCGGAAGCCGAGCACGTCGGCGTAGAAGCGCAGCGCCTCGACGTCGTCGAGCACGGGCAGCACGATGTGGCCCATGCCCTGGTCGCCGGTGACGAACTTCGCAGCGTACGGCGTGACGACCGGCCGCGACTCGTAGGTGATGCCGTGGAAGAGCTCGAAGACGTTGTCGAACGGGTCCGAGAAGCGGACCAGCTCCTGCACGCGGCGCTCCGCGAGCTCCTCCTTCGTCCCCTCCTCGAACTCGACGCCGGCCTTCTGCAGGTGCTCGCGAGCCTCCTGCAGCGCGCGGTGGTCGGCGAGCTCCCACCCGACGCAGCCGAGCTGGTCGACGTCGGACGGGTAGACCACCAGGCGCGCGGAGACCGCGTCGATCCGCCAGTACTGGTTGGCCGGATCCGGTCCGCGACCCTCGGCGAGACCGAGGACCTTGCCGGCGAACGTCTTCCACTGGTCGAGGTCCGTGCTGGCCACGCGGACGTAGCCCATGGACTTGATGTCGATCATGCCTTCGGCCTCTCTACGTGACGGGCCAGGAACGCCGTCGAGATCTCGGCGAACTCCTCAGCCGCCTCGATCTGTGCCCAGTGCCCACAGTTCGGGAAGACATGCAGCTGCGCCTTCGGGATCAGCTTGAGGGCTGCGAAAGCGCCGTCGAGCGGGTTGACCCGGTCCTCGCGGCCCCAGGTCAGCAGGGTGTGCTTGCGGAGCTTGTGGGCCTCGCGCCAGAGCATCCCGTCCTCGGCGGTCTCGGGGTTCCAGAAGGACATCCCCATCGACCGCATCGCGTCCTGCGCGCCCGGCGCCGTGGCGTCCGCGAAGCGCTCGGCGACCAGCTCGTCGGTGACCAACTTCTGGTTGACGACCATGGTGGAGATGAACGCCCGCAGCCGCTCAGGCGTCGGGTCGGCGCCGAAGTCCATCAGCCGCTGCACGCCCTCGGTCGGGTCGGCGTGGAAGAGGTTGAGCGACAGGCCGCCCGGGCCCATCAGGATCAGCCGGCCGACGCGGTCGGGATAGGTGAGCGCGAGGCGCATCGCCGTACCGCCGCCCAGGCTGTTGCCCAGCAGGTGGATACGGTCGATGCCGAGCTCGTCGAGGAGCTTGACGACGTAGTCGGCGGAGTGCCGGTAGTAGTTGCCCACCACCGGGGGCTTGTCGGAGCCGCCGAAGCCGGGCTGGTCGACGAGCAGCGTGCGGTACGACGACGCGAAGTGCGGCAGCGCGCGGCCGAAGTTCGACCACGCCGACGCGCCGGGTCCGCCGCCGTGCAGCATCACCAGGGGCAGCCGGTCGGCGCTCCCCTCACCAGCCTCGTAGTAGTTGAGGGTGATGTCCCCCGCCTCTGCCTTGACTTTGGCCGAGTGCTGCACGGACTCCTTCGTGTACGTCACTGTCAGTACATCCCCGGGTCGACCTTGTGCCCGAACTCGTGGGCGCCGTACATCTGCAGCGCCCGCTCGGGGTCGTTGGCGGCGTGCACCCGGCCCGCGTGGGCGTCGCGCCACGCGCGCTGGAGGTAGGTGCCCTGGGTGAGGGCCCGGCCACCGGAGGCCTCGAAGAGCGAGTCGATGGCGTCGATCGCGCGCTGGGTGCCGAGCACCTGGTCGCGGCGGACCCGCAGCCGCAGCCCGAGCGGGATCTTCTCCCCCTTGGCGACGTGGGCCTGCTCCTCGCGGATGTTGTTGACCAGCAGCGCCCAGGCCGCGTCGATCTCCGAGGAGGCCTTGGCGATCCGGACCGCGGCGAACGGGTCGAGCGACGCCTTCTCGCCGAGGTACGCCGCACGCACCCGCTTCTGCTGCATATCCACGTGCTCGGCGTACGCACCGGTCGCCATGCCGATGATCGGCACGGTGATGGTGCCGGTGAAGATCGAGTGGAAGGGCAGCTTGTAGAGGTCGGAGGTGTTCTGCTCCTGACCCGGGCCGAAGCAGCGGCCGGTGTCGCCCATCGACAGCGTGAACGCGTCGGGCACGAAGACGTCCTCGACCACGATGTCGTTGGAGCCGGTGCCGGAGAGGCCGACCATGTGCCACACGTCGTTGATCGTGTAGTTCTCGCGCGGCACCATGAAGGTCTTGAAGTCGACCACCTGGTTGTCGTCGTTGAAGACGAGGCCGCCGAGCAGCACCCAGCTGCAGTGGTCGCAGCCGGACGAGAAGCTCCACTTGCCGGACAGGATGTACCCGCCCTCGGTGAGCTTCGCCTTGCCGGTCGGGGCGTACGACGAGCTCAGCCGCGTCGTCGAGTCGTTGCCCCACACCGCCTGCTGCGCCTCGTCGGAGAACAGCGCGACCTGCCACGGGTGCACGCCGACCACGCTGGAGACCCAGCCGGTCGAGCCGCACGCGCCCGCGATGTCGCGGACGGCGGTGTAGAAGTCGACCGGGTCGGCCTCATGGCCGCCGAAGCGCTTGGGCTGCAGCAGCCGGAAGAAACCGGTCGCCTCCAGCTCCTTGATCGACGCCTCGGGGACGACGCGAAGTCGCTCGGCCTCGTCTGCCCGCTCCCGGATACCGGGCAGCAGGTCACGGACGCCGTCGAGAACAGCCTGGGACATGGACTTCTCCTGTCATGGTGGGACAGGGTCGATACTAGAACACGTTCTCGTTTTGGTCGAGACGGAACCGCCGCAGGGTCGTGAACGTTGTGTTTCGCGCCGGACCGGAGGAAGAATCCCGCAGGTGGAGACCTCCCGCAGGACGTTGCTCCGGCGGTGGGGAGGGCGCGCGGTCGGCCTGACGATCACCGCGATCGGGCTGTACGTCGTCGCGCCGAGCCTGCTGACGATGTTCCAGGCCTGGCCGGAGCTCGCTCGTGTCGACGTCCCGTGGTTCTTCGTCCTCGCGGGCCTGCAGCTCGGGCGGCTGGTGTCGCTGTGGTGGCTCACAAAGCTGGCGATCGCACCGTCGGCGGGCCGCGACGACGTCGTACCCCGTCTCGGCTGGGGTACGACGGCGACCGCCCAGCTCGCCGGCAGCGCCGCCGCGAAGGTACTGCCCGGAGGCGGGGCCACCGGCGGCGTGATCCAGGCCAAGGTGCTCATCGACGCGGGCCAGCCGGGGCGAGCCGTGGCCTCGGGCCTCACGGCCATCGGCCTGCTCAACAACGCCGTCCTCTTCCTGCTCCCGGTGCTCACCATCCCCGCCCTGCTCATCGGCCCGCCGCCGGCGGAGCAGCTCCAGCTCGGCCTGGTCGTCTCGGTGATCCTCGCCGCCGTCATCGTCGCGGTCTGCGTCACCGCGCTGACCTGGCCCGGCATGCTCACGGCGACCGGTCACGGGATCGGCCGGGTCGTCCACCTGGTCCGCCCGAAGGTGACCCCTGCGGGGGTCGCCGACGGGCTGCTGGCCCAGCGCACCCGGATCGCCGACGCCTTCCACGGCCGTTGGTGGCGATCGGTCTTCGCGATGGCCGCGAGCCGGATGTTCGACTACGCCTCGCTGGTCGCGGCGCTCGTCGCCTTCGGCGCGCACGCCCGACCGTCCGAGGTGCTGCTCGCGTACGTCGTGTCGCAGGCGCTCGCCATCGTGCCCATCACGCCCGGTGGCGTCGGGTTCGTCGACCTCGGTCTCACCGGCATGCTGGTGCTGATCGGCGTCCCCGCCGACACCGCCGTGATCGGCACCCTGCTCTACCGGCTGTTCTCCTTCTGGCTGCCGATCCCGCTCGGCCTCTTCGCCTGGACCGGATGGCGGCTCTCCCGTCGCTCCTGATCGCCAGGTCATGAACCACCATTCCCCGGTCCACCACCGAGGCATCGCCTAGAGTTCCGCGCATGACGCAGGACGCGGGCAGCTCTGACAACGCCGAAGTGCTCGTGCGCGTCGCGGCGGTAGACCAGCGGGGCCGCCAGATCAAGAATCCGTCGAACCCCGCCCAGACCCTTGAGTCGCGTCTGGACGACGTGCGTAGAGGCGTCGCCGCGGGCACAGCCGCGATCAGCGCCGCCATGGCCGACGTGGCGCGCCCGCCCGGCTGGAGCGTCGAGTCCATCGCAGCCACCTTTGGCATCACTCTCGGCAGCGAAGGGACAGTCATCGTCGCGAAGGCCTCACTGGAGGCGTCCTTCGAGGTCACGGTGACCTACCAACGCGAACAGGGTGGAACCGTCGGCGAACCCGCCTAGGCACCGCCATGCGCCTCCGAGTTCTCGTCGAGGGCATCGACACCGGCGGCGGGTTTGCCGTCACGCCTCGGGTCGTCCTCACCGCGCTGCACGTTGTCGCCGGAGCGCCCGCCGAGCAGCTGGCGGTGCGCCTCGTCCGAGGGGACGTGACCGTGTCCAGCGTTCGCGAGTTCCCGGAGCTCGACATCGCAGCGCTGGAGGTGGACGCGGACCTGGAAGCTGTCACCACCTGCGAGCCGCATGACGGCGACCCCTGGAAGGTGGCGGCACCGCCGCAGACCGATCTGCCTTACCTCAGCGGCGTCGTCACGACGGCCAGCCGGGACTGGCTGAGCTCCGAAGGCTTCTCGATCCCCGCGATCCAGCTCGGCGTCAACGAGGACATCAAGGACTTCCACGGATACTCCGGCTCACCGGTCTACCTCCCGGAGGAAGGCGATGCGGTTGTCGGCGTGCTCGTCGAGCAACAGCCGGTCCTCGATGCTCGTCCGGGCGAGCCGTCGTCCGCGGCGAACGTGCTCTACGCCGTGCCGGTGGAAGCTGTGCTCCGAGCAGCCGGCCTCGGCGGGACGCCACGACACGTGCGGTCGGGCCTTCGCCCGCCCGCGTGCATCGTCTACCACGACGGAGTCGTGGCCGCGCTTCGTGGCTACCGATCCCGGCTGACGAGCCGGTCCCTGGCTTTCGTCGAGCCGAGGGAACAGCTGCCCTGGGGCCCTGGGGAGCTGTGGAGCACGCTGAAGGACCCCTCCTCGGCGGGCCTGACCTTGCTCACGGGACATGGTGGCGTCGGCAAGACACGAACCATGCTCGAGGTTGCGCGGCTGGCCTCGGCTGACGGTTGGCAGGTGCTGCACGTCCGTGGTGGCAACGCCTCCCGGGTCGCGGACTACCTCAACGACCGCATCTCGACCGGCCGCACGTCACCGGTTCTGCTGGTGATCGACTATCTCAACATCGCCCGCGAGCTCGACCTGCTGTCGCTCACCGAGCTGGTCGGGCAGAGCAGAGCCCCCGAGCCGCGCCTGAGCATCCTGGCGAGCAGCCGCACCGGCTGGGAACGGAAGTATCGCCACTACCCGGGCCTGGACCGGCTCAGTCGGGTCGCTCTCGAGCGAACGCCCGCCGACACCGCGGACGTGTGCCGCGCGATCGTCCGGCAGGTGGCCCCCCGAGCGAGCGCCACCGCCGGCGTCGACGAGGTGCTGCGCATCACCGGCGCCACCCGGCCGATCCTCGCGGTGCTTCTCGGCCAGATCGTCGAGGCACAGTTCCTGGCCGCCGGCAGCTTCCCTGCGGCCCTGGTGTCGGAAGACCTGGCGGTGTGGCTCGAGGGACGGCTGCGGGAGGACGAGCTACTTCCGCAGACCGACCACGACCGCCACGAGGTGACCCCGCAGCTCCTGGGCGCTGCGGCCTCCCTTGCTGGTTCGCCGGCCTCGCAGGACGACGTCATCGACACGGCCGCGTTCGCGATCGACGAGTCCGGCTATCCCGAACGAGCGACGCACATCGTCCACAAGCTCCAGCAGATCGGCTGGCTCCAGCCTTCGGAGCACGGTCTCGAGGCTGCGCACGACGTGGTGGCGGACAAGGTCCTGGAAGGGGTCCTCTTCTACGACGACGACCGAGGAGTCCGACGGCAGGTCCTGCGGAGGCTGCTCGACCTGGCCTTCGTGTCCTCGACGGCGTTCGCGAACATCGTCGACTCCGTCGAGCGCGTGCTCAACGAGCGCGACGCCCGCAGCGAGGAGAGCACCGCGTTGCTGTCCGGAGCGCAGGCGTGGCTCGACGAGCGGAGCTCCGATCTCGTCAGGAAGGCTCCGGCCCAGGCTCACGATCGCGGCCGTATCAGCATCCGCCTGTTGCGCAGTGAGCTCTTCGCCCTGGAGGAGGGCGGCTACTGGCGAACTCTCGCTCATCCCCTGCTCGAGAGCATCACTGGGAGCGCCGCCGGCGAGCCCCTCCTGTCCGCCTGCCTGCTCATGCCCAGGCACGCCGAGCCACGCATCGTGGACCTGGCACTCAACTGGCTGGCAGAGCGACCCTCCGTCGCTGATGACCAGCTGATCACGGCCGTCCTCGCGCGAAAGGATCTTGAGGCACGACAAGCCACGAGGGCGATCGACATCAGCCTGGCCTGGCTGCACGAGCAGACAGACCTGCGGCTGGCGGACTTCGTCCTGGCCAGGCTTCTCGGCCGTCCGGAGCTGCAGGGTCCGGGTCTCGAGGCGACGACTCGTCATCTCCTCGACTGGATCGGCCGGTTCGAGGACTCCTGGGGCGTGCCCCGCCTCCTGAAGGTCGCACTGGAGCGCCCTGACCTGGACCAGCAGGCGAGACACCAGCTCGAGCGGGTCGCCCGCACCTGGTTGCGCGCACATCCCACGGAACCGGTGTCGACCTACCTACTCCAGTGGAACTGCGCATCGGCCGCGGGGGACCCCTCCGAGGAGGAGACCGCATGGCGGGCCGCGCGACGATGGCTCGACGCCAACCCGACCCGGCCCGACACCAGCCACCTTCTCGAGACGTTGCTCGCATGGTCGGGCCTCACCGACGTGCGCGCGGCGGCGCTGTGGCCCGCCGTCTCCGTCTGGCTCGAGGCCAACTCGACGCGACCGGACGCCAGCTTCATGCTTCAGGCATTGCTGACGTGGCCTGGGCTCACCGAGGTACGGGCGGAGGCGACCTGGGCCGCCGCCGCGACCTGGCTGGCGGCCAACCCGGGCCTCCCCGACACCAACCACGTCATCCAGGACCTGCTCGGATGGTCGAGTCTCACCGAGGATCAGGCCGAGACGACCTGGGCCGCCGCCTCGGCGTGGCTGGAGAAGAACCCGGTCGTCCCCGAGGCGAACTTCCTGTTTCAGGCACTGCTGAACTGGCCAGGGCTCATCGGGACGCGGGCCGAGGCCACCTGGGCCGCTACCTCGGCCTGGCTGGAGAACAACCCGCGCCTCCCCGACACAAGCTTCCTCCTTCAGGCACTGCTCAGGTGGCCGGAGCTGACCACGGATCGGGCCGAGCCCACCTGGGCCGCCATCGCGACCTGGCTGAAGGACAATCCGACCCACCCCGGCGCTAGTCACCTCCT
>Ga0190274_10000261_pt1 | contig 34223 bp, 25 predicted proteins | sample Popmic531T_FD_133002 | JGI IMG/M metagenome (GOLD analysis project Ga0190274, IMG submission 133002) | Populus adjacent soil microbial communities from riparian zone of Yellowstone River, Montana, USA - 531 T | ecosystem: Environmental > Terrestrial > Soil > Riparian zone | place: USA: Montana... | reverse complement strand
TCTACCACCTATATTTGCAACAAAAAATCTATGAAATTCATTCGTATAGCCGCCATCTCAGGAGCACTTGCCGTTGCACTAGGAGCCTTTGGTGCACACAGTCTAAAAGCAGTACTCGATCCCGATCAACTCCAGACTTTCGAGACAGGAGTGAGATACCAGTTTTATCATACACTGGCCTTGCTTTTTGTAGGATTACTAATGAACTCGCACCCGTCAAAAGCTTTGAATATGGCTGGCACATCCTTTCTGGTAGGAATATGTTGCTTTTCCGGATCTTTATACCTGTTAGCTACACGATCTTTACTTGGAATAGAAAACCTCACCATCCTCGGACCAATTACACCAATTGGAGGATTGTTTTTTATAATAGGGTGGGTATTTATCGCATTGTCACTTCGACGAGCTCAGTGATCAATCATTGACCAAAGTTCAGCTAATACTAATCAATTTCTCCGTCCAATTATACTTGTCACTTTCAACTTGTCACTTGTCACTTAGTTTCACACAATGTCAGATTATACAAAATTCACAAAACTTTTAAGCAAATTCTCAGATATAAACTACGCCTCAGGTGTATTACAATGGGACCAGGAAGTATACATGCCTGAAAAGGGTGCGGAGATGCGCGCTCAGCAGCTTGCCACTCTTGCGGGTTTGTCGCACGAGGCGGGGACAGATCCTGAATTAGGAAAAATTTTAAAAGAATTGAATGCGGCTGCTGGTCTTGACGATAAGCAGCAACGAAATGTGAAGGAGGCCTTGCGGAATTACAACGACCGCAATAAATACAACACAGCTTTTGTTATGGAAATGAGCCAGGCTGTTTCTGAGGCTTTTCAAGCATGGCAGCGTGCTAAAAAGGAAAGCAACTTCAACATGTTTGCTCCGAAACTTCAAAAGCTGGTAGCACTGAAATTGCAGGAATGTGAAATGTTGGGTTATGAAGAACATCCTTACGATGCTTTGCTGAATCAATACGAACCGGGAATGACCACCTCGCAGCTGGTGAAGCTTTTTGATGAAGTGCGTAAACAACTTGTGCCATTCGTGAAAGCCATCCTGGCAAAGCCACCTATCGATGATGATTTCACTAGGTTAAATTATCCCCGACAAATTCAATGGGACTTTGGAATGGACATTCTTAAAGAAATGGGTTTTGATTTCGAAGCAGGACGACAGGATATTTCTTCGCATCCATTCACAACAAATTTCAACAGTCGTGATGTCAGAGTAACCACCAGGATAAATGAAAATGATTTGTGCGAGATGATCTGGAGTTGCATTCACGAAGGCGGGCATGCGCTATACGAGCAAGGGCTGCCATATGACGATTATGGCCTCCCTTCCGGGGAATACCTTTCGCTCGGAATTCATGAGTCACAGTCGCGGCTATGGGAAAATAATGTCGGCCGCTCCCTTCCGTTCTGGAAAAAATATTACTCCGGTTTGAAACAGGTTTTTCCGGAACAACTGAATGCCATTTCAGATGGACAGTTTTATAAAGCCATCAACAAAGTAGAACCTTCCCTGATCCGTACCAACGCCGATGAACTGACCTATCACTTTCATGTGATGATCCGTTTTGAACTCGAAGTAGCGCTAATGGAAGGAAAGATCAAAGTGGAAGATTTACCTCAGTTATGGAATGCAAAATACAAGGAATACCTTGGGATTGAAGTACCCGACGATGCCCGTGGTGTGCTTCAGGATGTACATTGGTCGCACGGAAGTTTTGGCTATTTCCCGACTTATTCAATTGGAAGTTTTTATGCGGCGCAGTTTTTTATCCAGGCTGAAAAAGAAATCCCGGATTTAACCGGACAGATTGAAAAAGGCAACCTTGTTCCATTGCTCACCTGGCTCCGCGAAAAGATTCATCGCCATGGCAGACTTTATACCTCCAATGAATTGTGCAAAATGATAACCGGAAAAGAACTCGATTTCAACGATTTTATGACCTATGCCGGAAAGAAGTATGAAACGATTTATGGGAAAGCTTAATTAATATTTTTTAACTCAACAACCCATCAACCCAATAACTCAGCAACTCAACAACCCAACAACTCATTTTTATACGTAAATTTGAAATTAACCTTTCTCTATGAAAACCATGCTAACTGCCATCATAATATCCCTTTTTCTGACGCTCGGATGTAATTCCTCCAAACAATCCACCGCCCCACCTGCCCAATCTGAAGCGGCTCAAACGGTGAGCGATAGTCCGGTTGCACCTCAAACAAATGATGATGGTAGTACCACTTCACAGGAAGGAGTAGTGTATCGTGTTATCGTGTCATTTATTTCGATAGGAGAAGGTTCAGACTACAAATCATATGAAAATTTGAAAGCAATTCTCACAAATTGGCATGAACGCGTGAAAACAGAAATTGAAGTAGTGGAAATTCCCTGGGGAAGAGAAGGGGAAGTGGATGTGTGCCTGACTTTGAAGGAGTTAACACCTGAAGAACAGGCAAGTTTTGTGGATGAAATAAAAACCACATTTCAAGGAAATAATCTGGTGCAAATATCTGAAAATCAGAAAGGTAGACTCCAAAAGTAAGACACTTTCACAGCCCGTTTTTTTTATTTATCTTTGCAATTCTCTATAAATGGCAAAACACATGAACGAATTTGGATTAAAGTCCCCGGATGCCAGTGTTGCTAACCTGGGATTAAAAAACGTTTCAGCAGCATATTGGAATCTTACTCCGGCTGAATTAATTGAAGAAACTATTATACGTGGTGAAGGAGAATTAACCGATACAGGTGCACTTGCAGTTGATACCGGAGAATTTACCGGACGTTCACCTAAAGATAAATTTATCGTTTGTGACGCAGAGACTGAGAACAACGTGTGGTGGGGTGATATCAACATTAAATTTTCTCCTGAAAAATTTGACCTCCTATACAACCGCGTTACTGCATATTTAACCGGACGTGAAGTTTATGTTCGTGATTGTTATGCATGTGCCGATCCGGAATACCGTTTGAACGTTAGAGTGGTGACTGAAACACCATGGCAGAATCTTTTCGCCAACAATCTTTTTCTACGTCCTACTCGTGAAGAAATTCTCACAGGCAAAACAGACTGGACCGTTATTTCTGCACCGGGTTTCCGTGCGATACCTGAAGTTGACGGAACACGTCAGCACAATTTCGCAGTGCTCAACTTTACAAAACGCATTATCCTTATTGGTGGAACGGGTTATACCGGTGAAATTAAAAAAGGAATATTTTCAGTGTTGAATTACGTACTTCCTCAACACAGGAATGCGCTTTCAATGCACTGCTCGGCTAACGAAGGTGCTAAAGGAGATGTGGCTATATTCTTCGGTTTATCAGGTACAGGTAAAACTACTTTGTCTGCTGATCCTCAAAGGGCCCTTATCGGGGACGATGAACACGGATGGGCTGAAAAATCGGTATTCAATTTTGAAGGCGGATGTTATGCAAAGTGTATCAATCTGACTGCTGAAAAAGAACCACAGATTTTCAACGCGATCCGTTTCGGTTCCATGCTGGAAAACATTGATTTCTTCGAGGGAACTACCACAGTGGATTACGATAGTACTACTAAAACTGAAAATACCCGCGTGGCTTATCCGGTGAATTTCATCGATAACGCTAAACCGGTTTCTGTAGGTAGCACTCCTAAAAACATTTTCTTCCTTACAGCCGATGCATTTGGAGTTTTACCTCCAATCAGCCGTTTGGATGCAGGACAGGCAATGTATCATTTCATCTCTGGTTATACTGCTAAAGTGGCAGGAACTGAAATGGGAATCACTGAACCTACTACTACTTTCTCAGCATGTTTCGGAAAGGCATTCCTTCCTTTGCATCCTGCTGCTTACGCGGAATTGCTTGGTAAGAAATTAAAAGAAAACGATGTGCGCGTGTGGCTGGTGAATACTGGTTGGTCAGGTGGTGCATATGGAGTTGGTTCAAGGATTAAGTTGTCGTACACAAGAGCTCTTATCACAGCTGCACTGAATGGTGAGCTTGATAAAGTTGGTTATGATACACTTCCTGTTTTCGGACTTAAATTCCCGAAAGATTGTCCGAACGTACCAGGTGAAATTCTGAATCCTCGCGATACCTGGTCTGATAAATCAGCGTATGATGCAAAAGCAAATGACCTTGCTTCAGCATTTATTAAAAACTTCTCACAGTATGCAGGTGGCGCTTCCGCGGAAATTCTTGCTGCTGCCCCTAAGGTGGAAGTTGTTGCCTGAAGGAATGATAAATGATAAATTATAAATAAGTTGTTTGTCAAAAAATAGAACCTCTGCTTTCATATGAAGCAGAGGTTTTTTTATAAGATGATGTGATTTAATTGATACGTGTTTTTGCAATGAATGTTTTTTATTCACAGTTTTTAAATAATGAGGTTCTCATTTTGAATGAGAATGAGTCGCAGCATGCTGTGAAAGTGCTTCGTCTGAATGCAGGTGATCGTGTGTTGATAATGGATGGAAAAGGGACTATTTGCACAGCGGAAATCACCAATCCGCATCACAAAAAATGTGAATGCAAAATACTGGAACGAAATACTTCGGCGAAACGTTCGTTTCATCTTCACCTCGCAATTGCTCCCACCAAACTCAACGACCGGATGGAATGGTTTCTTGAAAAAGTAACCGAAATAGGAGTGGAGGAAATTACTCCGGTTATTTGCGCACGTTCAGAACGCAGGCAGACAAATCATGAGCGATTCAATAAAGTGTTGGTAGCAGCAATGAAACAGAGTATGAACCCCTGGCTGCCGGTTTTAAATGAGCAGGAAGATCTCTCAAAATTTCTTTCACGTCAGGAATCCGGATTTATTGCTCATTGCGTGGAAAGTGTGAAAACACCTCTGAAAAACACCAACCTGAGCACAGATAGGATTACAATTTTGATAGGACCGGAAGGTGACTTTACGGAAGCTGAAGTACAGGTAGCAGTTCAAAAAGGTTGGATTCCTGTTTCATTAGGCGATACAAGATTGAGAACTGAGACTGCCGGTATTGTTGCTTGTCATACTGTGACTTTACTGAAAAACTGATTCACTATCAGAATGTACTATTTACAATTGGAGTTTGTGTATTTTTGAGCCATGATCAGACTAAGGATAATCACCGGATCCATAATCATTTTATTGTTTTCAGCTTTTGCAATGCCATCACCTGCATTCAAAATCGGGTTGCTGAAATATGGGGGTGGTGGCGATTGGTATGCCAATCTTGAAACATCCTTACCAAACCTGATTCGTTTCTGCAACCAGAATCTGTTTACTAACATCGATCCTGAGCAAGGGGTTGTTGAGGTTGGAAGTCCTGAAATATTCAACTATCCGTTTGTGCACATGACAGGCCATGGCAACGTGGTTTTTTCCCCACAGGAGGCAGAGAACCTGCGGAATTACCTGATAGGCGGAGGCTTTCTTCATATTGACGATAATTACGGAATGGATCAGTTTATCCGTCCTCAAATGAAGCGTGTTTTCCCGGAATTGGATTTTGTGGAATTGCCTTTTTCTCATCCCATTTACAATCAGAAATTCAGCTTTCCGAACGGACTGCCGAAAGTCCATGAACACGACAATAAACCTCCTCAGGGCCTTGGGCTGATATATAACGGTCGCCTCGTATGCTTTTACTCTGTGGAGTGTGATTTGGGTGATGGCTGGGAATCCCCTGAAATCCATCATGATTCCCCTGAAAACAGGACCAAAGCGCTTCGTATGGGAGCTAACCTTATCCAGTATGTGTTCAGCAATTGACCCGTCACATTTAGATGTGGGCAAGGTTGAGCATAGAGCGGGAATGGTATCTTTGTGAGACATACCAAACCAATAAATAAACCGATGAAAAAAGTATTTCAATTTATGTTGTTAACATTAGGTATTGGCGCTTTAGGTGCCTGCTCTTCTGAAAAGAAGCAAGATGAAGCTACTGTGTTTCCACCCATTGCTGTGACTTATCCGGCAACAGAAAAGGATACCACTGTTTCTGATGATTATCATGGAACCATGGTCGCCGATCCATATCGCTGGCTTGAATTTGACACAGCAGCAAATGTGGAAGCCTGGGTAGCTGCCGAAAACAAAGTAACGTTCGGTTATCTTGAACAAATTCCTTTCAGGAATAAAATCAAAGACCGTTTGAATGATATTTTCAATTATCCAAAATATTCTTCTCCATTCCGTGAGGGCGAATATTATTTTTTCAGTAAAAATGACGGACTTCAAAATCAGTCTGTGATTTACTACCAGAAAGGACTTGATGGCGAACCTAAAGTATTCCTTGATCCGAATAAAATGTCTGATGATGGTACTGCGGCGGTTTCATTGCTTGGTGCAAGTAAGGATGGAAAATACATGGCTTATGCTATTAATCAATCAGGTTCCGACTGGCAACAAATCAACATCATGGAGATTGCCACTCTTAAGAAACTGGATGATGAATTAAAGTGGGTGAAGTTTTCAGGTGCTGCATGGAAAGGTGATGGTTTCTATTATAGCCGTTACGATGAACCTGCTGAAAAAGGGAAACAGTTTTCTACCAAAAATGAATATCACAAAGTATTCTTCCACAAAATCGGAACTGCACAAATGCAGGATCAGCTTATTTACGAAAACAAAAATTATGCGTTGCGTTACTATGGAGCACAAACTACCGAAGACGAGCGTTTCCTGATCATCAATGTTTCTGAAGGTACCGATGGAACTGAATTGTATTGCAAGGACCTCTCAAAAAATCAGAAGGATTTTTCAATGATTTTTAAAGGTTTCGATGACAACGCAAGCATCATTAACAACATCGGCGATCAGTTAATACTTCAAACGGATTTAGGAGCACCAAATCAAAAAGTTGTTTTACTCGATCCTAAAAATCCTGCTAAAGAAAACTGGAAAGAAATTATTGCAGAGAAACCTGAATTGCTTGGAAGTGTAAGCACCGGTGGAAATAAAATTTATACCACTTATCTGAAAGATGTAACTACGCGCGCATATCAGCATGACCTGACAGGCAAAGTGGAGCATGAAATTGAATTACCTACTCTTGGAACTGCTGGTGGTTTTGGTGGAAGAATTGATGATAAAGTTCTTTTCTACACATTCACTTCTTTCACATATCCTGCTACAATTTATAAGTATGATATTGCTACCGGTAAGTCTGATATTTTCCGCAAATCGGAAGTGAAATTTACTCCTGAAGATTACGAAACAAAACAGGTATTCTTTACAAGCAAGGACGGAGCTAAAATTCCAATGTTCCTGGTTCACAAAAAAGGTTTGACACTTGACGGTAACAATCCAACCTTACTTTACGGATATGGTGGATTCAATATCAATATCACTCCTTCATTCAGCACATCACGTTTGATACTGTTGGAAAATGGTGGTGTGTTGGCGATAGTGAATCTGCGTGGTGGTGGAGAATATGGTGAGAAATGGCATGAAGAAGGCAGGTTGTTCAAAAAGCAAAATGTATTCGACGATTGTATCGGAGCTGCTGAATATCTTATTAAAGAAAAATATACCAGCCCTGCACGACTTGCATTGCAAGGCGGATCAAATGGTGGACTGCTTGTCGGTGCTGTGGTGAATCAACGCCCTGATCTCTTTAAAGTGGCGTTCCCTGCAGTGGGTGTTATGGACATGCTCCGTTTCCACAAGTTTACTGTTGGTTGGGGATGGGTAGTTGAATATGGTTCCAGCGACAGCCTTGATCATTTCAACAACCTTTATAAATTCTCTCCTGTTCACAACGTGAATACATCAGTGGAATATCCTGCGGTGATGGTTACTACAGCTGATCATGATGATCGTGTAGTTCCTGCACATTCATTCAAATACATTGCAACGCTCCAGGAAAAAAGGAAAGATAACAAGAACCCATTGCTCATTCGTGTAGATGTAAAAGCAGGACACGGTGCAGGTAAGCCAATTTCGAAAACTATCGAAGAACAGGCTGATATCTGGTCGTTCATGTTTTACAATATGAATGTGCAACCATCATACAAATAATTCATCCCGAATTGCATAGCTCAGTTTTGTAACAGACTGACTTTGCAGTATATCATTGTTCAAAAGCTTCCGGAATTTCCGGGGGCTTTTGCATTTTAGAGGGTCGCTACTTAAATTGGTACCGGAATGTTATCTTTGAAAATACTTAAATCAAGTGAGTTCGTTTGATTAGGTGCTTTACCCTGAAATTGTTGTATGAATAAAATCCTGATACTTTTTGCACATCCGATATTTGAGAGATCCCGAATTCAAAAGGCGCTGGTAAATGCAGTGCCGGTTTCTAAATATATCACATTTCATGATTTGTATGAATTTTATCCCGACTTCAATGTGCGGATTGATATTGAACAGGATTTGCTACTCAGTCATGATATTATAATCTGGCAACATCCTTTTTACTGGTATAGTGTGCCGCCTTTATTAAAACAATGGATAGACCTTGTTCTTGAATTTGGTTGGGCTTATGGTCCGGGTGGGGAAGCGTTGAAAGGGAAAGTGGTCTTCAATGCAATTTCATCGGGCGGACGACAGGAAGCATATACTCCGGAAGGTAGAAATCGCTTTGAAGTAAATCATTTTCTTACACCACTTGAGCAGACTGCCCGTTTGTGCCTGATGCATTATGCACCACCATTTGTGATTCATGGAACACACAGGCTGAATGAAGAACAAATAAAAAATTACGCATATCAGTATCAGAGTTTACTGGAACAACTTCAGAGGAAACCACTGGAGTTCCTGACAGATTTTAAAGGTAAATATCTGAATGAACTGATTGTTTAAAATGTAAATGTCATGAATGGAAGTTTTTTAGAAACCGCATTGGTGTTCCTGTTAAGCGCAGTAGTTTTTGTTCCTGTTGCAAAAAAAGCAGGAATGGGATCTGTCCTGGGTTACCTGGTGGCAGGTGTTGTAATTGGTCCGTTTGTGTTTGGTTTTGTTGGTGCGGAAGGTCAGGATATAATGCACGTTGCCGAATTCGGAGTGGTGATGATGTTGTTTCTTATCGGACTTGAACTTGATCCCCGCGAATTCTGGAAGATGCGTAAGACCATTGTAGGAATGGGTGCAATTCAGATGGGATTAACTTCGGTGGTATTGGGTGCGGTGGGATATTTCTTATTTGGTTTTAATCACTCCACATCCCTGGCGGTTTCGCTGGCGTTGTCAATGTCGTCGACAGCAATTGTGTTGCAAACATTGAAGGAAAAAGGTCTGTCACAAACCACAAGCGGACAATCGGCATTTTCAATTTTATTGTTTCAGGATATTATGGTCATCCCGATTCTGGCATTGTTACCACTTATTGCAACATCCGGTGTGCATGAAATGGGAGAAGATCATTCTTTTATTGATGGTTTGCCGGGTTGGTTGCAAACTGTTCTGGTAATCGGAGCCGTGTCTGTAATTTTTTTCGCAGGGAAATTTATTGTCGTGCCGTTGCTGAGAATTATTTCTAAAACAAGGCTGCGCGAAATGTTTACCGCTACTGCTTTGTTGTTAGTTGTTGGAGTTGCATACCTGATGGAACTTGTTGGATTAAGTCCTGCATTGGGAACTTTTCTTGCAGGAGTTGTACTTGCAAACAGTGAATTTAAACATGAACTCGAGAGCGATCTTGAACCTTTCAAAGGTCTGTTGCTTGGCCTCTTTTTTATTGGAGTAGGTGCATCAGTTAATTTTTCGTTGATATCCGGCAACCCTGTGTTGTTGTTAAAAATTGTGCTTTCCGCAATGGTGATAAAAGGTATTGTGCTTTACATCACCGGAAAAGTATTTGGAATTAAAAAAGATCAGAATATTATTTTCTGCATACTGCTTTCGCAGATAGGTGAATTCGCATTTGTGTTACTTACGTTTTCAAGTGAACTACGCTTGCTTGATAAATTCTGGACTGAAATCCTGATGGCTGCCACTGCAATAAGTATGGCTGTTACTCCATTGCTGATGCTGGTAAATGAACGTCTGATTGATCCCTATTTCGGAGTTACTGAAGAAGAGGGAGAAGAAGAAAGAGCACACGATGAAATTCATGAACGTCACGCTGTAATAGTGGCAGGGTTCGGACATTTTGGAAGCACAATCGGAAGATTCCTTCGTGCAAACGGAATCAATGCAACTATTCTTGATAATGACAGCGACAGGGTAGAACTGTTGCGTAAAATGGGATTCACTGTTTATTATGGTGATGCCACAAGAGTAGATTTAATGCGATCGGCCGGAGCAGAAAGTGCAAAGTTGTTGATTGCGGCTATCGATTCTCCTGAAACAAATGCTGAACTGGTACGGCTTGCCAAAAAACATTTTCCAAACCTCGAAATCATGGCACGTGCACGCAACCGTTTCGATGCATACGACCTGATTGATATGGGTGTGAAAGATATTTACCGCGAAACTTTGTACACTTCGGTTTATATGGCAATTGATGTGCTGAAAAAATTAGGCTTCAGAAGTTATACTGCTACCCGCAAGGCTATGGATTTTATCAGGTACGATGAAGAAGCCCTTTCCAAATTGGCAAGATACCGTCATGAAGAACATGCTTATATTCTGAATGCAAAAGAACAAATTGAAATGCAGGAAAAATTACTAACCGAAGATCTTCATATTGGACTTACTTCAGTGGATCATAGTTGGGATAGTGAACCTATGAAGGAATCTTAAAAGAGTCGGCAGTTGCCTTGCTCAAACGTGAAAAGAGTCGGCAGTTGCCAGTTGGCAGTAGGCAGTAGGCAGTCGCCTGGCGGAAACGTGAAAAGAGTCGGCAGTCGGATGGTGGTAACGTGAACAGAGTCGGCAGTTGCCAGTAGGCAGTAGGCAGTCGCCTTGCGGAAACGAAATATCGGTCCCTGAGCTTGGTGTTATGAATGATGTTCTTAAAACCAATTATCAATACTTAACAATTATTGAACTTAAAGAAAGCCGTCGAAGGGCCCGATTACCTGAGGCAACGAAAAAAGCGGTCCCAGAGCTTGGTGTAGAGAATTATATTCTTAATCCAATTTTCAACACTCACGAAATATTGAGCTTAGCGAAAGCCATCGAATATCTCTGAGAAAAATAATTGAGGCAACGAAAAAAGCGGTCCCTGAGCTTGGAGTAGATAATTGAATTCTTAAACTAATTATCAACACTCACGAAATATTGAGCTTAGCGAAAGCCGTCGAAGGGCCCGGTTTTTTCAATAAACACCTTCGCCTTACGAATATCATCCGCCAACAATCGATCTTCACTCACAAATGGAACTTCTGCTCTGAATTTTTCAAAAATGGATTCGAGGTGTTTGCTTGATTTAAGCGGTCTTCTGAATTCAAGAGCCTGGCAAGCGGTGAATAATTCAATGGCAAGAATATTTTTCAAATTCTCGACAACTCTGAATGCTTTAGTCGCGGCATTGGCACCCATACTCACATGATCTTCCTGTCCGTTGCTTGAAACAATTGAATCAACCGAAGCCGGTGTGCATAGTTGTTTGTTCTGACTCACGAGTGACGCAGCTGAATATTGAGGAATCATAAATCCTGAATTGAGCCCTGCATTCGCTGCCAGGAAAGGAGGGAGGTCACGTTGTCCGGAAATAAGTAAATAAGTTCTGCGTTCTGAAATATTTCCGAGTTCTGCCAAAGCAATTGCTAGAAAATCCAATGCAAGTGCTAACGGTTGTCCGTGGAAATTTCCTGCTGAAATAATCAAATCTTCATCTGGGAACACTGTTGGATTATCAGTAACGGAATTTATTTCATTGAAAAACGTATATGCCGCATAGTTGATCGCATCTTTTGATGCACCATGCACTTGCGGGATGCAACGGAACGAATAAGGATCCTGCACATGCGATTTGCTGCGCTGAATCAATTCACTTCCTTCAAGTAGTTTTCTGAAATTGATTGCTGTGTCAACCTGACCTTTGTGAGGCCTGATTTCCTGTATTCTGCTGTGAAAAGGTTCAATGCGTCCATCATATCCATCTAGCGAAAGCGCCCCGATCACATCGGCCCACTCTGATAATTTTTGTGCCTGAACTATCGCCCATGAACCGTATGAACTCATGAACTGTGTTCCGTTGAGCAATGCCAAACCTTCTTTCGACTGCAGATTAATTGGCTTCCAGTTATGGCGTTCAAGAATGTCTGCTGAGGATCGCTTCGCACCTTTGTAACACACTTCACCCATCCCGATAAGGGGCAAACACAAATGTGCGAGCGGAGCAAGATCACCCGAAGCACCTAAGGAGCCCTGCTGGTAAACTACAGGAAGAATGTCATAATTGTAAAAATCAATCAGGCGCTGCACGGTTTCCACCTGCACTCCTGAATTTCCATAACTCAATCCCTGAATTTTCAGAAACAACATCAACTTTACTATTTCCGCAGGCACTTCATCACCTGTTCCGCAGGCATGCGAAAGTACAAGGTTGGTTTGAAGTGTACCAAGATCTTCATTTGAAATTGTTTTGTTGTAAAGCGCTCCAAAGCCGGTATTGATTCCGTAAATTGGTTCCTTCTGCGATTTCATCCTGTTATCGAGGTACGTTCTGCAGGCTGCAATTTTTTCTTTTGCACTGTCGGAAAGTTCCAGGCTTGTATTTCCCGAAAGGATATTTGCGACAGTATTGAAATCGATGTGAGAAGAGGAGATTTTATGTAAAGCCATTAAGGGAATGATAAATGATAAATGATAAATGCTAGATTTTTAAATCTAAAATAGTCCGTTGGATCTTGTTATATTTTATTATTTAATTTAACTGGTCCAAAGTTTTATACCTGACAATTGATCTTTCAGAAAAACAGAAAGCATGTCCACCTTAATTTCATTTTGCGATCCGGTGGTCATATTTTTTACTGTGACGATTCCTGATTTCATTTCTTCGCTGCCTACTAAAACCACGAATGGAATTTTGTTTGAGTCGGCGTACCCCATTTGCTTTTTCATTTTAGCGGCGTCAGGGAAGAGTTCGGAGTTGATGCCGGCTTCACGCATTTTTCGTGTGAGTGAAAGACAATATTTTTCGGCTTCATCACCAAAGTTGACAAACAATACCTGTGTGCCCGATTGTTGAAGATTGAGATTTTCAAACAATTTAAATTCTTCCATCACATCATAAATCCGATCCACACCGAATGAGATTCCTACACCTGACATTCCGGGTAAACCAAATATTCCGGTGAGGTCGTCGTAACGTCCGCCACCGGTGATGCTTCCCATTTGAATATCTTTTGCTTTTACTTCGAAGATAGCACCGGTATAATAATTCAATCCTCTTGCGAGAGTGATGTCGAGTTCCAGGTTGGCACTTTCTGAAAGATTGAATACTGTTTCCAGTTCTTCAATTCCTTTCATCCCGGTAACTGAATTCACCAACAATTTTTTCAGGAAATTTAATTTTTCAACTGAGTTGCCTTTAAATTCAAGCAGTGGCTGTAAACCTTTGATGGCAGTTTCTGAAAGTCCTTTCGTGCGAAGTTCTTCATTGACTTTTTCAACCGGAATTTTATCAAGCTTATCGATTGCGACTGTGATGTCGATTATTTTATCAGCCTCTCCTATAATTTCTGCAATGCCGGTCAGAATTTTACGGTTGTTCATTTTAATCACAACCGGAATTACGAGTGAAGTGAATACATCTTCCATAATGTGGATGAGTTCCACTTCGTTCAAAAGGGAATTACTACCAATCACATCAACATCACACTGATAAAATTCGCGGTAACGTCCCTTTTGAGGGCGATCGGCACGCCAGACAGGTTGCATCTGGAAACGCTTGAATGGGAAAGTGATTTCGTGTTGGTGCATTACCACATACCTGGCAAATGGTACGGTCAAATCGTAACGAAGTGCCCTTTCAGTGAGCAATTCAGAATTTGTATTTTGTTCGAGTGCAGTTTGAAATTCTTTCAGCAATTCCTCTTTTTTCTTCGACTCATGGATCCTGGAATTCAGGATTTTGAAGAGCAGCTGATCACCCTCGTCGCCGTACTTCCCCGTAAGGGTAGTGAGGTTCTCCATTGCAGGTGTTTCAATTTGCTGATAACCATAACGGTGAAACACCTGCCTGATTGAATCGAAAATGTAGTTACGACGGGCCATCTCCATAGGGGAGAAGTCACGGGTGCCTTTGGGGATGCTGGGTTTCACTGGGTACAGGTGTAGTTTTGGTGCCGCAAAGATAACAATGTCGGTTAATTTATCCTCTCAGGACTTCTTTCATTGAATTGCCGTCTGTTCAATGCCGTGAGTCAGCTAAGCATCAATTTCAAACCACAAAAGGTCAGGAAAAAGAGGTAGGGGATGATTACCACCATTGGACTGAAAACAATTACAAACAAAATCTTCCCGACAACCTGATTTTTAATTCGTAATGGTTGAAACACATTCAATCCATAAAAAACTGCTATAGGCGTGATTATGAGATAATCGCCTTCTTCGGCTTTCATATGGATATCAAATATCTGAAAAAGTGCAATCAGTGCGAGCACCGAAATTCCGCTAATGAGAAACACACCTTGAACCGATCCTATTTTAGAATTGGTGATGATGAATCCGGAAATGATACTTCCGATTATGGATAGAATCAGGAGAAATAACATGAGATTGTGAAGGCAAAAAAAATTAACGGAATTTACGTCCAATTATTGCAGATTGAGTCAACGGGCAGTTTATTACTTTTGCACTAATTGTGACTCTTAATTGATAAAAATTTCAAACTTGATTTTAGCTACTGCTTATCTGCCTCCAATCTGGTATTTTGAAAAATTACTCTCAACCGATGCTGTTGTTATTGAGGGTCACGAGCATTTTGTGAAGCAGACAATCCGCAACCGGGCACATATTTTATCACCAAATGGAATTCAATCGCTGATAGTGCCGGTGGTGCATGAAAACAACAGCAGGGTTGCTATAAAAGACAAAAGAATATCCGACGACATACCATGGCAGCGTCAGCACTGGCGCTCGTTGTGCGCGGCTTACCAGCGCTCCGCGTATTTCGAATTTTACCAGGATGACCTTGCTCCGTTCTATGAAAAAAAGTATGAATTTCTGCTTGATTACAATATGGAACTGCTGCACTTTTTACTCGGGTTGTTGCAGGTAAAAAAGTCAATCACCATATCTTCAGAATATCAGGGCCCAATGGAAACTGAATCGAATGATTTGAGAGTGCTTTGCAATGGTGGACTTCCAAAAGTTTCTGGTGAAGAAACAACCTACCCGCAGGTGTTTGGTTACAAAGGAGGGTTTGTTCCGGGACTGAGTATTGTGGATTTGATTTTTAATGCAGGACCGGATGCGAGGAAAAAAATGAGTTAATGGGGGAATGGGAGAATTAGAGAATGAGAGAATGAGGGAATGGGTTGAATAATTTGCGCATTTTGTCGTTGCGAGACGTTCGACTCCTCCGGAGTCGTGGTGAAATTTTTCGCGAATTTTCTGGGAACATGAGACCCCTCCGGGGTCATGTGTTGTTGAATTAAATTCGATACGTCTTCAAAAAATAATGATAACAACATGATAAACTAAATTCGACCCCAGAGGGGTCTCATGTTCCCAGAAAAAGAATTGATTATTATTCACGACCCCAGAGGGGTCGAATGTTTGAAACATCATATTTAAACTATGAATTTGGTATTCATGCGAATTTCTTGCTTCTGTGTTTTTAATATGCATCCAGAATGCCTTGATCAACGCGGAAGCATGAAGTTAAGAATGAGAACGGGGAATGAGGTACGTAGAACGATAGATCGGGGAACGAGGGAATTGTACCAATGACCAATGACTTTTCCCTGACAGCTCCCGACCACCACTGAACGCCAACTAAAAAACTACACAGGAATAGACACCACAAAAACACTACCCGTACCGAACTCCGATTCGCAGACTATTGTTCCGGCGTGGGCCATGACGATATCGTGGGAAATAGAGAGACCGAGGCCGGCGCCCTCACCGGTTGGTTTGGTGGTGAAAAACGGATTGAAAATAGTTCCTTTGATTTCAGCAGGTATGCCCGTGCCGTTATCCTTGATTGCAATCATGAGCCTGCCATTGCTTAACGAAGTTGTCACATCTACTGTGGGTTCGTAATCTGCAATTCCAGTCTTTGATTTTTCCCAAACCGCATAATACGCGTTGTTAAAAAGGTTGTCGAGCAATTTGGTGAAATCGCTGGCAGAGACTTCCACACGCTGCACATTTTGGTCGAGATCGTACTTAATTGTGCATTTAAAGTCAGGCCAGCGTTTTACAAAAGCTTCCTGTGATTGTTGCGAAACCTGGGTCACCATTTTGTTGATATCGATGGGATACTTGGTAACTGCATTCACGGTGCGTGTATGTTCCAGCATTCCCTTCACAATGCTGTCGGCACGGGAGCCGTGTGAATATATTTTCTCGAGGTTTTGCCTGAGAAATTTTCCTGTTTCTTCGCGTTCTTCCTTTGATTCCGATTCAATGATTTCATCCACCAGTTCAAAGCTGAGTTTGGCGAAGTTGTTTACAAAATTCAACGGGTTTTTTATTTCATGTGCAATACCGGCTGTAAGTTGTCCGAGCGATGCCAGTTTTTCCTGCTGAACGAGCTGCTCTTGTGTAGCTTTCAATTCCACCATGGCTTTGGAAAGCGCATCATTTTTCAAAACAAGCTCCTGTGTACGTTCATCCACAAGTTTCGAAAGTTCTGCTTCGCGCATACGCAAATCGCGGATAACAGTCTCGTTTTGTGCGCGCAAACGTTTCGTGAGTGTGCTGACAATTATCTGCGTGACTTCCGGTTGATTTTTGAACACGGAGTAAAAATCATTACGCGAAATACGATAAAGCACCGCATCAGAATCGGCCGAAACCGACATTGACCGTGGAGCAGCATCTAAAAATGAAATTTCCCCAAAGAAATTACCAGCTTCCATTTTAGCAACCACCTGTTCACCATCATGCACTCTCACTCGCCCGTTGGCGATGATGAATAGCGAATCTCCTTCGTCACCTTTGTGAATGACAAGTTGATTTTCCTTATACTCGTGATAGGTAACAAGTGGAGCAAGTTGTTCCAGCACCTCCTGAGGCACATCCTGGAACATATAAACTTTACGAAGAATTGCAATCAGCTTTGGGTCAGTCATACCTGTAAAAAGTCGGCTTTTAAATTTTCAATATTCATTTTTCAGACTAAATAAATATAAGGTTCATCATTATTTATTGAAAAAGAAAATAGTAAAGTCTACCGTACTTCCAGACCCATTATCAAAACATCATCCACCTGCTCCTGGTTTCCTTTCCATGCATTGAAAAAATCCTGAAGCTCTTCGCCTTGTTTCGTCATAGAAACACCTGAAGTGCTGATGAGTTTTTCTTTCAGATTTTTTGTCATCAATTTCTTACCAAATTCTCCTCCGAACTGATCTGCAAAACCATCCGTAAAGAGATAAATGCGATCGCCTTTTTGTAACTCAATAGCATGAGAGGTAAAGGCAGGCCGCGATTGGATCTGCACTCCACCAATTGGCATTTTATCAGGTTGCCAAATCATCAGTTCACCTTTACGGATAAGCCATAGTGGTCGGTTGGCTCCGGAATAATAGAAAGTATTAGTATGTTCATCGAAACAGCAGATAGCGATATCCATTCCTTCGTTGGAGTCGTTTTCAGTTTGATTGAGAGCTCCTACCACTGCAAGGTGGAGGTTGTCGAGGAGGATTGATGGTTCAGATATGCCCTTACCGTTAACCAGCTGGTTCAGCAGTGACATTCCAAGCATACTCATCAACGCGCCCGAAACGCCGTGACCTGTACAATCAGCTACAGCAATAATTGCCCTGCTGCCAGTGCCCAGCCAGTAAAAATCACCTGCAACAATGTCCTTGGGATAATACAAAAGGAAACTTTCCGCAAAGAGGTTAGTGAGCAGATTTCTATTGGGAAGAATTGCCTCCTGAAGTCGTTTAGCGTAATGTATGGAATCGAGAATTTCCCGATTTTTTATTTCGATAAGTTCTTTCTGTTCATGAATTTCCAGGGTACGTTCCATTACCTGCATCTCGAGCATTTCATTTTGTTCGAGAATCAGTTTTTCCTTTTCCTGGAGGTTTTGAAGTGCTTCCGCCTGTGCCTGTGCCTTATCAATAAGTGCCACTTCAAGCTTTGTCTTTGCCTCGATACCTTGCTTTAGGATTTCGATTTCGTTCAGAGCCTTAGTGAGAGTAACATCGAGATCATCGAGGTCGATAGGTTTGATAATAAAATCGAATGCTCCGCGGTTCATTGCGGTCCTGATATTCCTTACATCACCATAAGCCGAAATCACTACTGATTTTGCCTGGAATTCATGTTCACGCATTTTTCCCAAAAGGGTCAATCCATCCATCACCGGCATGTTGATATCGGTGAAAACAAGGTCAAAAGTAGGGTCAGCCTGCAGTTTTTCGAGAGCAACGGCTCCATTTTCTGCAAATTCAAATTTCAATTCCCCTTTACTGATTCTTGACCTGAATTTCTGGGAAATAATCAGTTCCAGATCGGGTTCGTCATCGGTGACTAAAATTTTAGACGGCATTTGCGGCAAAAATCGGATTTAGATTATTTGTGATAAAGATACAAAAAAATGGTCCGTAGTCCTGTAAATACCTCATAAACGGTTGTTATTTTATTTTTCAATGTTACATTTGTACCAGGTCAAAAAACCACCCGATGAAACCTGCTCCCGATATTTATTCAATCTACCAGATGATGGAGCGGGAGCATATTATCCTTTCCTTCAAAGGGCATATTACCAAGGAGCTGATGTCGTCGGTTTACCAGATTATTGATTCGAGGCTGGATGCAATTGATGAGCATCCGAAAAAGAAGAAAAAAGTATACAACATACTGGTTGAATCACTGCAGAACATCTATCATCATATGGATGAACTTCAACAGGAGGAAGATCCGGAACATTCCACTTCACGCGATGCCATGTTTATGATTGTCAGGGGTGAAGACGGTATTTATAAAATTCATACCGGAAACTATGTCCTCAAAAGTAAGTGCGATTTACTGCAAACCCGGATTGATGAAATAAACGGCATGAGTCCGGAAGAACTCCGTGCGCATTATGTCGACAGGCTGAACACAACAGAATTGTCAGCCAAAGGCGGTGCCGGTTTAGGAATCATTGATATCGCTCGGAAATCAGGAAATAAACTTGGATACAGTTTCAATCCGGTCTCCGAAAAATTCTCATTCTTTAGTCTGATAGTCAGCATCGATTAACACTGTAATTTATCTATCATTTACCCTTATTACCTAATGGAAAACTTATCCTTAATAGCCGGACCGAAAACCCCTCATGTATTGCTCGATCAGTCCGGTGTTATAGAACTCAAAGGCAAATCAATTCCGGAAAATTCAGTGGAGTTTTACAAGCCTGTTTTTGATTGGCTCGACGCATATGCGACTAATCCGAAACCTGCTACCAAAGTGCTGGTGGCACTTGAGTATTTTAATACCAGTTCAAGTAAGTGCATCCTCGATGTTTTCAGGAAATTGGAGGCGATTCACAAATCCGGGAAAAGTGCAGTTAGCATTTCCTGGCTTTACGATGATGAAGATGAAGACATGATGGAAACCGGTGAGGATTACCAGACCATTGTAAAAGTTCCTTTTACCATTTCAAAATCTTCCTGAAAAGTAGTTCGATAACGACTACTTTTTCTTTTTGCTGAGATTGGTTTTCTGCACAAAAGCATCAGAAATCCCAAGTAATTTTCGAAGCGAATTGTGATATAAGGTCAGCATCAATAGAGCTGACATTCCCCATATCACCGCAAGGTTTACAGACCATGTATTGAAGTATTGCCCAAATGCATTTTTTCTTGAAACAAAAAACTGCGACCTGATAAATGCATCGGAGGGACCATCCATAAATACCGGCTTGAACCGACGCACAAACTGATTTCCATCTTCAATAATAAACTGCCCATCCCCGGTGACCGTTACCAAATCGTCGAGGTTCTCATTAGTGTAAGTAGCCTTGAGTTTTTTAATGTATTCAGGATCCGGATTGCCGGAGGTGATTTTATTGATAATGGCTTCTTTTCTGGTGCTTGCGGATTTGTATCCGGCAATGAAAAACTTGCGCAATTCACCGTTGAAACGTTTAAGCACTTCATAATTCTGTGCACTGAGCGGAGAAGTTAATTGAGCTGCAAGTCCTGCAACGGAACCCGAAGATGGGAGGGAAGGATAGCGTTTTGCGGCTTTTTCGGTTTCATTTTTCAGGAGTGCAATCTGGTCTTTTTGAAGAAGTCCTTTCTTGAGTGAGTCAAGTTTGTCGTTCATCTTAATCAACCAGAAATCCTTACGGTAAGTAATTTCACTGATTTCCTTTTCGGTGTCGAAGAAGTTTTTTTCGTAACGGTTGTTCTTGAACTGATTCACTGCCAACGCTTCAAATGCCCAGCGTGACGCCATAATTTCACCAATTACAGGAACTTTTGTCTGGCTGGTGACATTCGGATTCAGGTTTTCAAATTTCACCATCACACCGCTCAGGATGATTTGTGGTATAATGAGGAAAGGTATGAGAATGTAAATAGTAACAGCGGAGTTGAATGATGCTGAAATATTCAATCCCATCATGTTTCCGAAACAGGAAACTGTAAACAGCATAACCCAGTAATCGTCAAGCATGCCGCTGTCGATTTCAAAAATGGTATTGCCAATTATTACGAACGAAAAAGTTTGAACCGCTGAAATGAGCAACAGCACAAGTATTTTTGAAAACAGGTAACTTCCACGACTCAAATCCAGGAATTCTTCACGTTTAAGAATTTTCCTGTCGCGGATAATTTCTTCGGCGCTGACCGTCAGTCCCATGAACAGGGATACGATTACGCACATAAAAATATATGCCGGAACGTTTAGGTTGTCCCTGAAAATATATTCTCCTCCCGATTGGTAAAATTTCAGGAAGTAGGCGAGAATGATTGCAAGTATAGGAGCTTCCAGAAAATTGATCAGGAGGTATTGTGTGTTCTTGAGTTTCGACAATACATCCCGTGTAAAAAATACTTTTAATTGCCTTAGGCGGGATGGCTTATCGTATTCACCTTTATATTCCGTTTTGGTGTCGGTTCGTGAATTCACATTGGGTAAACGCACTTCCTCATAAAAGCCATTCCATTCCCTCGGAGTAATTTTCCGATCGGGAGTAGCCTGACCGAATTCATTAAATACTTTGGATTCAATGATTGAAAAAATTTGCTCCGGGTTGACGTTTCCGCATGTTTCGCATTCACTCGCATCCGCGGCAGCGAAATTGGCCCTTTTCTTAAAATAAATAATCGCGTCCGATGGATTTCCATAATAAATTGGAAAACCTCCTGTATCGAGCAGCATTAATTTGTCGAACAGTTTGAAAATATCAGAAGAAGGCTGATGGATTACTACAAAAACCAGCTTCCCGCCAAGGGATAACTGCTTAAGCAAATCCATTACATTTTCAGAATCGAGAGAGGAGAGACCGGAGGTAGGTTCATCCACAAACAAAACTGCCGGCTTGCGAATAAGTTCCAGTGCAATGTTCAATCGTTTTCGTTGTCCACCACTGACCATTTTATTCAGCGGATCACCCACTTTCAAATCTTTTATCACCCACAATCCGAGTGATTCAAGAAGTTGTTCCACCAGTTTATCAATGGCGGCATCGTCGAGGTTGCCCAGTCCGAGCTTACTGTTGTAGAAAAGATTTTGATACACGGTCAGGTCTTCCATCAGAAGATCGTCCTGCGGAATATAGCCGATTATTCCCTGGAGTTTTTCGCGTTCAGTGTGGATGTTGAGTCCGTTAATTAAAATTTCTCCCCGTTGAGGATGGAGATTTCCATTCAGGATATTCAGCAATGTGGATTTTCCTGCACCACTGCCTCCCATAATACCGATGAGATTTCCGGAAGATGCTGTGAAACTTACTGAATGAAGTCCCTGTTTTCCGTTCTTGAAATAAAAGTCAACCATGTTGGCGGTCATAGAAATATCATCCGACAGATGATAATCCATGAAGCTGCGCATGACGTCGCTGAAATAAACGGGTTGGATTTTAGATTCGCGGATTACAGCTCCCTGTGAGAATACAAACACACGGTTTTTAATCAGCGACTGACCGTTCAGCAGCAGGGGCAGGGAACCGAAATACTTTATGAAAAGCAAACCTTCCGCCTGGATATTCAGGAACACCAGATCACCGGAAAGTGTTTCGTTTGAAAGATGTTTGATGGATCCGCCAGGAATGTTAGCTCCGTTGTTCACCACCATCATTTGTTTCGAATCCTGGAGACTGGAAATGTTTTTTGCCGCACTGAAAGAGAGACAAAGCAACATGTTTTGCTTATCTATATTGAAAACGCTGGCAACTGTGTCAATGAACTCCGACTCCTGTTCACCGATGACATCATCGAAAGAGTAAGCAAATTCAATCAGTTTTACGAGTACAATATACTTTTGCTGCTGATCGAGTTCGCTGTTGATATCGGTACAGATCCGTAAAATTTTCACAGAATTTACCGAGAGGCGTTTGGTTACTTTACCGGTACTGGCTTTACCTTGCAGAAACTGCATGTATTCATCGAAATACTGCAGGTAGTAATCCTGGTGAGCCTGGTTTACCTGGAGTTTCAGAAAAGTTTCAACTACGCTTCGGTCTTCTTTGGTATTGTGATCACTGTTTGCGAAAATGGCAAACAACTGCATGAGGGCCTTGAGAATTTTTTCGCTCATAATTGCCGGAAAGTTACTATTTAGCTTTAAAATAAAAAAGGGAAGAACTAATGCCCTTCCCTTTAACAGGCTTCATTGAGCCCGGATTACTTTGTGATATTAGCCCGTACCATTGTCAGTTTCTCACTGAGTTTTTTCAGGAAAGCTGAATCAATTGCTTTTGAATCGGCAGGAGTCTTGTAAATTTCAAGCAAACTGTCGAAATCAGCTTTGATAGTTGCCATTTCCGGTTTGTCAGTGAATTCGCCAAGTACTTTAGAGATGTTGTCTAGATACACACGTTGTTCCCAAACACGCTGAAACAAAATTTCATTTGAAGCTGTGCGTGGAATGTCTTTTAGTAATTGAACAGTGATGTACTGGCACTCTAACCAGCTACCTGCGAGAATTTCGCTGGCAGTTTCAAGGCGCTCGTTTGAACGAAGGTAAGCGTCAGTTGCGCCATAAGCCTCGTCAATTACGCGTGTAAGTGAATCACGGTTTTCAGAGTTGGACTCGAAGCGATCAACGAATTTCTTGAATGTTTCACCAAGGTTCAGATCTTCTGCAAGACTTTTAGATGCAGAGTAGTAATTATAGATCTCTGTGTTTCTTTCGTTAATAACGAGGTAAGCGAGATCAACCCCATAAATACCATAGTTGAAGGCCTGCTTCATACTGGTAGTGTAGTTTTTCACATTACCTGATGGATTCAAAAGAGTGATATCTACCGGAAGATCCGATTTAGTAAACTCATCAAAAATTACAATTGGAGAGGGAAGATTTGCGATTGTATAAGAGAACCGGAAAGTCGCAACCTCGTCAATCGGAGTCGTGTCCTGGGAAGCAGCTGCCTGGTCACCCGACATCTCAGAATCATTTTTGTTACCACCACAGGAAAATAGAGTAATTGAAATTGCGAATGCAGCAATGAGTGCTAACGGTTTGTTTTTCATACAGGATATTTTCAGCAAATATAATCCGAATCAGCAAATTTACAAAGATAAATATATGTGGCTGAGGTACAATTGTTTAAAAAGTGTAAAGTGACAAGTTAAAAGTGACAAGTTCATTGAGGATCAAATATTATTGTTACGGCAGCACTGAGCGTAAGCGAAGTGCTGCCGACTGCCGACTGCCGACTGCCGACTGCTACTCAGCAACTGCCACTCCCTTCTTTTCCTATATTTGCACCTCTAATTATTTTCCATGGCTGCTAAAGACAACACCAATATTGTATTCAATAAGAATGAAGATTTCAATAAAACTGAGATTAGTAACCTGAATCATCGTTTGTCGAAGGTGCATGCCGGCGGAGGGAAAAAGAATGCTGATAAGCAGAAGGAGAAAGGCAAAATGCTTGCGCGTGAGCGTATCACATACCTTCTTGATGCTGACAAACCAACTCTGGAAATCGGTGCTTTTGCTGCTGAGGATATGTATAAGGAATACGGAGGTTGTCCTTCGGCAGGTGTGGTGGTGGTGATAGGGTATATTTCGGGAAGAGAGTGTATTGTTGTTGCTAATGACGCGACTGTAAAAGCCGGTGCCTGGTTTCCCATGACTGCGAAGAAAAATCTGCGTGCCCAGGAAATTGCAATTGAAAACCGTTTACCTATAGTTTACCTCGTGGATAGCGCCGGAGTTTTTCTGCCTATGCAGGATGAAATCTTCCCTGACAAGGAGCATTTTGGAAGAATTTTCAGAAACAATGCAGTGATGTCCTCCAAAGGAATTATTCAGATAGCTGCGATTATGGGAAGTTGTGTGGCTGGTGGCGCTTACCTTCCTATTATGAGTGACGAAGCGATGATTGTAGATAAAACCGGTTCCATTTTTCTTGCAGGATCCTACCTTGTGAAAGCTGCTATTGGTGAGGATATCGACAATGAAACACTAGGTGGCGCAACTACTCAGTGTGAAATTTCGGGTGTGACAGACAATAAATTTGCGTCCGATAGTGAATGCCTCGATTATATAAAGAGGATTTTCAGCAAAATGGGTACCTATGAAAAAGCAGGATTTGACAGGGCTACACCATTGCTTCCGAAATTGGATCAGAAAGAAATTTATGGCTTGTTGCCCGTCGAGCGGGAAAAGCCTTTCGACATGCGCGATATTATTTTGCGTTTGCTCGACGATTCTGAATTTGATGAATACAAGGAACTATACGGACAAAGTATCATTTGTGGTCTTGGACGTATTGATGGGTGGGCAGTAGGTATTGTCGCCAATCAGCGAAAAGTGGTGAAGAGTAAAAAAGGTGAAATGCAAATAGGAGGGGTGATATACAGTGATTCCGCTGACAAGGCAGCCCGTTTTATTATGAATTGCAATCAGCGTAAAATTCCTTTGGTTTTTCTTCAGGACGTAACCGGATTTATGGTAGGAAGCCGTTCCGAAATGGGAGGCATTATTAAAGACGGAGCAAAAATGGTGAATGCCATGGCGAATAGTGTGGTTCCTAAATTTACTATTGTAATAGGGAATTCCTACGGTGCCGGAAATTATGCCATGTGTGGAAAAGCATATGATCCGCGATTGATTGCAGCATGGCCAAGCGCCCAAATAGCAGTGATGGGAGGATCCCAAGCGGCAAAAACACTTCTTCAAATTCAGGTAAGCAGTCTGAAAGGACAAGGCAAAGAAATCACACCTGAAGACGAAGCCGAACTTCTTAAAACAATAACCGACCGTTATACAGCTCAAACGTCACCTTATTATGCAGCCTCACGCTTGTGGGTCGACGCCGTAATCGATCCTCTCGAAACACGCAAGTGGATTTCAATGGGAATTGAAATTGCAGATCATGCACCAATTGAGAAACAGTATAACGTTGGAATGATTCAAACTTAGTCAACGGTCACCGGTTGCCAGTCGGCAGTAAGCAGTCGGCAGTTGCCAGTCGAAAAGTCATCGGTCACCGGTCATCAGTCAAGGACTTACATCACGCATCCCACTTTATACTTTACACTTTACACTTGTCACTTTACACTTAAATCATCAAAAGAACCAAAAACAATCTGCTTAACCTTAATTCATATTTATCATTTCAACCATGTCAGATTTCAATTCTATAGTAAATAAAGTAAAAGAATTCCACGAAGTATTCGGATTGGATTACCATGAAGCACCTAAGACCGATATCAGCGACCGTATTATAGAACTGCGTCACCGGCTGATGGCGGAAGAGAATGATGAGTATCTCGAAGCCGCAAAAGAGGGTAATTTAACATTGATTGCCGATGCACTTGGCGACAAGCTTTATATATTATGCGGAACCATCATCGCTCACGGACTTCAGCATAAAATTGTGGAAGTGTTTGATGAAATTCACCGCAGTAATATGAGTAAACTGGATGCTGCAGGGAAACCAATCTACCGTGAAGATGGTAAGATTATGAAAAGCGAGCAGTATTTTTTACCAGATATTAAAGGGGTTTTAGAGAAGTAAATTTTCCCGAATCACCTCTGTGTACCTCCGTGCCTTAGTGCCTCCGTGTGAATAGACCCGACCAGTCGCAGCGACCAGGTCGACACGGAAAGGAAACCACGGAGGCACTAAGGCACGGAGAGATTGTAGAAAATTTGATCCAAAGGTTTAAAAAGAGTCATCAGAATTTGAAATCACTTTTGGGTAATTTCAGTTCACTGGTGACTTTTTACATTTCCGGAATTGTCCAATTCCAAAAACGGGTTGTATGCCAGTTCCCAATAATTTCCTTCTACATCGGCTATATATCCCCTGTAACCTCCCCAAAATACTTTTTCAGGACTTCGTACAACTTTGGCTCCTTTTTGCTGTAATGAGTTAAAAATGGCATCCACTTCCTGTTCCGATTTGAAGTTGATGGACATCGAAAATTGCTTGAAGCCATTCCCATCATTTGCAGTATTTACTTCTTCAGCTAATTCCACGGAAGGGTATAATGCGAGTACGAAACCGTTCATTTTATAGAATACGATTCCGTCGCTGTCTTTCAGGGGAATCCATCCGAACACGTTGTTATAAAAGGCTTTCATGGCATCCAGGTCTCTGACACCAAGGGTAATAAAACTCATTCTCTGATCCATTTCTATAATATTAATTAGGACTCTGTTTTATAAACCTGAGCAGGTGAATCCTGCCGGTTTTATTTTTTAATTCTATAAAATACATTCCGTTTTTCAATCCGCCGGCACTTATTTTCGATTCCTTTTTTCCGGCACCGGTACTTATTATTCTTCCGCTGATGTCATAAATGGTGTAATCAAAAGTGTCGCTTCCCGGATTTTGGATGGTAAAATAATCGGTTACCGGTTGCGGATAAATACCCGGTAACAACCATGGTGTGAGCTCAGAAGTTCCGGTTGGATTTGGTGGTCCGACGAAAATGATGAGGTAATTATTCGGAGAAATTTTTACTGCAGTAGGGTCTCCACCTAAAAGATTGGTATTAATATAACCTGCCCAGGTGAATCCATCGGTAGTACTATTATGCCAGATATTCTGACCGCATCCATAAAATTTCATTACAGAATTACTTTCATAAAGCATGTTGCCTGTCCAGTTGTGCAATGGGTCAGAAGGGAAATCGGGTTGCTGAAGAAATTGTAATCCATTAAATGAAGTGGCATGATATGCGCCTGCCTGAGGCGGTCCTGCCGGACAGGAATAATGCCACATACCATTGAAAAATAAAACCGCAGGGTCGATTGCTTTATTAGTCGGATGATCGAATCTTGCTCCAGGTTCGAAACTATAATTGATACCATCAGTACTGAGTGCAGAATAAGTATTGACTGTGGAATCAAGTCCCATCGGAGGCATTCCCAGACTCGATGAAAAGTATATTCGCACACTATCGCCATTCAGCCGTGCGAGGGTAGGATCGAAGGGACGCTGATATCCCGGAGGTAATCCATTCACAACAATTGGTTCAGGGACCGTCCACGTAGCACCGTTATCATATGAAAATTTAACCGCAACCTTATCCCACGTAAGTGAACCTAAAGGAGCACGGAACCATTGAAAAGCACAGACAAGGGTATCGCCTCTCCACCTAATTGCACTTGGCACCCCTGAGGAATCCTGGAATATACTTTCATTTGAAAACACAGTTCCATCGGTTGACCATGCAATTTTCAAGGGGCTTTCCCAGGGAAAATTAGTCTGTGCATTGCTTTGCGCAGAAATATACATTAATAGTATAAGGAGTATTTTTTTCAATTCGGATTGGTTTTACTTCACTAAATTTTAAATTTCAGAGTGTATCAGGAGCTTAAATAAGCAAACAACTTTACATCTTCAAAAAGGAAAATTATAAAAACTATTTCATGAAATGCATTTTGCGCTATGGTTATCAACAAATTTATTTCGCCGCGCACTTCTGAAAAACCTGTTTTTAAGATTAAAAAACGATAAAATTTCATAGGTAACTTCCCGTTTTTACCTCTTAAAATCATGTTTTTTTTCAATTTAAAAAATAATGTGATGCCTCTGAAACAGTTGGTATCACAGCGTTTCAAGCGTTTTTTTAATTTACCTATTTGTGTTCGCGATTTTTCAGAGAGGATATTGCGTTAAATTGAATGAACCTCTGAAAAAACCATTTTTAACTATGAAAAAAAGTTGGTGGCACCTGTAGATAACTTCTTGTTCTCATAGGTAAAATGTGCTTATATTGTGTGTTTATTTGCAACATATCAATCACTAAAAACCTTAAACAAGTGGCAACAAAAGCAAAAAAGAAAGCTCCGGCTAAAAAAGCTCCAGCTAAGAAAGCTGCTAAACCAGCTGCAAAAAAAGCTGCTAAACCAGCTGCAAAGAAAGTAGCTAAGAAAGCTGCTCCAAAGAAAGCTGCTCCTAAAAAAGCTGCTGCAAAAAAAGTAGCTAAAAAGGCAGCGCCTAAAGTAAAGCGTAAGCCAAATGCTGCTTTCATGAAGGCAATGAACATCGGTGCTGCATTGCAGCCGGTAGTTGGCAGCAAGCCATTACCACGTACCGAAGTTGTTAAAAAACTTTGGGAGTACATCAAGAAGAACAATCTTCAGGATCCAAAGGAGCGCCGTAACATCAATGCTGACGAGAACCTGAAAAAGGTATTCGGTGGCAAGAAAACGGTTAGCATGTTTGAAATGACCAAATTGGTTAGCAAACACCTTTCTTAATCTGAGCTGTTCTCTTCCAGAGAAATTAAAGAAGCCGTTCCTTATATAAGGAGCGGCTTTTTTTTTGATTCATACTTTTAAAGATACTCTATACCGGGTGTACGTCATTCTTTGTTTAAACCGGTTTTTTTTAAGTTTCCCTTAACTCAAACAAAAAAATAGAGTGGATGGTGAAAACAATCATTTATTGTGTAATTTTAATAATCTGACCGAAACACCCTTTGAACCAGGAAAGGGATTTTCCTTCCGGAACCTATTATTGTTTTTATCACATATTCTTGTATTGTTCTAATAGCATGTGAACCTTGGCAGCTTTTAGTCATCAAAAAGAGTTGCCTTTTGAAGGAGAACCACATTAATATATAATTTAGACGATTATACCCCCAATCACATGAGAAAACACTTACTTACCCTTGTTGCGCTTACGGTCTTTTTGTTAAGCATTTCCACCAATGTAAAAGCAACCCACTTGATGGGTGGAAGTCTCACCTATGAATATCTGGGGTTGAACAGCACTTCCGGATTATTCGAGTACCGAATCACAATTACCATCTATAGATATTGTGAGGCAGGTTCTACTTTGCTGCCGACCAGTCTGGATATGGGAGTGTATGAAGACGATCCGGGAAACCCTACAGGCGATAAATTATTAGTGGAGACAGGCACGATTCCGCTGCTCACAATTCAGTCGATACAACCTCCCAATGCAAACGATTCCTGCACCTTTGCACCAAACGTTTGTGTGGAAGAAGGAGTGTACCAGGCAGTAATATCTGTTCCGGCAAATACCACAGGATATTATTTTATTTCGGATCGCTGCTGCAGAAATAACAACATCGTAAACCTCGACGATCCTGCAAATGACGGACAGGCATATTATGCATTCGCTCCTCCCACCAATGTGGTAAACAACTCACCAACTTTTGCTGCGGCACCAGTACCTTTTATATGTGCTATGGATACTGCCACAATCCTCAACCAGGCTTATGATTTAGATGGTGATTTACTCGTTTATAATTTTGTAGTTCCATTTAATGGTATTTCTGACGGAGGTAATCCGGTACCGATTCCTCCTGCTACTTATACATGGCCTGTTCCTTTGGTCACATATGCCGCGGGATATAGTCTTGCGAATCCTTTTGGAGCAGGAGGCGCTGCATTTATCAGCAGCTCTACGGGTCTCGCTACTTATTATGCCCCTTTCCAGGGATTTTATGTACTCGCAGTAGAAATTCAGGAGTTTAGAAACGGAGTTTTGATTGGAGTTACAAGACGGGATCTTCAGATTATTGTGATTCCTTGTCCTATTAATCCTGCACCGGTTTTATCATCGGGACTTCAAACAAGTTATGTTATCGATGAAGGTCAGACTTTATGTTTCACTACTTCATTCCTTGATACAAATGGTGATAGTCTTTATATCACTCACACCGGCGACATTTTCAATCCTCTCATAACAGTTCCTACTGCAACTTTTACAGATGGTTCAGGTGCTGCTACAGCTACAGGAGATTTTTGCTGGACAACAGATTGTTCCCAGGGACGCACAACACCATATCAGTTTAGTGTGAATGCAACCGATAATGGTTGTCCTGCGAAAATCACCAACATTGTTTACACCATCACTGTTACAAATACCCTCGCCCCACTTGCTATTACAGGTCCTGATACACTTTGTCTGAACGCGGCAGGTGGTGTTACTTATTCCATTCCTTCGGTTACAGGAGCTACTTACGATTGGTTTATTTCAGGAGGTATAATTACAGGACCCACTAATGGAACAAGCGTCGATGCAACTTTCAGCAGTCCGGGCCAGGCTATCCTAGGTGCCACTAATATTAACGGATTCGGATGTACATCCGATACCACATATAAAACTGTGGAAATTGTTCCGATCCCAATTGCATTTGCCGGACCTGATGTGCAGTTTTGTTCCGGAGGCACTGCTAATTTAGGGGGTTCTACATCTCCGGGTTACACTTATTCCTGGAGTCCGAGTGCAGCGTTGAGCGATCCCACAATTTCCAATCCAACAGTTACTATTATTAATGGTGGTTCTACACCAATCACTACAACTTATGTTGTGACCACCACACTTTCCGGTTGTTCGAATACAGATACTGTTGTAGTGACAACAGTTCCTAACCCCGGTGCAGTGGCAGGACCTGATGTTTCAATTTGTTCCGGAGAAACCATTTCAATTGGTTCTGCAACAATCGCAGGTTTGAATTATACATGGACACCCTCTACCGGTTTAAGTAATTCAGGAATTTCTGATCCAACAGTCACTCTTACCAATGTACTTACCGTACCTGTGACTCATTGGTATTATCTCACAGTGCAAAATGGATTCGGTTGTTCATCGTTTGATTCAATGAGCGTTCAGGTGAATCCGATTCCGGTTGCTGTGGCAGGTGCTGATATTATTTTTTGTGATGGCAATACAGGTTCACTCGGTGGCGCATCGACTGCAGGATATACTTATTCATGGAGTCCGGCTACAGGGTTGAGCAGTGGAGCAGCGAGTAATCCAACAGTGACATTGAGCAATTCCTTATCGGTAAACGATACTATTAATTACATCCTCACCACCACACAGGGACCTTGTTCTTCAACCGACACGGTTCAGGTTATTGTGAAACCAAGTCCGCTTTCAAATGCAGGAACAAACCAGTTATTCTGCGGATCAGGAACTTTGCAACTTGGTACTGCAACAACTCCAGGTTATTCTTATTCATGGACTCCATCAGGTGGATTGAATGACACCACTATTTCAGATCCTACACTTACAATAAGTAATTCAGGAACTACTCCTGATACCTTATTATTTATTGTTACCACTACATTGAACGGTTGCACATCATCTGATTCCATTCTTGTTATTTCTAGTCCTGCTCCAATTGCCGGTGCCGGTCCTGATGCAATTATTTGCTCAGGAGAAACTACTACAATCGGAACAACAGGGGTTGCTGGTTACAATTATTCATGGACACCAATAACAGGACTGAGTAATTCCGGAGTGGCAATTCCTACAGTCACTTTAACCAATACAACTCTTGTTGAAGATACAGTCACTTATATTCTCACTGTAGATGCCTACGGTTGTATCGCAACTGATACTGTAACAATTATTGTGCGACCACTTCCGGTTTCTGAAGCAGGAACAAATGCTGTTCTTTGCGGAGGTGATACGCTCACGCTTGGAACAGCAACCACACCGGGATATTCTTATTCCTGGAATCCTGCAACACTTTTGAGCAGTACCATAATTTCAAATCCTGTTGCAATTTATCCTAACACCACTGGTGCGCCAATAACATATAATTATACTGTCACCACCACCTGGAATGGATGTGAAACTTCCGACAGCGTAACAGTTACAGTAAATCCACAACCTATTGTTGCCGCTGCTGCAAGTCCGATCTCAATTTGCTTAGGCGAAAACGCAACCTTAACGGGAAGCGGTGCTACAAATTACAGTTGGGCATTATTGACTGCTCCGCAAACATCAATTGGCACAGACAGTATTTTCACTGTTACCCCAACAGGTACTACTACTTATATTTTAACAGGAACAAATTCATTCTCCTGTTCAAATCAGGATACTGTTACAGTAACAGTCAATCCATTACCTGTGGTACAAATCACTGCCCCGTCACAATCAATTTGTGATGGCGATACAATTCTGCTGACTGCAAACGGCGCTACTACTTATAGCTGGAGTCAGTCGGGTGGAGGAGTTATAGGAACAGGAAGTAGTATTCTTGTTAATCCTACTGTAAATACCACTTACTATGTAACGGGAACTGATGGAAACACTTGTACTGCTACAGATTCGATTACAATCACAGTAAATCCTGCAGCTACACTTTCATCTGCCGGAGGAACACTTTCAGTTTGTCCAGGTGTTACAGGAGTTACTTACTGGGTGAATAATTTCAATCCGAATTCAACATACAACTGGATACTCACTAACGGTACAATTGTAACCGGACAAGGTGGTGATACAATTACTGTCGACTGGTCGTCGGTTGCAGGTACAGGAACTGTCACTGTTGTGGAAGTAACAGATTTGGGCTGCTCATCAGAACCGATTACATTAACTGTAAGCATAAACGTTATTTTGACTCCGGTTGCTCCAACCGGTCCAACGGTATTCTGTGCAAACACTGCACAGGGAATTTCATACACTACGCTTAACACACCTGGTTCTACTTACAGCTGGATAGCTCAGGGCGGAACTGTAGTGAGTGGCGATGGTACAAGCTCAATAATTGTCGACTGGACCACCGCGGGACCAGCAACAGTGTACCTGTATTATAATGAGTCAAGCACTACATCCACAAATGTGTGTTTCGGAACTTCCGACACACTGGAAATAACTATAAATCCTGTGCCTGTCACAAGTGCAATCACCGGACCTGTTTCAATTTGTGTAACTGATACCGGAAGTTTTTCAGTGATAAATACTTCAACTTCAACTTATGCATGGACAATATCAGGAGGTACAATCTTGTCAGGAAACGGAACCAATACGGTAACAGCAAACTGGTCGGGTAGTGGAACAGCAACGCTGAATGTACAGGAAACAAATTCGTTTGGCTGCATTGGTAATGTTGTTTCAATTCCGATTACTGTGAATGCCCTTCCTGCTGCTAATGCAGGAACTGATGTGGGAGTTTGTATCGGACAGGGAGTACAATTGAGTGCAAGTGGTGGAGTAGGTTATTCCTGGTCACCGTCAACAGGATTAAATAATGTTGGAATTTTTAATCCGGTTGCAAGCCCTGTAACTTCTACAAGTTATGTGGTATTGGTTACCGATAATAATGGCTGTATGAATACTGATACTATTTTAGTAACTGTAAATCCACTACCAATTATCACCATGATTGGAAATTCAGCAATTTGTATTGGAGGTTCAATTCAATTCAACGCAACCGGAGGTACATCTTATTCCTGGTCGCCTGCCGGTAACCTGAGCAATCCATTGATTCCTGATCCTGTTGCCAATCCAACTGTCACCACAGTATATACAGTTACCGTTACAAATTCAAACGGCTGTGTGGATTCATCCAGTATGACGTTGACAGTAAATCCGCTTCCTGTTGCAGTCACCAGTGCTGATACTATAATTTGTGATGGAAGTAGTACTACTTTGATTGCAAGCGGTGGTGTTTCATACAGCTGGTCGCCATCAGGAAGTTTGAACAATCCTAACATTTACAACCCTGTTGCAACTCCTAATGGTCCTACTATTTATACTGTTACTGTTACCGATGTGAATGGTTGTACCGATGATGAAGATTTAACTGTTTCAATAAATCCTCAGCCG